>Ga0157372_10004978_pt1 | contig 14114 bp, 10 predicted proteins | sample C55metaG_FD_115307 | JGI IMG/M metagenome (GOLD analysis project Ga0157372, IMG submission 115307) | Corn rhizosphere microbial communities from Kellogg Biological Station, Michigan, USA - C5-5 metaG | ecosystem: Host-associated > Plants > Roots > Rhizosphere > Soil | place: USA: Michigan... | reverse complement strand
CTCGGCTTCCGTTAGGCGAAGCTTGAGCGCATCGACGATCGCTTTCGCGATCTCGTCCTGCACGGCGAACACATCCTCGAGCTGGCGGTCGTACGTCTCGCTCCACAGGTCGTAGCCGTTCTCGACGTTCACCAGCTGTGCGGCGATGCGAATCCGGTTGCCGACTTTGCGCACGCTGCCCTCGAGCACCGAGCTGACGCCCAGCTTCTCGCCGATCTGCCGGATGTCCACCTCCTTTCCCTTGAACGCGAAGCTGCTCGTGCGGGAGGCCACCTGCATGCCCGGCACTTTGGCCAGCGCGTTGATGATCTCCTCGGTCATCCCGTCGGCAAAGTACTCGTTCTCCGGATCCGCACTCATGTTCGCAAGCGGCAACACCGCGATCGCCTTCGTCGCACTCCGGTAGCCATCGGCGCTCGTGCGCCGTGCGCCCGTTTCGGAGTCTCTCCCCAGCGTCCGCAGCGCCGCGGCAAACTCGGCGGCGGTGGGATAACGGTCGGCAGGCGTGCGAGCGAGTGCACGCGTGACGGCCGTGTCCACCGCGTCCGGCACATCACGCGTGGTGCGCACCTTGGGAATGGGCGACACGAACCGCTTGGCGATGATCGCCTGCGCGTTGATCCCGGTGAACGGAGGCTCGCCGGTGAGCATTTCATAGAGGACACAGCCCAACGAATACAAATCGCTGCGGCCGTCTGCGCCGAACTCCCCCGACGCCTGTTCGGGACTCATGTACGCGGGTGTGCCTAACGAGAGCCCGGTCTGGGTCAGCGATGCGGCATTCCCCGACAGCGCCTTCCCGATGCCGAAGTCGGCCACCATGGCCGCGCCTTCATGGAGCAGGATGTTCTCGGGCTTGATGTCGCGGTGCACCACGTTGTGGCGGTGGGCGTAGTCGAGCGCCGAAGCCACTTCGCGCGCGATCCGCAACGAGTCGGTCAGCGAGAGCTGGCGCTCGTTGTCGAGCCGCTCGCGCAACGACCGCCCCTCCATACTCGGCATCACATAGAAAAGCAGACCGTCCGCTTCTCCGGAGTCGAAGACGGGCAGGATGTGCGGATGCGTGAGGCCGGCGGCGAGCTTGATCTCACGGAGGAATCGCTCCGCGCCGATTTCCGCGGAGATCTCCGGACGCAGCACCTTGAGCGCCACCTGGCGGTCATGCCGGAGATCGTGCGCGAGGAACACCACGGCCATCCCGCCCTGCCCAAGCTCGCGATCGAGCGAGTAGCGGGTCGACAGTCCTTTGGCGAGGCGCGACTGGAACTCGAACATGGTCGCGAAAAAAGATGCAGTCGGGGTCTCTCGTGCGCGAGGGCTGGTCGACAACCTGACCGAGACCGAATCGTTGCGTGGCGCGTGCGATCGTGACGCGAGCGCGCGCAACCGCGTCATGCACACGCGGACGAATCGGCAATCGAGACTCGAGAGCAGGAGACGGCGATGATCACGCTCCCCACCTTCAAGAAGCGTCAGTCCACCAGTGAAGCGGAGCAGCCGCCGCTCGCAACCACCTACCATCCGAAGTACGACGGCTCCGCGCTCGCGGCTCTAGTCGCCCGCGCCGAGAAGGCCGCGGAGCAGCTCCGCGGCCTCGAATCGGTGGCCGAGCGTGCGGCAGAGCTCGGTGCGATGGAAGAGCGAATCGCTGGGCTCGAGCGTTCTCTCGAGGTCGCGGAGCGTACTTCGGCGCAGCTCAATGCCGTGGAAGAGCACGCGGGACGCCTCGCGTCGGCCCACGAGCAAAGCTCCGCCAAAATCGGCGCCGCCGATGAGGAGCTTTCCCGCCTCCACGAGTCGAGCGTCGATCTTTTGGCCAAGATCAATGATGCGAGTGGAATGCGGGAGCAGTTGGAGCAATTCCTTGCAATCCAACCGCAATTCGCTGCATTGCGACGTGAATCCGAGGCGACAAACGCGCAGCTTCGCGAGCTGGGCGAGAGCCTCGGCCGTCTGCGCGCCGTTCACGACGATGCGCTGCACGCGCAGAAGCACGCGGCGTCCCGTCTCGAGGGCGTCGAGCAGCGTTCGCAGGCGGCGGTGACGAAGGTCGAGGCGGTGGAGCGGCGGGCGGCGACCGCGCAGGAGGCGCTCGACGCGTTGCTTCGTATCGCCGGTGGGATTCCGGACGCGCAGCACCAGCTTGGTGTCCTCAAAGCGATCGCCGAGCAGGTGGCGCAGAAGACGGCCGTGCTCGAGCAGCAGCGCGAAGCCGTGGACCGGGCTGCGTCCCAGACCACCGAGGTGCTGTCACTCCGTCCGCAGGTCGAGAGTGCGCTCCGGCGACAGGAGGAGCAGGCCCAGGCCGTCACAGCGCTCGAGGCCAAGCTCGCCTCGGTTCAGTCGCTCCATACTACTGTACTTTCGCGTGCCGATGAGATCTCCGCGCAACAGCGGACTCTCGAGGAGGCCGAGCAGGCGGCGCAGCGCGCCCTGGTGGATTTGCGCGACGAGATGAAGTCGAGCGCCGAGCGGTTCGAGCTCGAGAATCGGAGCTTGGATGCTGTGAGCGAGCGGATCGTCGAGTTGCGTACGGCATTGAAGGATTGCGAGTCGCGGTTGTCGACGCTCGATACGACCGCCCGCACGCTGGCCGAGACCGAGGCGCTGTCGCGCGGCTTGGCCGAGCAGGTTGGTGATCTGGCCGAGGACATCCAGCGGATAACGGCGCAAGCTGACCGGTTGCGCGCGGTGCGCGACGACGTGGGCGGCTTGGAGAGCAATCTGAGCGACATGGCGCAGCGGATGGAGCGGGTCGAGGGGCTCAAGCCTGCGGTCGAGTCGGTGTTCCGCGATCTGGCGACGCTCAACGGCACGCATGAATCGATTCGCGACGGCTTGGAGCAGGTGCGGCTCTCGTACGAGGAGATGACGCGCCTCCGGCAGCGTCAGGCGCAGACGGACCAGTGGCTGGCCGACGCCGACGTGAAGCTGCGCTCGACGCGCGAGCTGTTGGCAGAGCTCGACCACATGCGCCCGGGCACCGAAATCTTGCGCGACAAGCTGGCGCAGGTCTCGGCGTCGATGGACGCGCTCGAGGGCCGCGCGACGGCATTGGACGCGATGCAGCGTCGGTTAGGCGATGTCGAGTCCGGGCTGGCGCAGGCGCAGGATCGCGGCAACGGGTTGCAGGCGCGGATGGAAGCGGCCGAGACGCGGTTCGGCGATCTGTTGCGGCAGGCCGCCGAGGCGCGCCGCGTGGCGCAGACGATGGGCACGGTGACGGCCTCGGTGGAGGCGGCAGACCGGCGGATGACGTCGGTGGGCGCGGTGGCCGATGCGTTAGGCGAGCGGGCGGCCGCGTTCGCGGGACTCGAGGACCGGCTGCGCGTGTTCAATCAGGAATTCGAGCAGCGGCAGACATCGCTCGACGCGGCGGCGGCGAATCTCGCGCAGGCGTCCACGGTGCGCCGCGAGGCGGCCGATGCGATGCAGCAGCTCGAGGAGCTCTCGCGCACCATCGGCGGCCAGTTGGGCGATGCGCAGCAGCGCACCGGCACATTGGCCGAGATGCTCGAGGAGCTCGAAGCCCGCGTTGGTTCGTTAGGCCAGGTGGAGAAGCGCATGGCCAACTTCGAGGCGCTGCTCGCCACGTGGGATGCGGCGCAGCGCGAGGCTGCGCAGGGCATGGAGCAGATCGGCAGCAAGCAGGCAACCGTCGATGCGGTGAGCGCGCAGGTGAAGCACCTGTTCGAAGTGGCCGAGAAGACGGCGGAGTACGTGCGGTCGATCTCCACCGAACGGCGCGAAATCGAGGAGGCGCGCGCGGTGCTCGAGCGCACGCGCGAGCAGCTCGCCGCGGCCACGGAAGGCATGCGCGTGTTCGCCGATCGCAAATGGCAGGTGGAAGACATCGAGCGCCGGCTCGCCCGCGCCGATGCACTCGCGCGCGACATTCGGTCGTCCACGGAGGCGCTCGCGGCGCAGCGCACCGTGGTGGATCGCGCCCTCGATGGATCGGCGGCGCTCGCGGTGCAAATGAAACAGGCCGACGCGGTGATGGAGGCGCTCCGCCAGGAATGTGCGGCAGCTGCCAGGCTGCGCTCGGCCATGGATGAAGCGCGCGGCGAGTAACGCCGTCGCGCAGCAGGAAACGACAAGGCCGGGGCAGCATGCCCCGGCTTTGTTGCGTTAGGCGAATCGTTATCGCGACGTCAGCGTGTCTTTGGGCGGCACGGTATCCGGCGGCACCGAGTCCGGCGGTGGAGGCGGCGGCCGATTCGTACTGTCAGGTGGAACGGTGCCGCTGTCGGGCGGCGGCGGTGGCGGCGATGCGACCGCGGTATCGACCACCGCGACCACAGCCGAGTCGTTGATACCATCGGCACTGGCGAAGATCGTCACGACTCCGAGTCCCACGCCGTGCACGAGACCCGTGTCGCCCACCGTCGCGATGTGCTCATTGGAGGAGCGCCACGAGATCTTCGCCGAGACCGGCGTTCCGTTCGTGTCGTACTCCGTTGCGTGCAGCGCCAGATAATTGTGGATCTGCACCGCGGCCGCTTCCGGCGTGATCGTGAGCCACGGATAGCGGTGGTTGCCGCCGGGACTGCCGTGGGAGGACGTGTCGCCGGGCGACGTGCCCGTTGAATCGCTGCCGCCGTTCGTCCCACCCGCGCTCGACACGGTTTTTGCGGGCGACGAGACGGAATCGCTGCCGCACGCCATCGCCGTCACCACCGCCGTGGCGGCGAGCGCGCCAACCAACACCACTCGTTTCATCGCAATTCCTCCCTGATGTGCGTCCGTTAGACGATTCCGCGGTGATACCTTCGCACCGGCTGCGACGTCACCGCGTCGACTCGGGAACAGACGAAGGCGATGGCGGCGGGTGCGGTGCGCCGGGCGCGCCGAGCTGCTGCACGTTGGTCCGGACGCGGGTGGTGACGGCGGCTTCGGGTGACTGGCCGTCGCGGATGTCGGCTTCGACTTCGTTGCGCAGCGTCTCGAACCGGGACTCGGGCGCACCCAGCCGGAGCAACTGTTCGATGGATTGGGACGCGAGCTCTGGCGGGACGCCTTTGGCGACGAAGTCTACCAGCGTGACGAGCGCCGTCGCGAGCGCGGGCGCGGCGGACGGGGCGGCGCCGGCCGCGCCTAACGAACGGAGCGCCGCGGGTGTGACGCCCGCGCGCAGCGCGCTGGCGCCGGCGTCGAGCACCGACGCGTCGGCCGTGGGGCCGAGCGCGCCGCGCGCGTCGCCTAACGCCTTGGCGAGCGATCGGACGGCCTCGACGATGCGCGCGTCGTCCGCGCCCTTGAGCACGCCCTCGGCCGCCTTGGCGGCGAGCGGTGCAGTGGGGAGTCCCCCGTCCCGTGCCGAGTCCATGATCGCGACGATGGCCGCGCGAGCCGGCACGCCGAGGCGCGCCGGCAGCGCGGGTTGGGCCGCGCCCTGCGCCGCCGCGCTGCCGGCCGCGGCAGCGAGCACGCCTAACGCGAGCACCGCGCCGCCGGTGAACCGGCCCACGAGTCGCACGGGGCTCACGATCCGCCCACCAGTACGACCGAGTTCGGGACGCCGAAATCATCCGTGCCCGACTCGGGCGCCGACGAATCGCGGGACAGGCGCCCGTCGACCACGAATGCATACGCATACCGGCCCGGCGCGAGCCCCACTTCCACCTCCCACGTGCGGCCGTCCGACAGCCGATGCATCGGCAGGCCCACGGGGTTCCAGCCGTTGAAGTCGCCCACGATCGACACGTGCACCGCACCGGGCGCCTCGACCGCAAAACGCACCGGCAGCTGCCCCTGCCTAACGGAACCGTTCTCCGACGCCACCACGTCGCGCGCGCCGGATCCCATCCGATCGCGCAGCACGCCATACGTGATCGCTGCCCCCGTGATCAGACACGCCGCGCACGCGGCGATCGCCACGGCGGGGCGCACCCTCCACCCGAGCGGCCGCACGGCCGCGCGCTCCGCGGCCTGCAACACGGCCTCCCGCCACTCGGCGCGCGGCGATGGCTCGTCCTGCAACAGCCGCGTCGCTCGGCCCAATGGGCCGGTCAGCTCCTCGTCCTCGCGCTGCTCACTCATAGCCGTCCTCTCGTAGCAAAACCTGCAATCGATCGCACGCGCGACGTACCCGCATCTTGAGCGCCGATACCCCCGCGCCCGTGATCGCCGACATCTCGTCGTAGTTCAACATCTCGACGTGCTTGAGCACGAACGCTTCGCGCTGCGGCGGCTCGAGCCGTGCCAGTGCGCGCTCGATGGCGTCACGCAGCTCGGCATCGCCGGTTTCCGGTCCGACCGCTTCGTCCACCGCCGCGCCGTCGATCACCACCCGCGACGTCCGCCGATGCCGATGCAGCAACGCGGTCCGGCACCGATTCGCCAGAATGCTCATGACCCACGTGCGAAAGCGCATCTGCTCGTCGTAGCGCGCCAGCGCGCGGTGCGCGCGCACGAACGCTTCCTGCGTCACGTCCTCGGCGTCCTCGAGATTGCCTAACATTCGGCTCGCGAACCGCAAACACGCAGGCGCATGCCGGTCCACCAGCAGCGCGAACGCCGCCGGGTCTCCTGCCAGCACCGCGCGGACGAGCATCGCATCCGTCATCTCCACCGGGTTGGTACCTTCACACCCGGTCGCGCGTCACGCCGCACCAATCAGGGGACGTCGATGATGCCGGTCGTGCCGCCGAAATCATCAGCCACGGCGGGCGTGCCGGGCGGCGCGAACCACGGACCATCATTCACGCGGAGACTTACGTGATGCACACCCGGCGCGAGGGAGATCGTCGCACGCCACCGCCCGTGTCCATCTTCCGCGAGGTTGATCGGCGTCCACGCGTTGAAGTCGCCGGAGAGCTGCACCATCCCCGCGTGCGCCGCGGCGTACGTGAGCGTGAAGCGGCGGCCGCCATCGGACCGCACCGTGAACGCGCGGATCGGCGCCGGCGGCTTCGAATCTGTCGGGGGGGATCCTTGCCTTGGTTGCACACGGAGACCCACGCTCACGAACCGTGAGCTCGGGATGCCGAGTCCGATGCGCGCCGGCGATGTCCCGGCGGCGAACTGCAAGCCGAAGCCATGTGGAAGATCGATGCTGCCGCCGGCCTGCGCCCACATCGCGGCCGGAAACGATGCGACTGCTGGTCGAGCACCCACGACAGCCTCGAGCTGCACGCGGCCTGCAACCCATTGGGCGCCCGCCTCGAGCTCCGACCAGACGCGCATGCCGGACGGTGTGCCGGGGTGTCGGATCGTGTCGACTCTGGCGCCGTGATACTGCACCCATCCGCTGTCCGTGGGGATGGAGTCAACCAGGACCTCGGCTGTGTCGAAGGTGCCGGGCTGCCCCGCGAATCGCAGCGCGTGCTCCGCGAGGCCGAGTCGAAGGGTGATCGGCCCGATCGAGTGCCACGCCGCCGCCCGCAGCGCGAACACCGGCGACAAGGAATCGGCCTCCACCGTCCGTTGGGCGAAGAGGCCGAGCGATGCGCCGCCACCGTCGGTGCCGACGACCGCCATCGTGCCTAACGAGAGCAGGGTGCGCGGCGCGGACCAGGACATGTTGCGCCCCACGCCGGCGTCGGCGCTCACGCGCACCGGGCCCGTCGTGATCGGGACCACGGATACCCCGACGTTCGCGCCGGCCGCGTACTGTGCCGCGGCGGGACGCGCCATCGAGATCGCGCTCACCGCGAGAGCGGCCGTCACGAGGGGTAGGGCGTGTCGAAACACTTGCGGCATGGCGAGTCCTCCGGTTCGCACCGACGTCCGGCAAGCATGTCGCCGTCGAGCGCGGCGGGCAAGCGGCCACGGCGATGTCGCACCGCGCACCCGCGCGGATGTACTACCCTCGCATTGCCGCGTCGCGTCACATCGCGAAACCTCGTTCCACCGGCAGCCGTACGGGCACCAGTCGACTCTCGCTCGCGAACTCCTCTGCCGCGGGGCTCCCCATGGATGCGATCCTGCGCGATGTCCGCTATGGGTTCCGATCTCTCATCAAGAGCCCGGGGCTCACGTTCGTCGCCACCCTCGCTCTCACGCTTGGCATCGGTCTCACGACCATCCTGTTCAGCATGGTGTACGGCGTGATCATGAAGGGTCTGCCGTACCGAAACGGCGACCGCATCGTCGAGGTCTTCCGGTACAACCAGACACGCGCCGCCAATCACATGGCCGTGCCGATCGGCGACTACGTCGATTTCAAGAATCAGCAGCACTCGCTTGCCCCGTTGGGCGCGTACTACTCGGGCACGGTGAACGTCAGCGGCAAGACGCAGGCGGAGCGGTACACCGGCTCGTTCGTCACCGCGAGTGTGTTCGACGTCACCGGCGTGCAGCCGGTGCTCGGCCGCACGTTCCGGCCCGGCGAAGACGGTCCCGCCGGCGAGAAGGTGGCCGTGATCAGCTATCCCTTGTGGCAGAGCGAATTCGGCGGCAGCCCCAGTGCGTTAGGCGCCGTGCTGCGCGCCAACGGCGTGCCGTACACGGTGGTGGGCGTGATGCCCGAGGGATACGACTTCCCCGACAACGCCCGCATCTGGCTTCCCCTGCAGATGGATCCCGTCGCGACCAAACGCGGTGACGGCCAGTGGCTGACGGTGGTTGGCGTTCGCAGGCCCGGCGTCTCGCTGTCGCAGGCGACGGCGGACTTTTCGGCGATCGCCCGACGTCTGCAGCACCAGTACCAGGCGACCAACAACAACATCGACGCCGGGGTGCAGGGCTTCGTGGAGGCGGAGCTCGGACAGGATCCGCCGCGCCTCTTGTACACCATGTTAGGCGCGGTGTTCTTCGTGCTGCTCATCGCATGCGCGAACGTGGCCAACCTGTTGCTCGACCGCGCCGCGCACCGCACCAAGGAAGTCGGCATCCGCACGGCACTCGGCGCGTCGCGCGCGGCGGTGGTGCGCCAGTTTCTGACCGAGGCCCTGGTGCTGTCGTTAGGCGGGGCGGTGTTCGGCGCCGTGGCCGCCTATGCGGGCATCGCCGCGTTCAACCGCGTGCTGTATGCGTCGACCGACGTCCCCTTCTACGTCGACGTTCGGCTCAACGCGCCGGTCCTGGCCTTCGCCATCGGCATGGCCGGGCTGGCGGCGATGTTCTCCGGCCTGCTGCCCGCCATCCAATCGTCGCGCACCGACATCAACGAGGTCTTGAAGGACGAGACGCGCGGTTCCTCGAGCTTGCGCATCGGCAAAGTGAGCCGCGTGCTGGTGATCGTCGAGATCGCCCTGTCGTGCGGACTCCTCGTCGCCGCCGGACTCACGATCAAGAGCGTGACCAATCTGCGGTCGATGGACCCGGGGTTCCGGACGAGCCACCTCTTCACGGCGCGCGTCGGCTTCCCGGCGACGTACACCGACACGGCGATGCAGCGCCAGTTCTACCAGAATCTTCGCGAGCGTCTCGAGGAGATCCCCGGCGTGCGAATGGCCGCGATCACGTCGGGGCTCCCGGGCGTCCAGTCCGACGGCGGCTCATTCGAGGTCGAGGGCGGCACCTACGCCAGCGACAACGACGTGCCTAACGCACGATCGTATTCGGTGTCGCCGGGGTTCTTCGAGACGTTCGCCATCCGGCTCCTGCAGGGACGCGGGATCACGTCCACCGATCGGACAGACGGGTCGGCCGTCGCGGTGGTGAACCAGGCATTCGCCGACAAGTATTTCGCTGGACGCGACGTGCTCGGCCGCCGGATTCGTCAGGGTGGACGGGAGAGCAAGGAGCCGTGGATGACCGTCGTCGGCGTCGTGCCCACGACATTCTCCGGCGATCAAAACGAGCCGAGGGTGCCGGCGTACTTCGTGCCGCTCTCACAGCATCACGCGAACTTCGTCAGCATGGCCGCGGTCACGGACGGGCCGCCGATGGCCATCACGTCGCAGGTCCGAGGCGTCGTTGCGTCGCTCAATCCGGATCTGGCCATCTATTGGACCTACGGGATGGACGAAGCCATGGCGCGCAAGGTGTGGTTCATCCGCGTGTTCGGCACGATGTTCATGATGTTCGGCGCCATCGCGCTGTTCCTGGCGGCGATCGGCCTCTACGCGGTGATGTCGTTCTCGGTGAGCCGGCGGGTGCGCGAGGTGGGCATCCGCATGGCGTTAGGCGCCCAGGCGCGCGACGTGATCCGCATGATCTTCGGGCAGGGTGTGCTGCAGATCGGGATCGGCGTCGTAGCCGGCCTGGCGTTCGCGACCACGCTCGCGCAGTTCCTGAGCGTGATCCTGTTCCAGGTGCAGCCGCGCGATCCGGTGATTTTCGCCGGCGTTGCGGTGGTGCTCGCGGTCACCGGCCTCGCGGCCTGTCTCATCCCGGCGCTGCGCGCGACCGCCGTCGACCCGCTCACGGCCCTGCGGGCGGAGTAAGCCGGCGTCGCCTAACGGACGCGGGTGAACACCGCGTTCACCGGAACGTGCGCGCCGGCGAATCCGCCCGACATGCCGGTGAGCGTCATGCCTAACGAATCGGCGCGTGCCTGCACGGACCGCACGAATGCACGCGTGACGAAGTCGTCGGGCTGCAGTGTCACCACTCCGCCCCGGACCGTGTACGTACCCGAGCCCGTGAGCACGTGGGGGTCGGGGCCGGGTGAGAAGCCGGGGATGGGGATGGGCAGCGACGGCGCTTTGGTCCAGCGCACCGTCACCTTGTCGGTGTAGCTGCTGTCCGCGGCGAGCGTGATACGCGCGCTGTCCACCGTGCCCGCGACCTCCGAGCCGGCGAGCAGAAACTTGAACGGGATCGGGGGCCGAGCCGCGGCGGCACGCGAGAGGATGTACGCGCCGGCGGGAATGGCGGAGCGGTGCGTCGACGCGCCAGTAGCAGCAGTGGCGGCGACGAGGCACAGTGCAGGGGCAATCGCGAATCGAAGGCGCATGTCGGGAGTCTGTGGTTGACGCACCATCAAGATACACGCGCAACGGCGCGGGGTTCGCAATTCCAGCCGGCCGCCTCGATCCGGTGGCGGACGCGGCCGCAGGCGGTTCCCCGCTCCCCTTGACGTCCTGAGGTAGCCGTCGCATACTCGGCTTGCCTAGACGTCCTAAGTGAGGGAGGGAGTGCACTGTGGCCACGGAATCCGTCGCCTTACTGCAAGGGACGCTGGACGTGATCGTGCTCAAGACCCTGAGCTGGGGGCCGATGCACGGCTTCGGCATCGCGCGCTGGATCCAGCAGACCACGGACGACGCGCTGCGCGTGGAGGAGGGCTCGCTCTATCCGGCGCTCTATCGCATGGAGAATCGCGGTTGGGTGCGCTCGCAGTGGCGCATGACGGACAACAACCGCCGCGCGAAGTACTACGGCCTCACGGCCAGCGGACGGCGCCAACTCGAAGCGCAGTGCAGCTCGTGGTCGGCGTTTTCTCTCGCCATGTCGCGCATCATGGACGCAACGCGCCAACCCGCCTAACGGTCAACGCCCATGTCTGACGCCCCGCCGAACGAGCCCCGGTGGCGCCGGTACCTGCGCTTCTGGCGGTCGGACCCCGCCGCCGACGTGTCGGACGAGCTCCGCTTCCATCTCGAGTCGCGCATCGCCGAGAACCTCGCGGCCGGCATGTCAGCCGTGGACGCCCGGAGCGCCGCGGCGGAACGCTTCGGTGACGTCGGGGCTGTCGAGCGCTCGCTCGCCTCGCTCACCCGCGAGCGCGAGACCGTCGAGCGGCGCGTCGCGTGGCGCCAGGTGGTCCTCCAGGATTTTCGCTACGCGGTACGCCAGCTCGCGCGCAATCCCGGGTTCACCGCGGTCGCGGTGCTCACGCTGGCGTTAGGCATCGGTGCCAACACGGCCATCTTCAGCGCTGTGTACAGCGTGCTGCTGCGGCCGCTGCCCTACGCGCACGCGGACCGGCTCGTTGAGGTGCGCGAAGGGACGGGTCCCAGCGACTCGTACGGCATGGCCGTCACGATGGGCAACTACGACACGTGGCAACGGCGATCGCCGCAGTTCGCCGCGTTGGCGGCCTACACGTACGCATCCTTCACGCTCACCGGCGCCGGCACGCCGCAAGAACTGCTCGCGTTCGCGGCCACGTCGGACTACTGGCGCACGCACTTCATTCCGCCGGTGCTGGGCCGGTATTTCGGGCCCGCCGAAGATCAGCCGGGTGCGCCTCGCGTGGTGGTGCTGTCGTACGCGCTGTGGTCCAACACGTTCGCGTCCGACCCGCACATCGCAGGTCGCACGATTGTCCTGAGCGGGAAGCCGTACACGGTCATCGGCGTCGCTCCGAACGAGTACGCGTTCACGGCCTCCGCCCCGCAACTCTGGGTGCCGCTCGCGCTCACGCCCGCGGAGCGCGCCGAGCACACGGATCACGAGCTCACCGTCGTCGGGCTGGTGCGGGACGGCGTCACGATGCCCAACGCCGTTCGGCAGTTGACCGCCGTGCAGCGTGAGCTGGCGCACGACTATCCGCGCGGGGGCATCGACGGCAGCATCATCGCACACCCGCTCCGCGACAGCGTCGTCGGTCGGGTGCGGACGATGATGCTCGTGCTGTTTGCCGCCGTCGGTCTGGTGCTGCTGATCGCGTGCGGCAACGTGATGAATCTTCTGCTGGCGCGCGCGGCTGTCCGGCGCAAGGAAGTTGCCATCCGGAGCGCCCTCGGCGCGGGTCGGCGGCGGCTCGTCGCGCAGCTGCTCACGGAGAGCGTACTCTTGGCCGCGTTAGGCGGTGGCACCGGCATCGCGGTCGCGGCCGTTGGCCTCCGCGCGCTCATTCGAGTGAGTCCGGACAGCGTGCCCCGTCTGATGGACGCGACGCTCAATGGGCCGGTGCTCTCGTTCGCGGCGGCCGTGTCGCTCGTGTGCGGCATCGTGTTCGGCGTGTGGCCCGCGCTCCGTGCCACGCGGCTCGATCTCCAGCAGTCGCTGCGCGAAGGGTCGCGCGATGCGACACGCGTCGCGCGCGGGTCGATGCGGACGCTGCTCGTCATCGCCGAAGTGTCGCTTGCCCTCGTGCTGCTCGTGGGCGCCGGGTTGCTCGTGCGCAGCGCGATCGCGCTCCAGCGTGTTCCGCCGGGCTTCGACCCGCACGGCCTGCTCGTGGCGGACGTTGCGTTGCCTGCGTCGCGGTATCCAACGGACACGTCGCTCACGGCGGCGTTCGAGCGCATCAGTGCGGCCGTCCAGTCGATACCGGGCGCTTCGTCGGTGGCGCTCGTCAACCGCATTCCGATCCGCGACTTCGGCATGGACTGCGCGGTGTGGCGCGACGGGACGAACACCAGCGATCCCGCCAGCATGTCCGCGAACGCGCGCGTCGCGACCGGAAACTATTTCGCGACGATGAAGACGCCGCTGGTGCGCGGGCGCACGTTCGCCGCGGCCGACATTGACGGCGCGTATCCGGTCGTGGTGATCAACCAGGCGCTGGCGCACCGGCTCTTCGGCGATGCTGACCCGATTGGCCGGCGCGTCGCGCAGTGTCCCAGCGGTACGCCCACGTGGCACGAAGTGGTTGGTGTCGTGGCCGACGTCCACGCGAGAGGCCTGGACGACTCCCCGCCTAACGAAGTCTATTATCCGCTCGGGCGGCTGCGCACCAGGGGCATGAGCCTCGTGGTCCGGACCTCAGTGCCGCCGGCGTCCCTCGCGCCCGCGGTGCGCCGCGCCGTGGCCGGCGTGGATCCGGAGCTCGCCGTGTCGGGCGTCGCGACGATGGATGAGATCATCGCCCGCTCCATGGCCACGCCACATTTCACCACGACACTGCTCGTCCTCCTCGGCCTAACGGGACTCGTGCTGGCCGCGGTAGGCATCTACGGCATCATCGCCTACTTCGTGAGCCAGCGCGCGCACGAGATCGGCGTGCGCATGGCGTTAGGCGCGAGCCGGCGCGGCGTGTCGCTCATGGTCCTCCGCCAGGGCCTGGCACTCGCCGGCGCCGGTGTCGCGATCGGTCTCGTCGCCTCGGCCGCCGCGACGCGCGCACTCGCCGGACTGATCTACGGCGTGAGCACGCACGATCCCGCGACGTTCCTCGGCGTGACCGGCGTGTTGCTCGTCGTCGCCGCGCTGGCGAGCCTCGTGCCCGCGCACCGCGCGACGCGGCTCGATCCCCTCGAGGCGCTGCGCGGCGGCTGATCCGTTAGGCGCCCGAGGCGTCTCCCGCGCCGTGCCCGGGCCGGCCACCCGCGCGG
>Ga0157372_10004977_pt1 | contig 14115 bp, 11 predicted proteins | sample C55metaG_FD_115307 | JGI IMG/M metagenome (GOLD analysis project Ga0157372, IMG submission 115307) | Corn rhizosphere microbial communities from Kellogg Biological Station, Michigan, USA - C5-5 metaG | ecosystem: Host-associated > Plants > Roots > Rhizosphere > Soil | place: USA: Michigan... | reverse complement strand
TTCGGATCGATGGTGATGTCGCTTATTCGCATGATCGGGAGATTATCGGTAAGCGGTGTCCAGCTGCCGCCGTTATTCATCGTTTTCCAAACGCCGCCCTGCGCCACGCCTACAAAATAAGTATTCGGATCGGTCGGATGAAAGGCCATGCAGTTGATGCGCCCGATTCCGTTCTGCATGTAGCCTGTGAGATTACCCGGCAATGCGAAGGGCCCTACCGGCGACCAGGCCGCTGATGAAAAGCGGGCAGAAGGCTCCTGCTGCTTTTCGGATGCCGCTTTCACCATTTCATCAATATAAACGGAAGGATCGGCAAGCTCGCCGTGACCATCGGCTTTGAACTGCATATCATTTTCCCAGCGCTTGTAGTATTTCCAGTGCTTTGTAGTTTTAAGGTTCACGGAGCGTGACCAGTCGTCGAATTTCTTTTGCATTTCCACAAAGCCAAGGCGCTTGCGGCTGCTGTTTTTCTTGAGGAACTGTTGTGCGTTAGCAGCGAAAGCGCTGCAAAGCAGGCAAATGGAAATAAGGTAGCATTTAAATGAGTTCATAGCGGGGGGCTTTGATGATCTGTATGTAAATATACAAAATTGGGATGGAAGAAAGGCTGAGTAATGCTTTTTCGGCGGAGCGTTGTTCGGGGGCACTAAATTTTATATCTTTAACGAAGAATTTCAAACTCAAAAAAAATGAACCTGCCATCTATATTAATGCTCGAGCCGGACGATGCCGACCGTTTTATCACGAAGATCTTTTTTGAAGAACATCATTTCGAAGCCGACCTGCATTTTACAGCCAGCAGCAGCGAATTCTTCGCTTTCCTGGAAAACGCCAAATCGACAGGAGCAGGCGTCCCTGATCTGATTCTCCTGAACATGCATGCGGTTCCCCTGAATGCAGCCGCTATTCTGAGATCGCTGAAGGCAGATGCGAACCTTTGCCATATCCCGGTGGTGATCCTGAGCGGCACCAAAGATCCGAACATGATCCGCGAATGCTACAAGCTGGGGGCGAGCTCATTTATCCAGAAGCCGGATACCGAAGCGGAAACGAATAAGAAGATTCTGAGCTTTATTAAGTATTGGTTTGAGACGGTGGATCTGGCGTAATATAGCTAACTGATCTGTGAGTCTAATATGGGCTATTTAAGTCTGTTGTTTATTCAAACCTTGAACGCAGTTACCGGAATTGAATCCCCGACAGGCGTGCCGGGTTTAGTTTTTATTTCCAATTGACCTTTCAGAAGATCTACTTTAAATTTATCGTATGCGGACTTTTCACCACTAGGAAAACGCTAATTAAATTAGTGTTCAATTACTTATTATCTTAAGGTTTATATATTTCCTTATTTGTATTAATATTGATATATTTACCCCATAAAATCCGTCTATGAAACAATACTATGCTGAAGCTATTGCAGGAACATTACAATCACCGCAGGGGGTAGTGCCCTATTGGAATGCGCAATTTACAAATAATTTAGTTTTTCCCATCACAATGGCATTTATTGCTGATAATGGTCAATTATCCCCTGGAATTCCAATAAACCCGGGAGCAACCACGAACATTGGCAACATTCCTTTGCCAACAGGAACATTTTTAACTATTCTATCTGCTATCACAGGTGCTTTTGTAGGGGTCGTAGTCCTCGACTCGAGCATTTCATCCTATGATTTCACGCCTGATCTAATAAGCGCTCCTAATGATATAGGGCCAATACCACAGCCTACAACCGATGTTATAATCCCTCCAAGTTCACAAAGCGTTATAGTGGGAGCAGGAACCTTATCCTCGGGTAATATTATCACAAGAGAGCAATCGTGGCAGAGAATGGGGGACTCGTACACAATTGTTCCGGGTCAAACCAGAACAGTTGGCACATCGATGAATAGTGGAATGTCACAAACCAGCTCAGACCAAACAACAGTGTCTGAATCAGTGTCTACGAGCGCTTCAGCAGGATGGGGCCCCGCTTCTGCTTCGATATCGGCTAGCCTGAGCAGCACCTCCACTTCGATGCAGAGCTATACTATCACGGAAGAAAAAACGAGCTACGAGTCAAGCGTATTAGCCAGCACCGCCGATTATCCCATTATGATCTTGCGATGGCAGATTTGTGATGTTATTACTGTTATAGCTCCAATTTCCATTGTGGGTCAAAACTTCTTCTTCCCCGCAGTATCGTCAGTGGTCTCTTTACTTCAACCTGCCATAGCACAGGAATACAATATGGATAAGCTCCCCGCTGCCCGACCATTAAAACCTCTATCGAAAGAAGTAAAAGAATGGTGGTATAACAACCTCCGCGAGGTACGATTAAAAAACAACCAGAGCGATGCCCCAGTAGGAAATAAGTTATAGATGTAAAATGAGACTCTAAACCGGATAACGAAATATAATTTGTTTATCAACAATAATTAGATCTCGGCTGCTTTATTTTGACAAAATTTAATCGAAAAAGTTTATGGCATATCTCTTTCACCAAAACATGAGAAATTTCGGTGGCGGTTCAGACAGTCGTAATGAAAAAAATCGTGAAGTTTTGAATCTCGTCAGGCTCGCGTTCCGAGACTCTATTAAAGTAGCCGGATTTACCGAGATTACGAATGATGCAGCCTCCCGGGAAATATTGCAGCAGCTTATAGACCAATTGATTCAACAACCTATTGGTGGAAATAAATCGCAAAATCTTATAATAGTTAATTGCGGTCGCACAGCAGGTGACAAAACCGAATTCACAGCTATAGGGGTAAATTCATCCTTGCAAATTTTGGAAGTAGGCCGGGTGTACTTATATGATAAACAAACACTACGCGATGTTGCACCTGTTGATCGATCTAAATTCGCCCAGTGGTGTAATACATTTCCAACAGCCAGTTCCCTCGATTACCGTGCTTTGGTATACGTCAAAGTTTGTGAAACCGGAAAAGCACCGGTATATGTAGGGTTTGTTCATAACATGTACACCCTTGGCGATAACAGAATTACATTTATGCTCCGGCTTCCAAAGATGATAGACATGATCAGGGACCAATTTGATGGAAATATCTATATCGGCGGAGATTTCAATACAGAGCCGGTAGATCGTAAGGGTAAGAATAATTATTATTGTTATGTGGCAGGATTGCTGATTTCTCCAAAGCCCGGAATAGTAGCTTTTACACCCGGAGGAACTTTAATGAGCGGCAATAAGTATGATTACTGGTATAGCAATTTGGAACGTACAGACAGGTCTAGGACACCTAATCCAAAGGTTACAGAGCTGACTTTAAGAGATGACGTTGGGCTCTCTGATCATTGCGGTATCCTTTTAAATATTAAAGATATCTAATTAAAATCGCAGGCGCGCAGATGCGCGGAGGAAAGAGCAATCGAATTATTTTCAATTCCAGATTGCGGCTATGCGACTATTTGCGGATTATAAGGACAAAAATTCATTGAAGAAAGCCACACTTTTTCAGTGTGGAAACAGACTTCATTTTGTCTTATAATTAATATTATGTTAAATAGAATATAGCTGATTTATAGCTGATTATTAGTTATTTAATATTTTTTCACCCTTCTCGATCGCCCAAGTGCAACAATCAAAAATCACTTAGTTGTAAATTTAGTACGGATATAAAAAACGGCGGATATTCCTACCCGCCGTTTTTTCAAATTTAGTTTTATCCTTAAAATTACAGCTTATAAACGCTCGATTGTTTTCCCAGCTCCTCGCTATCCGGCCGGATACTCACGATCCAGTAATTAATGATCAGCTCGAGCTGTTTTGCCATATCCTTTACATCCTGGGGTTTTATAAAATAACCCTGCAGCCTGTAATCGTATGCTTCCTCCAGCTTCTTCTTGGTGGCCCCGGAACTTGAAAATATAAACGGAACCGACTTGGTTCTCAGGTCTTTGTCCCCATCAATGATCTTTTTAAGGTCCAGCCCGTTCAATCCCGGCATATTCATGTCAGAAATGATCAGGAAGATCGGATCTTTCGTCTTTTTCAGGTATTCCAGCGCAGCCTCCGCGCTGGTAAAGAACTCCAGTTCTGCTTTGATATTGAGCTCCTCGAGGGCCATCACCAGGAAATCCTTTTCGAAAGGATGATCGTCCACAAGGACTATTTTTCCGGTCAGTTTCTTCATAACTATAGTAATTTAATTCAACAGGTATTAACACCTAATATATCACAAACAGGTACAAAAATGTACCAAATGGAACTCCCGATACCGCTCTGTTGATAAATGCACAAAATATATAGCCGAATACTTTTTGAGAAAAAATTAGCGGCGTTTTCCAGGGGATAATAGTCCTTAAATAAAACACAAAAGGAGAACATTTCTGTTCTCCTTTTTACACATGATCCTAAAGATCAGTTCTTAAGCTTCTCTTTCATAGCATCGCCCTTTTCCTTCATTTGAAGGCGGTAATAGCAGTTCTTTAAAGCCACCATGGTGCCTTTGTCCTTTCCGTTAATGCTCAGGGCTTTTTCCAGGATAGGCACCGCTTTGTTAAATTCATCGTTAGCGCGAACGATCTCCGATTCATATTTTTTCTGGTCGGTGATCGTATTTGCTTTGTTCGCCAGGGCCACACCGCTGTTATAGTACAGTGCTCCTAAATTGTACAGAGCGTCGAAATAGTCGGGTTTCAGCTCCAGGGTTTTCTTGTAATCCGCTTCCGCAAGCTTCATCTTTTCCTCTGAATCCTTCGGTTTCTCCAGCTCTTTACCTTTGGCGTCCTTTGGGTTCGACAAGTTATCATACATGTTTCCGCGTGCAAAATAAAGGATATAATCGCCCGGTTTGGCTGCGATAGCCTGGTTAAGGTTAGCCAGTGCCTCAGCGCTCCTGTTGGATTTAATGTAGAAATCCGTTTCGTTCAGCAGGAGGTTGATGTCGTTCGGGAACGCTGCACGGCCTTTTTTCAATACTTCCATGGCACCGGTGGTATCTTTCAGGTTCATGTACACATTCATCATCTGGATGTACGTTCCGCCGCGGCCTACTTTCATATCCGCCATTTTCTGGTAATACTGCTTCGCTTTATCAAAATTCTCAGCGCGCTCCGCGGTAATGGCAATATTGGTAAGCGTGAGCGTATCCTTCGATCCGCTGATCTCGAAAGCCTTTTCAAACGAGGTCAGCGCTGATGTGTAGTTCTTCGCATTGTAATCGTGAACAGCTTTGTTGGCCACAAGCGCACCAATTTCAGCAAGGCCGTTACTGATCTCCGTTTTGTAGTTTCCTTTGACATCCAGCGTTTTTGCCTTCGCAAAAGCATCGTATGCTGTGTACAGATCGGTAGGTGCAGCTGCCTGGTAGCCGGCTGCTTCTTTTTTTGCAGGATCGCTTTCCTTGCTCTTGGTTTCACCGTCGCGGCGGGCTTTGTTGAACAGCGCCAGGTAGATCTGCCCCTTGTATACCTGTGTTTTAGGCTGCTCCTTGGTATCCGCGTTCTCGGAAGCAAGGTCGATCGCTTCCTTCGCCTTCATGATGTAATCCGGATCCTGCGATTCGGTATAATCCTTCAGGTATTTCCAGGCGGAAACAACTTTCGCCGATTGTGCATTCGCAGTGATGATCGTAACCGATGCAGCGATCATTAAAATGATTCTTTTCATACGTAACGTTTGATTTTGGTTGTTTTTAATTTTCCGGTCCGGCAGTATCAACATCCTTGCCAGCATTGTCTTCTGTGCTGTCGCCGGCGTCTGTATTGCCTGTTGCGTTATCAGACGCGGCAGCCGCATCATTTCCATATTCCGCTGCCGGATTTTCGGTTCCTTCAGCGTTTTCGATATTTTCCACTGTTTCGTCAATATCCACCTTGGTCACCGCTGCGATCGCATCCGTTTCCTTCAGGTTGATCAGTCGCACACCCTGTGTTGCACGTCCGATCACACGCAGGTCGGCCACCGATAAGCGGATGATGATACCCGACCTGTTGATGATCATCAGGTCGTTCTTGTCGGTTACATCCTTGATCGCGATCAGGTCACCGGTCTTCTCCGTAATATTGATGGTTTTCACCCCTTTTCCGCCGCGGTTGGTAACGCGGTACTCTTCTATGTCGGAACGTTTTCCGTAGCCTTTCTCGGAAACCACCATTACGTTGCTTTCCTTGTCAGGCATCGCGATCATACCGATCACCTCGTTGTTCTTTTCATCACCCAGGTTGATTCCGCGAACACCGGACGCGTTACGGCCCATCGGGCGTACGGCCGATTCGTTAAAGCGGACCACCTTCCCGGCCTTGGAAGCAAGCATGATCTCGTTGGTTCCGTTGGTCAGTAATACTTCTAATAAAGTATCCCCGTCGCGTACCGTGATGGCGTTGATACCATTCTGGCGCGGACGTGAGTATGCTTCCAGTGTGGTTTTTTTGATGATCCCGTTCTTGGTGCACATGATGATGAAGTTGTTGTTGATGTAATCTTCATCGGCAAGGTTCTTCACGTTAATGAATGCTTTTACCTTGTCATCGCTCGGGATGTTGATCAGGTTCTGGATCGCGCGGCCTTTCGACTGGCGGTTTCCTTCCGGAACTTCAAATGCGCGCATCCAGAAGCAGCGGCCCTGCTCGGTGAAAAGCAGCAGGTAATTGTGGGTGGATGCTACGAATAAATGCTCGATAAAGTCCTCATCGCGCGTGTTGCTTCCTTTCGCTCCTTTGCCTCCGCGTGCCTGTGTGCGGTATTCGCTCAGCATGGTGCGCTTGATATAGCCCATGTGGGAAATGGTGATTACCACTTCTTCGTCGGCGATCATATCCTCTACCCTGAAATCGCCGGCAGCATATACGATCTCCGATTTACGCTCGTCGCCGTATTTATCCTTGATCTCGTTCAGCTCGTCTTTGATGATCTGCATTCTCAATCCTTCATCCTCCAGCACAGCTCTTAAATGTGTGATCAGCTTCATCAGCTCATCGTATTCTTCTTTAATCTTATCTCTCTCAAGGCCAGTGAGTACACGCAGCCTCATTTCAAGTATCGCTTTAGACTGAAGCTCACTCAGTCCGAAATTTTTCATCAGTCCGTCCTGTGCATCCTGCGGCGTTGCCGACTCGCGGATGAGCTTGATAACCTCATCGAGGTGATCCAGGGCGATCAGGTAACCTTCGAGGATATGTGCGCGCTTCTCAGCCTGTGCCAGCTCGTAGCGTGTACGGCGGATCACCACTTCGTGGCGGTGCTCCACAAAATGCGCGATCATGTCTTTCAGGTTCAGCATCATCGGGCGGCCGCCAACCAGCGCAATGTTGTTCACGCTGAAAGAGGTTTGAAGCTCGGTATATTTGAACAGGTTGTTCAGCACCACATTGGTGATCGCATCCCTTTTGATCTCGTAAACAATACGCATTCCGTCGCGGTCCGACTCATCGCGGATGTCCGAAATGCCCTCGATCTTCTTTTCGTTGATCAGGTCGGCTGTTTTGCGGATCATTTCCGCTTTATTGATCTGGTATGGGATCGCATTTACGATGATGCGCTCTTTTCCGCTGTCGGAAATTTCCACGTTGGTGGTGGCCCGCATGACAATCCGTCCGCGTCCCGTATGGAACGCATCCCTTACGCCTTCATATCCGTAAATGATCCCGCCGGTAGGGAAATCTGGGGCTTTTACATATTGCATCAGCCCGTTGATGTCGATCTCCCTGTTGTCGATATATGCGATAGTAGCGTTTACGATCTCGGTAAGGTTATGCGGAGGCATATTGGTTGCCATACCTACGGCGATCCCGGAAGCTCCGTTCACAAGCAGGTTTGGGATCCTTGTCGGCAAAACGGTCGGCTCGGTTAAGCTGTCGTCAAAGTTGGGACGGAAATCAACGGTATCTTTTTCAATATCGGCGAGCATTTCCTCGGCGATCTTCTTTAATCGTGCCTCTGTGTAACGCATCGCTGCAGGGCTGTCGCCATCCACCGATCCGAAGTTACCCTGTCCGTCAACCAGCGGGTAACGCAAGCTCCAGTCCTGGGCCATACGCACCATGGTATCGTAAACGGATGAATCGCCATGGGGGTGATATTTACCCAATACCTCACCTACGATACGGGCGGACTTTTTATGCGGACGATTTGACATTACACCCAGATCAAGCATTCCGTAAAGCACGCGGCGGTGCACTGGCTTCAATCCGTCGCGCACGTCGGGAAGCGCGCGGGACACGATAACCGACATGGAATAGTCGATGTAAGCCGATTTCATTTCCTCTTCGATGTTGATCAGAATAATTTTTTCTCCGTCTGCCATAATTTCTATTTCGTTTTATTTTAATTGAATATTTGTGCGATTTTACGCACAATTGTCATAAATATAATTTAGCACAATAGTTGTTATTCACTGTATAAATTCAGGAGTTCGAAAATACTCATTCGGTTGAAGCCGGAGCCTGTTTCAAAGCTTAAATTATCAACATATTAACAGTTTTTTTGTTGATAAAAAGAAAGCAGGTTATCCCAAGTCATCAAAATCGCTAAGTACTTTTGATTTTGACTTAAAAACCTTATTTTTGGTAGTCATTGTAACCCTTGAATAACGCAAACGTTATACTATATTAAAAAACAAAAAGCCCATTATGGAAGCAAAATTTTCACCGAGAGTAAAAGATGTGATCACGTACAGCCGTGAGGAGGCATTACGCCTCGGCCACGATTATATCGGCACCGAGCATTTGCTCTTAGGTATTATCCGCGAAGGCGAAGGCACAGCGATCCGCTTGTTGAAAACGATCGGCGTTGACCTTATGGAACTTCGCAAAACTGTTGAAGATGCTATCGGAACAGGAAATCACAAGGTGAGCAACCTTGCAAATATTCCCCTGATGAAGCAGGCTGAGCGTGCCCTCAAGATCACTTACCTGGAGGCGAAGCTGTTCAAAAGCCCTGTGATCGGAACTGAGCACCTGATCCTCTCGATATTAAAAGATGAAGACAATGTGGCGACCAAATCGCTTCACAAGTTTAAAATTGATTACGATGTGATCAAGCGTGAGCTGGAAATGACCAAATCGGACCCTAAAGCGGAATTCCCGGGCACACCGCCCGATGATGATGCGGATGACGACAGCTTCAGCGCAAGCAGCACAAAAAAACCGGTCGACAGCAAGTCGAAAACACCGGTACTCGATAATTTCGGTCGCGACCTTACAAAAGCGGCTGAGGACGGCAAGCTGGATCCGATCGTAGGACGCGAAAAAGAAATTGAGCGCGTTTCCCAGATCCTTTCCCGCCGTAAAAAGAACAACCCTATCCTGATCGGTGAGCCGGGTGTTGGTAAGTCTGCGATTGCAGAAGGTCTTGCACTCCGCATCGTTCAGCGTAAAGTTTCCCGCGTATTGTTCAACAAGCGCGTGGTTACGCTCGACCTTGCTTCACTCGTTGCCGGTACAAAATACCGCGGACAGTTCGAGGAGCGTATGAAAGCCGTGATGAACGAGCTGGAAAAATCGCCGGATGTGATCCTCTTTATTGATGAGATCCACACCATTATCGGCGCCGGCGGAGCTTCCGGTTCCCTGGATGCTTCAAACATGTTCAAGCCAGCTCTGGCGCGCGGAGAGATCCAGTGCATCGGTGCTACCACCCTGGATGAGTACCGCCAGTATATTGAAAAGGACGGGGCGCTCGAAAGACGTTTCCAGAAAGTAATTGTGGAGCCAGCAACACAGGAAGAAACATTGCAGATCCTGAACAACATCAAGTCGAAATACGAGGATCACCACAATGTGACCTACACTGACGAGGCGATCAAAGCATGCGTTTCCCTTACCTCCCGCTACATTACCGACCGTCACCTGCCGGATAAGGCGATCGATGCGCTGGATGAAGCCGGATCCCGCGTGCATATCACCAATATCAATGTTCCGAAAACGATCGTTGATATTGAGAAGAAGCTCGAAGAGATCAAAGAGGAAAAGAACAAAGTGGTTCGTTCCCAGAAATACGAAGAGGCGGCACGCCTGCGTGATACTGAGCGCACCTTGCTGGAACAGCTGGAAATAGCGAAGAAAGCATGGGAAGAAGAAAGCAAAACGCACCGTGAAACGGTAAGCGAAGATAATGTTGCCGAAGTAGTGGCGATGATGACAGGTGTTCCCGTTCAGCGTGTGGCTCAAAATGAAGGCGACAAGCTGATGAAGATGGCGGAAGAGCTGAAAGGCAAAGTGATCGGACAGGATGATGCGGTTAAGAAGGTGGTAAAAGCCATCCAGCGTAACCGTGCCGGATTGAAGGATCCGAACAAGCCGATCGGGTCGTTCATTTTCCTTGGGCCTACAGGTGTTGGTAAAACACAGCTCGCGAAAATATTATCAAAATACCTGTTCGACAATGATGATGCGCTGATCCGCATCGACATGAGCGAATACATGGAGAAATTCGCGGTTTCCCGCCTCGTGGGAGCGCCTCCGGGATATGTTGGTTATGAGGAAGGCGGACAGCTGACCGAGAAAGTTCGTCGCCGTCCGTACGCGGTAGTACTGCTCGATGAGATCGAGAAAGCGCACCCGGATGTGTTCAACCTGCTGCTGCAGGCACTCGATGACGGACAAATGACAGACAGCCTTGGCCGTAAGATCGACTTCAAGAACACGATCATCATCATGACCTCGAACATCGGCGCACGCCAGCTGAAGGATTTCGGACAGGGAGTTGGTTTTACCACCACTGCGAAAAAGGACATGGAGGAAGATCATGCAAAAGGTGTGATCGAAGGAGCATTGAAAAAAGCATTTGCGCCAGAGTTCCTGAACAGGATCGACGACGTGGTGATGTTCAACTCGCTTACCCGTGAAGATATTCACAGGATCATCGACATCGAGCTCAACAGCCTCTACGGCCGTATCAACGGTCTCGGCTACCAGATCAAAGTATCCGATGAAGCGAAAGATTTTATCTCTGAAAAAGGATACGATGTACAGTTCGGTGCCCGTCCGCTGAAGCGTGCCATCCAGAAATACCTGGAAGATCCGCTGGCTGAGGAGATCATCAAGTCGAGCCTTACCGAAGGAGATGTGATCGAAGTGAACTTTGATAAAGAGAAGCAGGAGATCATGATCAAGATCAGCAAGCCGAAAGAGCCGAAAGTAAAGAAATCGAAGAAAGAAGATTTGTAATCGGTAAAGTATAAAAAATGTAAAACCCCGCTTTTGAAAGAGAGCGGGGTTTTTCATTTTACAGGCACAAAAAAAGAGAGTACCAAAACGGTACTCCCTTTTTTAATTTCGTCGGTTATTACTTCTTGGTCTTTTCGCTTCCGGCAAACTCAAACCTCTTCTTCTCCACTCCACTCTTCGTTTGCACGCAGGTTCCTTCGATATCGTAATTGCTTACCGTCACTTCCCATTTGTATTCATTCTTGTCATCCTTCTGCTCGGCTTCCAGCTTCACCATGTGGATCTCTGTTTCATCCTCGGTATAAGTGGTATCAAGCGTTACTTTATAAGCTGCAGGCCCGAGGGTCATCTTTTCGTACATCAGGTCACTTTCCACTTTTCCTCCTTTGACCAGGAAATTGCTGGCGATCGCCTTGCCCCTGCCTGTAGGTTTCATTTCATAGAATTGAACATTGTATTTCTTGCCTTCTATGAATTTGTTCTTCTGGGCAGATACGGAAGATACGATCAGCAACGCGGCTGCGAAAACGAATGCTTTAAGTGTAGTGGTATTTTTCATGTTATTTTTTTGGATGTAAACTAAGCAACTTTTTTGCCACAAATAGAAATGACTTTGTAAAACTATGCTTTATCTTTGTTTTTTGAAAATAATTTACGGAAAACTTAGTATTGACGGGAATTTCTTTCTCTTCCGCCTCTCTTCCGCAACACAGACCCTATGAACATCGTCAACCGCCTGCTGTATTATCTTGTTATTCTTCCCATTTCTTCGCTTCCGTTCCCCGTGCTGTATGCGCTGTCGGACTTCCTGTATGTGATCTTTTATTATGTTACGGGTTACCGGAAGAGGGTGATCTTCGGGAACATCCAGCGTTCTTTTCCTGAGAAGACAAAAGAGGAACAGGTAAAGATCTGTAAAAAATTCTATCATCACTTCTGTGACCTGATCCTCGAAAGCCTGAAAACGTTCACCATTTCGGAGAAGCAGGTGGCGAAGCGTGTGACCTTCAAAAACCCCGAGCTTATCAATAAATACTATGAACAGGGCCGCAGCGTGATCATTGCGGGCGGACATTACAACAACTGGGAGATCTTTGCAGTGGCTGTGGATGCGCTGATCAGGCACAAGGCGATCGGCATCTACAAGCCGCTTTCGAATAAGTATTTCGATGAGAAGATGCGGAACACCCGCAGTAAATACGGCTTGTATATGATCTCCACCCGCGATGTAAAAAAAGTGTTTGATGAGGAGCTGAACAACTTAACGGCCACCATCTTTGCGATCGATCAGTCGCCTTCCAATCCCGACAACTGCTACTGGATGGAATTCCTTCACCAGGAAACGGGTGTGCTTTTCGGTGCGGAAAAATATGCGAAAGAATACAATTACCCGGTTATATACGGCCGCATCAACAAGGAAAAAAGAGGACATTACAGCTTCGAGTTTTTTGATGTAACGGATAGCCCGCGTGAAACTGCTTATGGTGAAATTACGGAGAAAGCCACCAGGATGCTCGAGCAGGACATCCGCAACCAGCCACAATACTGGCTCTGGAGCCACCGGAGATGGAAGCATAAGAAGCCGGCCGGATGGAACAGGGAAGCAAAAGCTAAAGAATTACAACTAAAATAATTATGAAAAAGATCGTATTTACATCCCTTGCAATTGCAGCGGTATTAATGGCCTGCAAAACCACGAAGGCCCCAACGGCATCAACCCCTCCTCCTGCCCCGCTCGATTGCGCAAGCACGGCATACACGTATGAGAAGGACATTCGCCCGATCATGGAACAAAATTGTACGAACTGCCACAATGAGAACATGAAGGCCGGGTACAATTTTTTCGATGTAGCCTCTGTGAAGCAGGCTGCCGGGAACGGTTATTTACTGGGAACTACAAAGCATAAAACCGGTTATGACCAGATGCCACCGAACGAGCCGCTGGATCAGCAAACCATTAACAAGATCGAATGCTGGATCAATACCGGCATGAAATAGATACATGAGTTTAGCACCGTTAGCAGAAAGAATGCGTCCGACCAGTCTGGACAACTACATTGGGCAGAAGCACATTGTGGGTGAAGGTGCTATTCTTCGCAATGCCATCGCCTCCAACATCCTTCCTTCCATCATCCTCTGGGGCCCGCCGGGCGTTGGTAAAACAACCCTTGCCAACATCATTGCGCACCAGCTCAAGCGCCCGTTTTACGCGCTGAGCGCGATCAACTCGGGTGTAAAGGATATCCGCGATGTGATCGATAAAGCAAAGGGCACGGGAATGTTTGTGCAGAGCAACCCGATCCTTTTCATTGATGAGATCCACCGCTTCAGCAAATCGCAGCAGGATTCCTTGTTAGGCGCCGTTGAAAAAGGCACCGTAACACTGATCGGGGCAACCACGGAAAATCCTTCCTTCGAAGTGATCTCCGCCTTGCTGTCGCGCTGCCAGGTATACATCCTCAAGCACCTTGATAAAGACGACCTGCTTTCGATGCTCGACCTTGCCATTAAAACCGACAGCGTATTAAAAACAAAAAAGATCACGATCACCGAAAACGAGGCTTTGCTGAGGCTTTCCGGCGGCGACGGCAGAAAACTGCTGAACGTGTTCGAGCTGGTGGTGAATGCCATCGGCGGCGACGAGATCGAGATCACGAATGAAAAAGTAACAGGCATCGTTCAGCAGAACATTGCCATTTATGATAAGGCGGGCGAGAACCATTACGATATTATCTCGGCATTCATCAAATCCATCCGCGGAAGCGACCCGAATGCCGCTGTGTACTGGCTCGCGCGGATGATCGAAGGCGGCGAAGACCCGTCCTTCATTGCCAGGCGGCTGCTGATCCTGGCCTCGGAAGATATTGGCAATGCCAATCCTACCGCGCTGGTGATCGCAAACAACTGCTTCCAGGCGGTGAACGTGATCGGCTTTCCGGAATCGAGGATCATCTTATCACAAACGGTGATCTATCTTGCAACATCGGCAAAAAGCAATGCTTC
>Ga0157372_10004973_pt1 | contig 14117 bp, 12 predicted proteins | sample C55metaG_FD_115307 | JGI IMG/M metagenome (GOLD analysis project Ga0157372, IMG submission 115307) | Corn rhizosphere microbial communities from Kellogg Biological Station, Michigan, USA - C5-5 metaG | ecosystem: Host-associated > Plants > Roots > Rhizosphere > Soil | place: USA: Michigan... | reverse complement strand
TCACCAGCGCGGCTTCGTACAATGGTTGCAAACAAAACCCCGACATCATAGATGCACATAAAAAAATCGACGATTCGGTTCGGGTAGTTACCCGGTATACCTCTGAAAAAGATGATGCCGCCAGCGGTATTTATTCCAATGTGGAAGACATGAGCAAGTGGATGCTCATGCTGCTAAACAAGGGAAAAGACGGGGCCGATACCACTCATAAATTGCTTAGTGAAGCAACCGCAGCCGAGCTATGGAGCCCCCAGACGATCATTAACAAGGGTGACAGGTATCACTTTACAATCGGTAGCAGGCTTTTCCTACGAAGGATTGTCATTCCACAGAACGGGACATTGATTTATGGCTGATTCTATACAGATTGTCGTAAATTTGATGACAACGTCATTGTTAACTCAAACGATTCGCCATGTCAACGAAATATTATTTCCTGTCTTTTTTAATGTTTAGCTTTTCACTCCTGGCAGCCCGGCCCGGCTTTGCCCAGTCGAAGATGTTGTCGAAAGGAGATGCAGCTCCTGTATTTACAGCCCCGGCCAGCGTGGCCGGCAGCGAATTTGAGTTTTCATTGAAACAGGCCCTGTCCAAAGGACCGGTTGTGGTCTATTTCTATCCTTCCGCCTATACGGGCGGCTGTGATCTGGAAGCCCATACGTTCGCCGAAAACAAGGATAAATTCACGGCGGCGGGAGCCACCATTATCGGTGTATCCGCAGACGACATTAAGCGGCTGAATGCATTTTCTTCCGATCCGAATTACTGTGCAGGCAAGTTCCCCGTCGCCTCCGACCCCGAAGGTAAAATTGCAGCTACATATGGCCTGGGCTTTACCCCGGGAAGGCCCGGGATCAAGGACGTGCGCGGCGTGGACCTCACACACGGTTTTATCCCTCGAACCACTTTTGTCATCGACAAAGGAGGTAAAATTGTAGCGGTGTTTTCATCAGCAACCGATCACATCTCGCCTGCCGAACATGTTGAAAAATCGCTCGCGATCGTAAAAGCGCTATAATTCGCCTGCCCACCATGATCACCCTTTTGGCGACGTCAATAGCACGCGGCCGTCTACCCGCCGTTTGGAAACGGATCGCTGTTGGGTCCATGATCATTCTTATTTGGTTCCTGGTCACGACTTTTCTAGTCGGGTTCTATAGTGTGCCCACAATATGATCCGCGAGCTGTGGCGCGGAAACGCCGATTCTGGCAGGCAAATAGTGCTGGGGAACCCGGATCAATATCCTTTGACCATTCGACCGATATACAAGCAGGAAGTCTATTTAAAGCGTTGCATCGCCGCGGCGGGTGATACTCTCGAGACACGGGACCAGGTAGTGTATATCATTGGTCGCCCGCAGGCCTTTCCGCCGGAGGCCGGGACCTATTTCCGTTTTGTAACCAATGGCCGGCCCATCGCCCAGGCGGATATTTGACGGCCTTGGGGACAATTATCAATTGCGCTGAAGCCAGGACGCAGCCCCGTCCTTTAATTTCGTTGTCACTCACAAATCTTATCACTATGCTGCGCAAAAAAATGATCGCGGGCTATGACCACCCCATCGAACGTACCAAACGCTATGACGTTCCCGCACTCGAACTCGCGAAAGCCATCATTGAAAAGGATCCCGTCGCTCATATCCATATCCCGATGCTTGCAGACAAAGCCGGTATTAACGAATTCAAGCTCAAGATAGGATTCCGCGAACTCTTTCGCACTACCCCCTATCAATACCGCCTTCGCTTATGTCTCGAAAAAGCGAAGACCCTGCTCGAATACACCGACGATACCGTCCAGCAGGTGGCGGTGAAGGTCGGATTCGACACCTATTCCGGTTTCAGCACGGCCTTCAAAAGAGCCTTCAATGTGGCGCCTACACATTACCGCTACCGCATTGCCGAAAACCCACCGCTCCTCACGGCATAATAAAAGCCGGCGTCTCTCGACGACCGGCTCAATTACTAATAGGCTTGGTAATGGTGTATGGCACTGTGATCAGCCCATCCCCGACCGCTGTTTCCACCGATCGGGCATTGGGAATCCTTCCTCAGTCAAAGACTGACATAAGGCATATTCGACCAGGATGTCGACGATTCGTTGTTGTTCGTCGTCCATACTCCGTCATGCGCCGATCGGGTGATCTAACTACCCAATGTGAAGATTTTTTTTCCGCGAAGGGTTTCGATGGCCTGTGAGATATGATTCCGCACCGTCTGGGGTGCGATCCGAAGTTGATGCGCGATCGTGCGGACATTCTGCTCTTCGAAATAATGCAGTTGGATCACTTTTCTCCGCTGTGGCGAAAGCTCCCGGATTGCGGCTCCCAACTCCGCAAATGCCTCTTCTGTCGTAATTGTCGATTCAATCGAAGGTTCGTCAGGTTCCGATAAAAAGAATAGTTCGTCCCGGGCATGCTCCGCAGTCCGCCTGGAGCGAAGATGAGAAAGAAAATGACCCCTTGCCATAAAGTAAATATAGGAGCGCAGATGTCGCGCGTCCTTCAGTTGTCTACGGTAATCCCAGAGACTCTTAAAGACCTCCTGCGACAGGTCGCTCGCCAGCTCCCGGTCGCCGCTCAAATGGTAAATGCACAAGTATACGCCGTCGATATGACGGCGGTAAAGTGAGGCAAACGCTTCCCGCGAGTCGCGCTGAAGGAGTCGGAAGAGCTGGTAATCAGTCACTTGACTGTCGTTCATGGAAGGAAGGTTTAGATTATGTGGCGCTTGCTTCACGTCCTGCGGCCTCGCCCATCGTCGATGGACTACGCTAAGTTCATCTTTTTACCTATCTGTTCCCGGAAAATTCTTTCACGCTAAATAATTTCGTACATTAGTGCAGGATTACTGCAGTCCAGCCATTCCAACAAACTTTTCCTCATTAGAACTCTTTTCGCTTAAAACCATTGGTTAACAAGTATTCTGATTGGAATGCACGCACAACATCGAACAGAACAAATACTGTGTGAAAACGAAGAGGCTGTAATTCTTTCCTTTCGGCAGGGAAGCAGGGATGCCTTCCGAATTGTGCACGACAAAATAGTGAAGCAATTGCTCTATTTTGCGGAGAACATAATTTACTCTCCACCGGACGCCGAAGACATCGTCTCAAATGCGTTTCTCAAGCTTTTCTCTGCCCGCGAAGAAATGCGCACTTTCGAACACATCAGACGCTGGCTCTACGTTACTGTGCGCAATGAAGCCATCGACTACCTGCGCGCCAAATCCAAATGGCGTGAAAGCAAAGAGGACATAGCTTACCTCGGTTCCGATACCGATGAACAGATCGAAACCGAACGGGTGAAGTCCATCCTGTTGCAGGAGATCAGTAACGAGATCGACAAATTACCTCGCCAACGCAGAACCATCATTCGCCTCTATTATTTCGAACAAAAAAATACCTTGGAGATTGCCGGGCTCCTTCAATTGAGTCCGCAAACTGTTCTTAACCATAAGACAAAGGCCCTGGAAACGCTGCGGAAAAACAATAACCGCTTCAAGAGGCTCCTCGAAGACATCCCAGGCTTCCTGCTGGTAGCCGCCTTTTTCCTAATGAATTAGTTTAAACAAATCTTAACTGCCGCCGGTAGTTAAAAGGATGATCCTTACGTGATTCCTTATTGCCATTGCTTAACAACCAAACCATGGAGCAACCCCAGTCGTTCGACATCGATCCAATAGCGGCTAAATTCATACGCAATGAACCGCTTACGCCCGAGGAGGACACAGTCCTTCGGGAGTGGGTCGCACTCGAACATGGCCGCGAAGAACTCCTCCTCCGCCTCCGCGACGACCCCGAATGGACAAAAACACAACTCGATAAATTCGATTCTCTTTCCGGCGCCGGCGTATGGGACCGGCTCGAATCCCAGCTCCAAGCCCACTGGAATACCGGCGGGACACCTGACTTTTCCGTTCCATCGGACCCCGGTGCAGAAACCGACCCGTCCATCCCGGCCGGCCGCAGCCGCGTCCGCTGGTGGCGTTACGCTATTGCTGCATCAGTTCTACTTGCCTGTGCAGGCGCAGCCTTCTGGGCCCACCGCCATAATACTTCACCCACTCCATCTTCCGCTCCGGCCATCGCAGCCGCAGACATACCTCCGGGCGGCGACCGCGCGACACTGACCCTCTCCGATGGACGGCATATCGATCTCGATTCCAGCGCCAACGGCGTACTCACCAATCAGGGCAATGCCCTTGTCGCCAAACAGCAAGGCCGCCTGGCATACAACAAGGCATCCTCCGATGAGCCGGTAATAGCGACCTACAATACATTGGCCACGCCTCGCGCCGGACAATTCGAAATCATCCTTTCCGACGGGACCCGGGTCTGGCTAAACAACGCCTCCTCGCTGCGCTACCCCGTACTGTTCACCGGATCCCACCGGGAGGTCGAGCTTTCCGGCGAAGCATATTTCGATGTTGCCCGCGACGTCGCCCATCCTTTCCGCGTACACGTCATCAACAGCGCGGCCGGCAGCGACGGCGGCACGATCGACGTCCTCGGCACAGGCTTCAACATCATGGCTTACAGCGACGAATCCACCGAACGCACGACACTCGTCAACGGCAGCATCCGCTACGCACATGCAGACCACAGCATCCTGCTGAAACCCGATGAACAATCCGTCGTCGATGCAGGCGGCGATATAAAAACCCTCCGCGACGTCAACACCGACGAGATCACGGCCTGGAAGAACGGCTACTTTCATTTCGACCACACCAGCCTCGAAGAAACGATGCGCCAGCTGGCCCGGTGGTACGACATCACGGTCGAATACAAAGGCGCCATTCCGCCGCAGGAATTCATGGGCAAGATCCAACGCACCGTCCCCCTGTCCGATGTGCTGCGCGGTCTCCGGAACGACCAGGTACACTTTCAGTTGCAGGGAAACCACCTCATCGTAACGCCCTGACGCCCCCGTTCCTCACCATTCATTCCGCCCGCACTGCTCCGCTCTTTCCATTCCGCCAGGACCATCCCAATTCTTCCATTTCTCACGACCAAAAATTCTTTTTCGCCGCATTGCTGCTGCATGCCGGGTCTCTACATTTGTTCCGGGCTCCGTGTTTACCTGCACGCACTACCTATAGGAATCCATTTATACCACATTCAGAAGGGTCTTATTGACAAGCCGCTCTAGTGGCTTAGGCATCCTATTTTCTAATTTAAAGTTTTGGCCGCATTTTCACACAAAACGCGACACAAATAATGAAACGCTTATCCATCGGTTTACCGGCCATTGCGCTGGTAATGACCATCGCTTTGTCCGGCGCAGCCTTCACTACCGCTCCCGCCACACCAGCGAACAACAACAACGGCAACACGATCGTCAAACCCCGCTACACCGGTCTCCATGTCCCCTTTGTCAAACAGAAATTTGAGTACATTTATTATTGGTTCGCTCCCGATGACACGTACAACGACTGGGAGACCCTCTCTTACGAAGAATGGGAGATGGGCTTTTACTATCCGGGATACGTGATCGACAATAATGCTATGGGTGGCACCCTCATAGAAAAAGGATACATGATGCCCGGCCTGCCGCATCAGGCCTACCCCCAAACCTATCTCTTCGTACACTATTGATAACCGGGGTTTTGAGACATCCCCGGACTGGCCTGCAATTGAGCTTCCGGAATAGGGTACAGCTTATCGTTCGCATTCCACCACGATTTTTCTGCGGCGAGTACGGCGTCCGCCTGACCCGTCCGATTCAGATCGAGCCATCGATGCCCCCATTCCGTCATCAGTTCGATGCGGCGTTCCTGCGCGACGGCGGCCAATACGGCCGCCGTCGTTGTTGCTGTAGTATTGGGAAGCCCTGCCCTCGCCCTGATCGAATCGACATCGTCGACCGCACCCGCCAGATTTCCCTCTTCCGCCCTGGCCTCTGCCCGGATCAGGTATTGCTCCGCCAACCGCAATATTGTTTCATATTCCGTCGTTGCTGTAGAACTCACTGATCTGTATTTGAACGGATAAGTATACGTGATGCCGCCAATGATCGAGCTCTTCGTCCAGTGCTGCTTCCGCTGATCCCCAGCCTCGAAGGCCCCCAGCAGATCCGCCGTTAACACGAACGCAGGTTTTCCTGGCGGAAAAAGATAGGCTTGCGCGTCGGCCGTCGCCACCGATCCATGAACGGTTTGAGTCTGCCAGATAGCCTCCCGGCTCTTCGTAAGGAACACGCTGTCCAGGGATACCAGACTATACCGGCCATTATTGATCACCGCCGTCGCCGCGTTTTCCGCCGATGCCCATTTGCCTTGATACAACCATACCCTCGCCAGCAATGCCATTGCAGCCGACTGGTTGGGCCGCGTTCGATCTCCCGCATAACCCGCCGCATCGATATAATCCGAAGGCAATAACTGCTGCGCATCCTCCAGGTCGGTGACCATCTTCGCATAAATACTGTCCACCGCCGCCCGCGGCAGACGTTCATTCTCCAAAAAGTTCGTTCCCAGGGCCAGCGGCACCCGACCATACAGGTTCACCAGGTAGAAATACAGGATAGCCCGGTTGAACTCCGCCTCACCCTTCAATTCGCTCTTCACCGCGGCCGACATCCCCGTCGACCTGGCTATTCCCTCCAGCATAGTGTTCAATTCATAGACCAGGCTATAGGCGCCGGAGAACAGGTTATTGGAAAGCGCGTTGTTGGCCGTCAGCATATTCACCCGGAAGCTGTCTTCACGAGGATACGGCGCAATTTTACAATCCAGTTCATCGGCGCTCAACCCCGCGTCCACCGATATTCCGCCATTTAGGAACGACCGGGGAAAATAAACCATATCGATATAGTAGGCGCTCATTGCTTCCTGCGCGCTGGCGTCGCTCGAAAAGACCCTCGATACGGTCAGCAGGTCAGACGCGGGTGACGTTTGCGTTAGCTTCCGGCAGGCGGCCGGCAGCAACGACCCCACTGCGAGCACAGCGATAAAAGGCGAATATTTTCGATTGTGCAGCATAGTTAAAACGATAAATGCAATCCCGCCACCACTACCCGCATCGGCGGCAATACGTCCGGGTCCTGTGTTTCCGGATCGGCGACCGGCAACTTCGTCACGGTCAGCAGATTTTGGCCACGCACATAGATCCGCGCGCTTTGTAGCTTCCACCGCCGGACCATACCCGGCAGCCACAGGCTTAGCGTGACATCCCGGAGACGCAGATACGATGCATCGATGCTTCTCGCATCCGAGAACGCGTAGGCATATAGCCGCGCGGCTGCTACCGGGTCCTGACCGGAAGACACCCGCTGCTGCCGGCTCAGATCCCCGCTCTTCCGCCAGTGATCCAGCCATTCCACGGGACCATTGCTCAATTGAAGCAAACCCTGACTCCCCGGCCCATTCTGCTGCGCGAGCAGGACTAGTGGGTTATATCCGCGCTGCCGGCGATAATCAAACAAAAGATCCAGCTGCACGTTCCCGGCCCGGAAGCTATTCTTCCACCCGGCATAGTAAGACGGGTCGAATCCGGCGCTGGCTACCAGGTCCGATGCACCGGGGAGCCCGTTGATATTATTCGTTTGGAAAGTGTAGAGTCCGCTCTTGGGATCGACGCCGGTCCAGTGAAAAGCCTTCGTCGCGGTCAGCGAATGCCCGATGGTGTAAACGTTGGAATAGCTGGTTTCTTCCAAACCCGGCCACGCCGCCAGCTTGTTGCGCGGCGCCGTCAGCATCAGCGCGGATATCCAGGCCACCGGACCCAGCGACAACCTGTTTACCTGCAGTTCGATTTCCAGGGCCCTGTTCTCGACATTGATGCCGGGCAGGTTCATCACTACTTTGCCGATACCGGCCACGGGGCCGACGGTTGAATTGATCGACTGATCCCCCGTCCAGCTCCGTGAGTAGGCCGCCGAGAACCACAACCGGTGATGCAGCAGCTCCAGCTCCAAACCCAGCTCTTCCCGGTAGCTCCGCTCCCAGGACAATTGCCGGTTCGCCAGCGTCAAAGGCTGTAAGCCTTGCTGCCCCTGGTATCCCCTGGACGAGAACGAGTTCCCATAAACTTCCATGTACTCGTTGTCCTCATTCGGTTCATTCCCTGTTGTGCCATAGCTGGCCCTTATCTTAGCAAGACCGATGACGCCCGTGTCCGCTGCGAAAAATCGTTCTTCGCTGAATACCCACGCGCCGCCCACGGCCCAGAAATCGCCGTATGCCTTTTGATCGCCCAGCCGGCTGCTGCCGTCCGTTCGCCACGAACCCGTCAAAAAATACTTGTTCGCTACGCTGTAAATAATGCGCCCGAACAAGGCAGTATAACGGTATAGTATACCGTTGCTCGTCGATGTATCATAAGTAGCCCCGACGCCGGCATTCAGTGACACGTCATTGGGATAGCCGCCCGAAAGGAGCAAATTGTACGCCGTGGTACGCTGCTGCCAGTCGAAACCCGCCAGGCCTTCAAGGCGCCCCGGTCCGATATCGCCGATCCACCGGCCCATGGTCTCCGTCAACTGATGCGTATATTGATTGTGGGTGAGATTCACCTGGCCGACGTAATAGCCGTTAGGGTCCTGACCGGCAATACGTCTCGACGATTGTTCCGTCGTCAGCACGCCGTTATACCCAAGGCTTTCCTCGAAGGAAAGATGCCTGTCGATCCTCCAGGTCGCCTGCAAATGACCGAACAGCGTATACACATTTCCGGTATAATCGTTGTTGGCCAGCGAAGGGATATTGACGAACGACATCGGCGGCGTACCCCAATCGGGTTGTCCGGCCGGATTCGTAAAGGCCGGTGCATCGGGTGCCAGAAACGCATACTGCGTATAGTCTGCCACAGGCAAATGATTGGATTCCGAACCATAGATCCCCGAGAAATTGAATTGCAGTTTCCCGTTGTCGCTCTGGTTGTGGATGAGGCAGTAGATCGAATGCCGCTCATCGGAGGTCGCTCCGGGGAATACCGTTGTTTCCCGATGCAGCTGACCCGACAGTAGATAATTGAACCGCTGCCCGCCGCCCGTGGCCTGCAAACCGGCATTCCAGACACTGGCCGTCCCGCCCGTCGTCAATCGTTGAAAGTCCGAATATCGTGTGCTGTCCCACGGCGCATAATTCTCCGGTACCGTTCCCGGGTCCACTGCCAATCCATCATTGACCACCGCCTCTTTGCGCAACTGCAGGAACTGCGCAGTCGATAACAGCCGGCTGGTATGCACGACGCGTTCCACGCCACCGTTGACATCCAGCGACATCCGCATCGGCCCCTGTTTGCCGGTCTTCAGCGTGATCAGGATAACGCCGTTCGAGGCCCTGCTGCCATAGATGCTCGTCGCCGATGCGTCTTTCAGCACTTCTATGCTGGCGATATTTTCGGGAGCTATAAAATCCAGTGAGTTGGCGCCGCCTGGACCTTGAGCCGTACCCGCCCCGATTGGCGACAGGAATCCATCCGCTGCCAGCGGTACGCCATCCACCACGTACAAGGGCTGGTTGTTACCTTGTATCGAATGCGTGCCGCCGAGTGTCACTATTTTGGCGCTGCCCGCCGTTCCATTCGGTTCGCTGATGAATAGTCCCGGCACGACTCCCTCCAATGCATCCTGCAGACTGCCGCTTGGAAGATCGAAGCCGTCCGGATTGCTGACGACATGGATATTTCCGGTACTTATTCTTTTCGATGTCTTGCCATATGCCTGTACGACCACCTGGTCGAGCCCCTCCGGCGCCGCGGTGAGTACGACCACCGCGGACTGTTTGTTGGATAAAGGAAAGATCTTCGTTTCACATCCCACATGGCTGATCACGACGTCGGTAGTGTAGCCTTTCGCCTGCAGCCGGAAATGACCGTTGTTGGTGGTGGATACGCTTACCGGCGATCCCGCGATCGTCACGGTGGCGCCCGGCAAAGGGTCGCCGGAGGTATTGACGACATCCCCTTCGAAATCTTTATAAATGGATGCATTCACGCTGGCGCTCCCTTCGAAGGACAGGGTGATGTGATGCTGCTCTTTCTGTATCAGACACTCGACCCGCAGACCTGCCAGCCACGCTTTCAGGACCGAATCCACCGTCATGCCGGGTGACAGCTCCAGCTGTACGCGCGGAATACGCTCCGCCAGCAACGGTGAATACCCTGCATCATAACCGCGGTCCTTCAGCAGCCGGATCACTTCTGGAAATGAAAGACTCTTGCGGGTTTCACCGCCGGTCTGACCCAGACAAAATTGGCAACAGCAGAAGACGATCATCGATGCCAGGAGTTTCCTCATTGGCTGGCAGGTTTTGGTTCGATAACAGCTAATGAAAAGAACGAAATACCAGGTCCTTGAGACAAGGTCGGTATCCATTTTCTAATAGGCGGTTTAATGGTATATGGCAAAAAAGCGCTATCGGCGCGGTGGCGGTTTGTTCGAGATATGGATAACCCGGTCCTTCACCCATACATAGAGGACCCCTTGTTCGATCTTCCCGATAAGCGAGATGACCCCCTCCGGCGCAAGTTCCTTTGGCAGCCGGTCTGTGATCGGTATCCCTTTCAGGTTTTTCGGGTTATCGACCCCGAAGCCGTACCAGGCAGCCACCGCCGCCACCGCTTCTGTAAATTGAGTATTGTTGAAATAAAAGAAACGCGACGACTCGACCCACGCCATAGCATTCGCGGAATCCCGCATCGGCCGGACATCGACCCTGTCCGACCCCGCTGCCGCCTCCTGGCCGGGCAACAGATCCCTGTGGCCTGTTCCGCTATGTACGCCCACTTTGCCCGTTAACAATTTTACAACGCAGCCTTTTTCCTTGGTCGTCTCAACAAGAAAGGAAGTCCCTAAAACCTCGATCCTTGCCCCGCCGGACGTCTTCACCGTAAACGGTCTCGAAGGGTCTTTTTTCACATCGAAATAGGCCTTCCCATCGACGATATAGGTGGAGGGGCACCTGCCGTTTGCCACCGGGTACCAGAAACGCGTCCCGGCCGCCAATAACACCTTGCTGCTGTCCGGCAGTCGCACGAGATAGGGAGAACATTTGCTGCCCACGGCAACAGCTTGCCAAACTACGTCGGATTGCTGCTCCGGCCCATCCGCCAATACCCGCATTTCCTCATTCTTTTCCGAACCCCGATCGCATCCCAGCAATGCCACCTGGTTCGACCCTGTCTTCTCTGCATAGCTGCTCTTCGTCAACCAAACGGTTGTCCAGCTGGGTTTGGCGTTGATGTCCACCTTGCTGCCATTCTTGCCGGTCAGCATCACTTCGTTGTCACCCGCCACCAGATCGGGCGGGGCGGCGCTCTCGGCGATTCGGGGTCGTGCATTCGTGGTTTCAGGTACGCGTTGTTTATTCAATAATAGCCATAAGCCCGCCACACAAACGACAACCGCTGCCGCCATCGGTACCCACGTTTTCCATCCCCATACCCTGTGCCGCGGATGGGGCGCGATTTCTTTCCACTCGCTGGGTTTTTCCCGGTCATCGGGCGCCCCGATCTCGTCCAGATATTGATTGATCCCGTGCCAAATCTCCTCCATCGGCGCTTGTTTCAGCTTGGACAGCTCCGATCTTACCCATTCCAGGTCACCAAAGTCTTCCGCCATCTTCTGGTTCTCGGAAGATTCCTGGCACCACGCATCCAGCATCCGCATCTCGTCTTCGGTAAGTTTCTCTCGACGGGCATATTTGATCATCAATGCGGTGATCGGGTCATCGTGGGGGGCCATAATAATTAAGTTACTGGTTTTCTGTGCAAAAAGGATTTAGTGTCACGGATTTCAGAGGTTTGTCCTTAATATCATGCAACGATGAGCGTTTTTAACTATGCCGAAACGGATTATTTTCTATCCAGTTTTCGCCGAATGCGAGTTTCAGCTGCTTACTGCCATGAGTTTTATGATTCAATACTGTTTGAGACGCGATCCCAAGGAAGTCTGCGATTTGGCGGGTCTTCATTCCGGCACGATAACAGGCGGCCACTTCCTTTTGCCTGGGTGTCAACTTTTCGATCGCCCTTGCCAGCCCGGGATCCATGATCACGTCCAACTTTTTCTTCTCATTCTTGTCAGCTATGGAGCGCCGTTCTTCCAGCGGCTTGAATAAATCGATATCCGAACCGTCATGCCCCGCCGCATGTTTTGCAGCTACTTTAGTGGCGGTTGAGTAAAGGAACGACCACAACTGAGCCGGAGACTCTATCGTATGTCGGCTGTGATATAATATGGTGAAGGCCTCCACCGTAGCTTCTTTAGCCACCTTGGCGCTTCCCGTTTTCTTCTCCAACAAGTAATGGATACCTTTGCCATAGTGGGCGATGTAGCGATCGAGCGCTTTCCTCGACCCTTCCCGAAAATCATCGAAAAGGGAAAAATCTTCCTGGATAATAATCATTGCGCGTTTAAGTTTGGTTGTACAGCGTTTGCTAACGCTCGTTAGCATAACCTCTACGATGAAATACGAGTCTTAACCATTTCTTTATACAGAAAAAATCCGTTATCCCACGCCCGATCTTTCTGTTTTTTACTCCCAAATTTCTCTTTTTGCCGCGGCGCTTTTTTATCCATTTTTTCCGTATACCCGCACGCGCTTCCGTCTCTCCCTCCAACGCATCCCCGATGCATTCTTCACCCTAACGCATCCTTCACCTCCACGCACAAAAAAACCCGCCGTACAGCGGGCCTATATTAGGCTTAGGGATGGATGTTTGAGGATGTTGGATTAAGCAACGGGCCATTGGGCGATGAGCGATCAGGATGCTATCAGATCCACAGGGGCAAAGGAACGACACTCCCACCCCTATCCCATAAATGAAGCCCTCCTTTTCCATTCTTTTGTCGGTAAACTTAACGGACCTTACAGGGGAACCCTTAATTTTCCAACAAATATTGGGTGTTTTTCCCGTATCCCCCTCCGGGTTTTCTCTTATATTGCGCCAATTACTTAACACCTAAACAATTCCGCATGAAACAAACCTTTATCGCGCTGGCAACCCTTGCCGGCCTCGCCCTCCTCTCATGCCAAAGCCCCACCAGTACCACCGCTCCAGCCTCCGGCGCCGGCACGTCCGCGCTGGACAGCGTCACACCCAATCCGCATGGCGGCGGCGGCCGGTATGTCCCGGCAAGCCAGATCGCCCCCTGTCTCCAGGCCTATCAAACCCTCATGGCCCAGTACGGCATTACCACAGACTCACCCGCCGTGCCGATACAAAAATGCCCGCCGGCGACACTTCGGATAACCCTCAGCGAGTCGTTCACCTATACCTCGCTGCGGCACTTGCTGGACAGCCTCGCCTTGTCGATCGATTCCGCGGGGAAAGGCGCCAATGTCAATATCCAGGTCCTTCCCGGTATCATTACCCAGGACCTCGCGACGGCCTATAACATGCCGCCATCGCACGTTGGTCGCATCACCTATTTCCTCGTACCCACGCTCATCGACACTTCATCGGCTCCTAAGTTGAAGACCAGGGCGCTCACACTCAGCGGCGGCGGTACCGGAGGCGGCGGTTCCGAGGTCGGCGGTCTCGAACCCTGATCGGCGAAGTCTGATCCATGGAAATAAAATACTTTCAATATTTTCAGCTGTTCAGCCTTTTGATGGCGCTCGTATGCCGCAAGGGGCTGAACGCTTTTTCATTGGGCATCCTCATCCCTATCCTGATACTCGACAATGTCACCGAGATCCTGGGGTCCAATCACCTCGCCCTGTTTCACACGAAAGGCAATTATTATATCTATAACATCTATTTCCTGCTGTCCACCCCGCTGTTTTTCGTGCTCTTCGCCAGTATGCTCGATGGAACGCGGAGGGACAAACGCCGCCTGTTCTGGACAGGCGCAGCAGTCGAGGTCTTCCTCGTCATCAATTATTTCTTCATACAGGGCCGGTACGACGTCGATACCTTCTCCGCTCAGCTCATCAGCCTGGCGTGCATCATCCTGTCCTGTCTCGTCCTCACCCGTCTCGCCATCCGCAAAGACGACGAAGGAGGCTTGCTTCAGGACCCCATATTTTGGGTCAATGCCATGATCCTACTGTTTAACCTCGTAAGCCTCATCGTGCTCGGGATATACAAATTTATTATTCAGAACGGCCTTGAGATCAGCCACAAAAACCTGTATATTGCCATCATGCCGGCCGCCAATGCGGTGCTGTAC
>Ga0157372_10004972_pt1 | contig 14119 bp, 11 predicted proteins | sample C55metaG_FD_115307 | JGI IMG/M metagenome (GOLD analysis project Ga0157372, IMG submission 115307) | Corn rhizosphere microbial communities from Kellogg Biological Station, Michigan, USA - C5-5 metaG | ecosystem: Host-associated > Plants > Roots > Rhizosphere > Soil | place: USA: Michigan... | reverse complement strand
TTCATCCCCGGCGTGAAGCCGGGCGCGAAGACGGCCGAGTACATCGACGACGTCGTCTCGAAGATCACGCTGCCCGGCGCGCTGTTCCTCACCGTCGTCGCGCTCCTGCCGATCTGGATCATGACGTCGATGAATGTGCCGTTCAATTTCGGTGGGACGTCATTGCTGATCGTGGTCGGTGTCGCGCTCGATACGATTCAGCAGATGAACCAGCATTTGTTGCTCCGGAAATACGATGGGTTCATGAAGAAGGGACGCGTCCGATTCCGTGGCCGGCAGGGGGCGCCGGGCGGGTTCTGAGGCTCCGAGTGTGGTGAAGGGCCCGGCGCGAAGCCGGGCCCTTTTTGCGTGTCGGATCACTCTATCGGGACGTGCTGCTGAACTGCTCAACGCAGAGACGCAGAGGACGCAGAGGGCTACTACAGCCTGTTAACGATGCGCTTGATGCCGTCGCGCATTCGGGGAACGTAGAAATTGAGCAGCAGACCGACGCTATGTCCGGAAAGCCTGAGATAGGTCAACATCTGCGCTTCGTGAATCGGATGCAGTTTTTGGACAGTTTTGATCTCGACGACGACTGACTCTTCCACCAGTACGTCGATGCGGTAGCCCTGCTCTAATCGCAGTCCTTTGTAGGTGATTGGGACGAGAACCTGAGTTCGAACCACTAAACCACGCTCGCGGAGCTCGTGTACCAAGCAGTTTTCGTAAGCACTTTCCAACAGTCCCGGCCCTAAGAAGCCGTGCACGTGGACTGCCCCGTCCACGGCCTGACCACTAATCCAATTCAGTCGTCTTTGGTCTGCCGCTGCCCGCATTCCTCTGCGTCCTCTGCGTCTCTGCGTTGAGTAGTTCAACAGAACCGTCCCCATAGAGTGGCCTCCAAACCAGGACCGACTGTCACCCCCTCATTCCCCCCTCAACCAATCCCTTCGTAGATTTCCCGCACCATGATCCTCGTCCTCTTCGGCAAACCCGGCGCGGGAAAGGGCACGCAAGCGCCTCTCCTCGCCAAGGAGCTCGACATCCCGACGCTTGCCACCGGTGATGTCCTCCGCGCGGCCAAGCGGGCCGGTACGACGCTCGGGCTCGAGGCCAAGGGGTTCATGGACCGGGGTGAGCTCGTCCCCGACTCGGTGATCCTCGGCATCCTCGGCGAGGAGCTGGCCCAGCCGCAGTACACGAGGGGCGTTATCCTGGATGGCGCGGTGCGCACCGTGCCTCAGGCTGACGGGCTCCAGAAAATGCTTGGGTCGCTTGGGAGGAAAGTCGACGCCGTGCTCGCCTTCGACATCGACAACGACGAGATCGTACGACGACTGAGCGACCGCACGGTCTGCGAGAATTGCCAGACGCCCTACACAGGGCGCAAGGTGGGCGACGTTTGCGACAAGTGCGGTGGCGCGCTCGTGCGGCGCAAGGACGATGATCCTGACGCGATCCGCACGCGGCTTCGCGTGTATGACGACGAGACGGCGCCCGTGCTCGACTGGTACCGAACGAATGGCGACAAGCTGGCGATCGTGAACGCCGTCGGCGCGGTCGACGAGATCACGAGGCGCGCCCTCGGCGCATTGCGAGGGTAGGTGGGAGGGCGAGCGTGATTCAGCTCAAATCGGCGCGCGAGATCGATCTCATGGCGCAGGGCGGTCAGATCCTCGCCCGCACGGTCGAGATGCTGCGCAGCTCGGTGCGACCGGGGATGTCTACCCTCGATCTCGACAAGCTGGCCGAGGATTTCATTCGCAGCCATGAAGGCGCGACGCCCGCGTTCAAGGGGCTCTATGGCTTTCCCGGCAGCATCTGCTCGTCGATCAACAACGAGATCGTCCACGGTATTCCATCGTCTCGGCGCCTGCTCAAGGAAGGCGACGTGATCTCGATCGACGTCGGCGTCGGCTACAAAGGATATTTCACCGACAGCGCGACCACCGTCCCCGTCGGCCAGATAAGCCATGAAGCGACGCGACTCCTCGACGTGACGCAGCGGGCGCTCGACGCCGGCATCGCGGCAGCGGTGATCGGCAACCACATCGGCGACATCGGCGCGGCGGTGCAGGCGGTCGTCGAGGCCGCTGGTCTCAGCGTCGTCCGCGACCTCGTCGGCCATGGGATCGGCGTCGAGTTTCACGAGGAGCCGCAGGTTCCGAACTATGGGAAGCCGAAGCGTCGCGAGAAGCTGGTGCCCGGCCTCACCATCGCGATCGAACCGATGGTCAACATGGGCGGGCCGGCGACGAAAACGCTTCCCGACCGGTGGACGATCGTCACGCTCGACGGGTCGCTGTCGGCGCACTTCGAGCACACAGTGGCGATCACGGAGAACGGTACTCGCGTCCTGACGCGACTGGACGACGTCGCGCCAGCCGCGGCGGCGTAATGTTCACCTTTCTCCGCTCCTGGTCTGCGGGGAAATTGTTCGCGTCCTGGATCGCGTATTGGGTGGTGCTGATCGCCGTCGGACTCGGGCCCGCGATCGCCGCGATCTGGCGCGTCTCGCGCGCCGCGGGCGAAAAGGGTAGCGTCGCCTTGAGTTTCGGTGACGGGGTCTTCTCGCTCAAGGCGATCAATGCGGGGGCGACGGTTTACTCCGGGTCGATTCACGTCCTTCCGCTCACGCTGCTCGTTGCTGGTCCTCCACTGCTGATCTGGCTCGCCTGGTTCTCCAGCCGATCGAAGCGGGACACTCCCGATCTCGTTGGCCGGTGAGCGGGACGGGCGGGGTAACGACCAGCGATGCCGCGTTGCATTGGCGGCGGTTGGAGCGGCTTTACCAGAGCGCTCCGGTCAACGAGTACTTCCAACCAACGATCGTCGTCCGTGACGGCGAGGCTGATGTCGGCGTGCTCGTCCGGTCAGACTTCTTTCACGCCGCTAACGCGATTCATGGCGTCGTCTACTTCAAGCTGATCGACGACGCGGCGTTTTTCGCCGTGGCCTCGCGCGTATCCGATGTCTTCGTGCTCACCGCTCAGCTCACGATCAACTTTGCCAAGCCGGTAAGCGCCGGCCGGTTGACGGCGCGCGGCAAAGTGACGAGCGAAGAAGGGCGGCGCTTTTTCGCCGAGGCCACCATTTTCGACGACGACGGCGCGGTCGTCGGTTCGGGGAGCGGCGTCTTCGTACGCAGCAGGATTCCGCTGTCGGGAATTCCCGGCTACGAGGACGGCTAGCAGGTTCGACCTTGTGGCGGAGTATCCGCTCCGTATTGTATGCTCACCACATCCATACAACGAAGGTGAGCATGCGGACACTGAACGTCCGTCCGAACCGCCGCTTCGCGGCGGCCTCGCTGCTGCTTCTCGGCGTGTTTCCCGCCGCGGTCTCCGGTCAGGGGACGCTCGACGATTATCGTCGCGCGGCGAGCGTCATGCAGCGCCTGAACGGGCTAACAGTGAACGTCGCGCAGACACCAACGTGGGTCAGTGCGACACGGTTCTGGTATAGGAAAACCGTGAAGGGCGGCACCGAGTTCGTGGTGGTCGACGCGGCGACGGGTGAGAAGCATGCGGCGTTCGACCATGCCCGGCTTGCCGCGGCCCTCGGCGCAGCGACCGGAACGGCCTATACCGCTTCCACGCTACCGTTCAGCGAATTCGCATACGTCGATCGTGACGATGCGACGATCGAAGTGGACGCGACCGGCTCGCGCTGGCAGTGCGGGCTCTCCCAATATCAGTGCACGCGAGTCGGGCCGGCGAGAGCGACTGGTGGACGGGCTGGCGGGGGAGGAGGCTTTGGAGGGGCGACCGGCGAACAGCCGACTGCGTCGACCGCCTGCCTTCCGCCCAACGCGCCCGAGGGCAGCGGTCGCGGTGGTCGTGGTGGCGGCGGGGGCGGTCGCGGCGGCGCGGCTGGTGCGACGGGCGCGCAGACCGGTTGCATCTCGCCCGACGGGCAAAGCGTGGCGTTCATCCAGAACTACAACGTCGCGGTACGTCCCAGTCGCCCGATGGGAATGTCGACCGCGGGGATCGGCGGGAGCGGCGGAACGCCCGCGTTTACCCTGCTGACCTATGACGGCTCGGAAGGCGACGCCTATCAACAGATGTCGATTCGCTGGTCGCCCGACTCGAGGAAGTTGGTCGCCTACCGCCGGCGGCCGGGCTACAACCGGCTCGTGCATTACGTGTTGTCGTCGCCGCCGGACCAGCTGCAGCCGAAGGACACGTCCATCTTCTATCGCAAAGCCGGCGATGCACTCGACGTGTCCCAGCCGGTACTCATCGACGTGGCGACGAAGCGGGCGACCGTCGTCGACAACGCGCTCTTCGCCAATCCATACCAGATCTCTCAAGCCGCTTGGCACAAGGATGGGCGGGCGTTCACCTTCGAATACAACCAGCGCGGTCACCAGGCCTACAAGATCATCGAAGTGAACGCGTCGTCCGGCGCGGCGCGGGCCGTCGTCGACGAAGAGACGCCAACCTTCTTCTCCTACCGGCCGCTCAACGGAAACGCGACGGATCACGGCAGCAACTGGCGCTTCGACGTCGACGACGGCAAGGAAGTGCTCTGGATGTCGGAGCGCGACGGCTGGGCGCACCTCTACCTGTTCGACGGCGCCACCGGCAAGGTGAAGAATCAGATCACGAAGGGCCAATGGATCGTCCGAGGCGTCGATAGCGTGGACGTCGCCAACCGACAGATCTATTTCCGCGCGAGCGGTATGATTGCCGGACAGGATCCGTACTTCATCCACTACTATCGCATCAACTTCGACGGCACCGGGCTCGTGAAGTACACGGAAGCGAACGGCAATCACACGCTCTCCTGGTCGCCCGACCACAAGTACTTCGCTGATATCTATTCCCGCGTGGATTTGCCGCCTGTTCTCGAGCTCCGCCGAGTGACCGACATGCATCTCACGCTGCTCGAGAAAGGCGACGCGACGGCGCAGATCGCGACCGGCTGGAAACCGCCCGAGGTCTTCGTCTCGAAAGCGCGCGACGGCAAAACGGACATCTGGGGGATCATCGTTCGCCCGCTGAACTTCGACCCGAAGAAGAAGTATCCCGTCGTCGAGCAGATCTACGCTGGCCCACAAGGGAACTTCGTTCCAAAGACATGGGGCGGCGGAATGGCCCTGCAGTCGATGGCGGAGCTGGGCTTCGTCCTCGTACAGATTGACGGCATGGGGACGAATAACCGTTCGAAGGCGTTCCACGACGTGGCGTGGCGCAACCTCGGCGACGCCGGCTTCGCCGATCGCATTCTCTGGCACAAGGCCGTCGCGGCGAAATATCCGTGGTACGACGTCTCGCGCGTCGGATTGTACGGAACGTCCGCAGGCGGGCAGAACGCGATGGGTGGACTGCTCTTCCATCCAGACTTCTATAAAGTCGCCTACGCCAACTCCGGGTGTCACGACAACCGGATGGACAAGATCTGGTGGAACGAACAATGGATGGGATGGCCGCTCGGTCCGCACTACGAGGCGTCGTCGAACACAGTCAACGCGAGCAAGCTGCAGGGCCACCTCATGCTCGTCATCGGCGAGTTCGACACGAACGTCGATCCGTCGTCGGGCTATCAGGTGGTAAACGCGCTCATTCAATCGGGAAAGTACTTCGACCTGCTCGTCGTGCCGAACGGTGGGCATGGCGCGGGTGGACAGTACGCCGCGCGCAAGCGGAATGACTTCTTCGTCCAATGGCTGCTCGGCGTCCAGCCGCCGAACTGGAATCAGGGCGTGACGGACGCCACGACCGGCACCGAGCTTCGCTTCCCGAGCGACGACCAGGTCGGACCGACCTTCTTCGATGGTCCGAATGATCCGCCGTACGTCTGGTGGTAGTCACGTTCCCAACGTAGCCCACATGCGACCCTCACTGTCTATCATCGCCGGCGCGACGCTCGTTCTTGCGTCGCCCGGTCCACGCGCTCACCGAGCCGACGTCTCGCTCGCGTCGCTCGATCTGGCCAAGATGCGCGTGCAGCCGGGCGGCGGGCGCGGCGGACAACAGACCGTTGCGCAAGCGAACAAGTCGATCGACGGCAACCCGATTCACATCGGCGGAAAGGCGTTCGACAGTGGCGTCGGCACGCGCGCGACGAGCGTCTTGTTCGTGACTCTCAATGGCGGCGCGTCGCGCTTCTCGGCGATGGTCGGTGCGGACGACAATCCGCTTCCGGCGGCCGCTCCCGGCGCCCAAGCGCCCGCGGCGCCGCCGTCGATTCCGATCGTTTTCCGCCTCGTCGGCGACGGCCGCGTGCTGTACGTCAGCAAGCCCGTCGCGCGTGGAGACGCCGCCGAGCCACTGGACGTGGACGTGCGCGGAATCACGACGTTGGTACTTCAGGTGAAGCCCGTCGAGGGGAGCCGAGCGGTCGCCGCGAACTGGGCCGATGCCAAGTTCTCCGTGACTGGAAGTGCTCCGGCAGCGATCGACATTCCCCTGGAACCGCGTCAGATCCTCACACCGAATCCGGGCCCCGCTCCGCGCATCAACGGCCCGTCGCTCACCGGCGTGACGCCGGGGCACGACGTGCTCTACAAGATTCCGGTGACGGGAACAAAGCCGATCACGTACTCGGCGTCGAACCTGCCGCATGGACTGACACTCGATGCGACGACCGGGATCGTTCACGGAACGATCGCGACGCGAGGTCGCTATTCCGTCACGTTCACGGCGCGCAATTCGGCTGGCTCGGCGTCGAAGAGCTTCACCTTCGTCGCCGAGGGGCAGCTTGCGCTCACGCCGGCCATGGGATGGAACAGCTGGAACGCGTACGGGCGCGCCGTGAGCGACTCACTCGCTCGCGCCGCCGCGGACGCGATGGTGTCGAAGGGGCTGATCGATCACGGTTGGACGTACGTGAATCTCGACGACGGCTGGGAGCGAAGCGCCCGCGAGGCTGATCCGTTGTTCGAGGGGCCGGTGCGCACGCCCGATGGCACGATGCTCACGAACAAGAAGTTCCCAGACATGAAAGCGCTTGGCGACTACATCCACGGCAAGGGGCTCAAGTTCGGCATTTATTCCGGGCCCGGGCCGACTACTTGTCAGCGTCTCGAGGCGAGCTGGCAGCACGAGCTTCAGGATTTTCGAACGTTCGCGTCGTGGGGCGTGGACTATTTGAAGTACGACTGGTGCGGCTACACGAGCGTGCTCGCGCCCGGCGAGACCAATCAGCAGCTGCCGGTGTTGAAGCGTCCATACCAGGTAGCACGGACAGCGCTCGATCAGGTGGCGCGCGACATCATCTACTCGCTCTGTCAGTACGGTTGGGGAAACGTGTGGGAGTGGGGCGCCGAGAAGGGAATTGAAGGCAATTCGTGGCGTACGACGGGTGACATCACCGACACCTGGGAGAGCATGAACGGCATCGGCTTCCAGCAGGTCGGCCACTCGAAGTTTGCATCACCGGGTCATTGGAACGATCCGGACATGCTCGTGATCGGAAAGGTCGGGTGGGGGCCTAAGCTGCGCGACTCGCGTCTCACGCCGAACGAGCAGTACGTGCACATCACTCTGTGGACGCTTCTCGCGTCGCCGCTCCTGCTCGGCAACGACTTGACGCAGATGGATGATTTCGAGCTCAACCTCGTGACGAACGACGAGGTGCTCGCGGTGCATCAGGACCCGCTCGGCAAAGCAGCCGATCGCGTTTCGAAGAAGGACGAGCTCGAGGTGTGGTCGCGTCCACTCGCTGACGGTTCGCTCGCCGTTGGTCTATTCAATCGTGACGAGATGGATATGCCGGTCAGGGTCAGCTGGGGCGAGCTCGGAATCCGGGGCACGCAGGCCGTGCGCGACCTCTGGCGCCAGAAGGATCTCGGCACCTTCGACGGCGAATTCTCGAGTGTCGTCCCGCGTCACGGCACGGTGTTCGTGCGACTGACGCCGACGGGCCGCTAACGGGCGTCGGCGGTTGCGGCGCCCTTCGCCGCTGTCGCCGGTGAAAGCGCGAGCGGAAGTGTGAAGCAGAAGGTGCTGCCCTTACCGGGAGCGCTGTCCACCCACACTCGGCCGCCATGCGTCTCGATGATCCCCCGGGTGATCGTCAGCCCGAGTCCGACGCCGCGTCGGTCGCCGGGCCGGCCTTGCCAGTAGCGCTGGAACAGTTTGCCGATCTGCTCCTTGGTCAAACCCGGCCCCGTGTCGGACACGCGAAACTCCGCGTCGTCTCCCGATCGCGAAGCGGCGAGGGCGACGCGCCCACCCGCCGGCGTAAACTTGAACGCGTTGCCGAGGAGATTTCCAAGCACTTGCGCCGCTCGGTCTTCATCCGCGCGGAGTGTCAGCTCCTCCGTCGGCGGATTGACCTCGAATCGAATTCCCTTCTCAGACGCAATCTGCCGGAACGTTTCTTCGGCCTGGGTCAGCAAGCGCGTCGCTTTCACGTCTCTGATCTGCAGCGAAAGTTGGCCAGCCTGCAGTCGCGCGGTATCGAGCAGATCGCCGATGAGGCGATTCATCTGGCGAACAGCGCGCTTCGCCGCGTCGCGCAGGTCGCGTCGCTCGCGCGGGTCGAGCTCGGGGTCGGACAGTAGCTCGGCCGTGCTTCCGAGCAGATGAATCGGGTTTCGAAGATCGTGGGCGACGACGCCGAGTACTTCCTCGCGTGCCCGTGCCGTGAGCTCGGCTTCGCGTCGTTGTTCGCGCTCGGCGTCGAAGCTCCGCGCGCGATGCAGTGCGTCGGCGGTCGCCTGAGCGAGTAGAAGAGTAAACGCCTGGTCGGCCGCGCCGATTGCCCGAAGGTCGCCGAAACTCACTCCAATCGCGCCGACGAGCTCATCACGGTGGATGAGGGGGATGGCGACGAGCGTCGCCGGAGCGGCGTCGAAATCGAGCGTGCCGGCGACCTCGGGGAAGCGAAGCCTATAGTCCTCGGACGACCGCAACCAGATCACCTCGCGCGTGCGCGCGGCGAGGCACACCGGATATGGATCGCTGAGCGGCACGCGCGGCGGCCGCCCCTTGAAGAGTCGGCCGAATCCGCGGCGGTCGTATTCTTCGAGAAATTTTCCGTCTGCTGACGCGCCCATCACGACGCCACGCGTCGCCTGCAGTACTGGTAGGCCGCGGTCCAACAGCACGAGGGCGACTTCGCTCGCCGTCTGTGCCGCGGAGAGCGCGGACGTCACCGCCTGCAGCTTCGTGGCACGTTCGGCGACCTGCTGCGCGGCGTCGCGCGCGGTGGTCAGCTCCTGATTGGCCTGATGCAAATCCTCGTCGAGCTCACGAATCTCTTCCATCTGTCGCTCGAGCTCGCCGTTGAGCTGCTCGAGGCGCTCGGCATTTTCCTCAGCTGTGACCCGCGCCCGCCGCAACGCCGCCGTCGATTCGCCGACGAGGAGCGCGATGAACAGAAACACGGCGAGGTGCATGAGCTGCGTCGGATGCGACAGGTCGATCGACCCGAGCGGCGGCACGAAAAAATAATCGAGCGCGAGCACGGAGAGCGCACCGCAAAGAAGACCCGCGCTCCGGCCGCCGTACCGCGTGCTCAGCGCAACGGCGGCGACGAAGAGGAGCGACGGCTCCGATCCCAGCAGAGGCTGAATGACGAGCGTGCCGCCGAGCGCGACAATCGTCAACGCCGCAGCGACAGCGAGCCGCTTTGCATTCTTTGAAGAGCCGTTCGTCATAAGCGCGCCCGGCTCCGCACCGTCATCCGTCTCGCGCGTCATGATATATATGCTACGTGTCGATTGGGCTCCACGTTCATGCCTGGGCCGGCGTCGCCGTCAGACCGGGACTACGGGGCGCGCGTCGCCGGAACGTCGAGCACCGGATTGCGACTGAAGAACGACGTCGGCACGAGCCGAAAACCACCGCGATGTGCCGGCATATACGGCCAGTCTTCCGGCCGCGGAATGTGGGTGATGCCGAGCGTGTACCAGAGCACGACGTCGGTGTCCGTCACACGTCGATCGGCCGCGGTCCACGTTGGCAGTCCCTGGTTATCCAGACCGAGATTCTGGAATTCACCGGCGGCGTACAGCTCATTCGGCGCATATGGCGTCACCCACAATTGGTGCGCGATGAAACCTGCCGTGCGCATCGGGGCTGAGCCGGGGCGGACGAACGCCGGAGTCGCCGCGCCTGGGACGAGCGTGTAGCCGGTGAACTGCCCCAGCGCATTCCGCGCGTGCGTGTTGACCACGCGCCAGGTACGCGCCGACGCGAACGAGACGTCGCTTGCCGCCACGCGTTCGGTCGCGAGCGGCCTCTCGCTCATCGCGAACAACTCGCCCTTCGGGTTGCGATCCGCGGCGACCGCGGCCGCATCCATCGCATAGACGGTATTTGCGCTTCCGTCGACGTCGAGATCGAGTCGATAGCTGAAGAAATGCTGATGATTCGGCGCATTGACCAGCGGCGCGACCACGTGGCCCGTCTGCGAGTGTCCCTCGGCGTGGGTGCTGTCGAAGGCGCGCCCTCCGCCGCTGACGTTCATGATGCCCGACAGAATGACCTCGCCCTCGATGGCGCCGTCCTGATTGAAGATCCAGTTGAACTGATAGTCGTAGTTGTCGATGGTCGAGAAGCCGCTGATCACCAGTTGCCGCGCGCGGCGTGACTGATTGGCGTGCCGCCAGAGGATTCCGCCATCACGCTCATAGACGGCGATGGCACGCGGCACGGTGATCGGCCGGCCGAGGTGGTCGTGGCTGGTCGCATCGAGGAACATGGCGTTCGCCGGGGCGTCGTTCGCGACGACGGCGGAGGATCGGCTGTAGATGCCCATCCCGTAGTCGCCTTCATCACGCGGGTACCAGGTCGAGAACGACGAGTCGCCATATGGCGCGACGATTTCCGACACTGAGCCACTGTACAACACGGACCGCTTGCGGCCCGCGTCGTCGAACCAGACGTCATGGACTTCGAGGCCGCGGCGCGGATCGATGCCGACGCGAAGGGACCAACGGTCCCACGTGATCTGATTGCCGTCGATGCGGATGTTCGTGCCCGCGGGCTGATCGATTCGTAGCGGCTTGAGCGCGGGTCGCGGAGCGTCGAGCGCGCGAGCGACCGCCGGCTCCGCCTGTCGGATGGCCGCGTGCGAATCTTCGAACGATTCGGTGCGGGCCTGCGTCAAGTTGAGCTTCATGCCAACGCCCGTGACGGCGTCCCCCGGCGGCACCCCATCTCTCAGATAGGTGGATCCGAAGGTGACGCGATCGGCACCCTCGCGAGATAGCTTCGCGCGTTCCGGCATTCCAACGAGGATGCTGACACGCGATGTGTCGATGTGGCGTTCGCGCAGCGCCGCATTCCATCGCGGATCGGCGTGAGCGATCTCCTCGGCGCGCCGAATCGTGAGGAGTCGCATTGGGGGCTCGCTGTCGACGACCGTCCACGACTCGACGCGACCGCCCGCGAGATCGACGACTGCCACGAAACCCTCGTTCTTCGTCCAATCGAAGCCGACGATCCGCGCGGCGCGACTCGCCGACGCGGCTTTGTCGCGCGCCTGAACCGTGATGGTGCCGAACCGCGCTTGGGGCGTAAGATGATTCGATTGGCGCAGAACGGCGACGGCGCGTTGGATCTCCGCGCCGGTGAGGGGATCCAGTGGATGCCCGACGGCCTGGGCACGAGCACCAGAGGCAGCAACTGAGACGAAGGCCGCGATGGCGAAACGACGAATCATTGTTTGGTCCTTGCCCGGAGTCTTCTCAGCTACGGTGCGGGCGCAACGTCCTCCCATCGCCCGGTTTTGGCACTTCTGAACAGCGCGTCGATCACCTGCATGTTGGCGATGGCATTGCCGATCGACGACGGAACGTCGCCGTCGCCTCGAATCGCCGCCGAAAAGCGATCGCCCTGCACTGTATACTGATTCGCGGCGTCGATTTCCACGATCTCACCGCCGCTCCGACTGCCATCGTCGATCATGATGCGGCACCGCTCCGTGGCGCGAGGCGTGAATGGGAGATCGAGTTGCATACGTCCGCGATCGCCGAACAGTTCCATCCGCTGATGCGCGACCATCGATCCGCCGCAATCGAAGGTCGCGATGCCATGGTCGAAGCGCAAAAGGCCCGAAGTTATTCGATCTACGTGAAATTCCGGATCACGATCGATCGCCGCGACGGCTCCGCGCGGCTCGGCGCCGAACATCCAGCGTGCTATGACGATCGGGTAGCAGCCGATATCCAGCAACGCGCCGCCGCCATAGTCGACGCGGCTGCGTACGTCGCTCGCATCCCGGCGAGGATAGCTGAAGTGGCCGTGGACGAGTTGGAGGCCGCCGATGCGGCCGCTCTGAATGAGCCGTAACGCTGCGAGCCACTGCGGATGCGAGCGAACCATGAACGCTTCGCCCACCAACACGCCGGCCCGGTTCGCGGCGTCACGCAGCTCGACCGCCTCCGCAGCCGACAGCGCGATCGGCTTCTCGCAGAGGACGTGCTTTCCCGCTTGCACGGCGCGGATCGACCACGGGACGTGCAGATGGTTCGGCAGCGGATTGTAGATCGCTTCAACGTCGGGATCGGCGAGCAGTGCCTCATACGAGTCGTATGCACGTTCGATATCCAGCGAGCCCGCGGCGGCGCGCGCGCGCTCCGCCGCGCGTGAGGCGATCGCCACGACGCGAGACCGTTCACCCTCCTGCATCGAGGGAATGACCTTGTCGAGCGCGATGCGGGCCGCGCCGAGAACGCCCCAACGAACGGGTTCGACCGCCACTACGGTTTCAGGTGACGGTTCTCCATCGTTCCGAGTGCGGCGTGGCCCGCCGTCGAGAATGGCGATGCGTCTCCCCGTTTCGCTTCCGCTGCCTCGTACATCCGAATGAACGCGAATGCGTTGGGAATCGTCGCGATCAGAGAATCTCGGCCGAAATTCTCGAGAATCGTGCGCGCCATGTAAGCGCCGTTCGGGTGTGAGCCATAGATGAGCAGGCGCTGCGCGCGTCCGCCGGCGTCCGCCAGCTTCGCCGAATCGTTTCCGGCGGCGACGAGCAGGGAATCGACGACTTTGAGCGTTGCCGGGGTCTTGTCGTACGCCGCGTTGTAGGCGTCGCCATACCATTTCATGCCGGCGGGGGTGACGAGTGGGTGCGGCTTGTCGATCATGTCCGCGATGCCTTCGTTCTTGAGTTGGCGAATCGCCTGATAGAACCGCGCATCCCCGCCGCCGGTTCCATACGTCGTGCGATCGAGACTACTCGCGTACCAGTGATGAAATTCGTGTGACACAAAATCGCCCAGGCCGTTCTCGCGTACGTGGTAGAGATCGAGAACGACGCCCGGCTCTTGAGCGTATCCGTCGGACGCGAAGATGCAGAAGGTGATGAGCGGGGGAGCACGATTCGACGCGCCCGCCGGAAGAAAGCGTGACGCGTTCCGTACGGCGTATGCGATGGTGTCCGCGACGAGGGGCTGCAAGGCAACTCGAAAACGCTTAAGGTCCTCGCGCGCCGTGGCGACAACCAACAGATGCGCGATGGTCGCCGAGTCATCCGAGCGGCGGGCGAGTATGCTATCTCGCTCGGCGCGACGCGACGGCTTGAACGCGATCGCGATCGCGCGGCCGATGTTCGGGTGGGAGATCGTCGCGATCCGGTAGCCGGGGGAGGTGAGCAGCGCCCGCCACTGCGTGGGCGACGGCTCGATGTCCCGCGAGAGAGTGTCAACGACCATCCAGAACTGATCGACCGACGACCAGTCGATGCCCGTCGGCATCGGTGGCAGGTCGAACGCACGCCGAATCTCGTCGATGTCGCGCGCCGACTGTTTCACAACATTCGTGTTCGCGCACATCTCGTCGAAGACTTTGAGCTGTCGCGGCCCGCTCGTGATCTGGGACAGACGCGCCGCGGCGTACAACCCTCCGACGAAGGCCGCACATCGCTCCTCGACGTTGGACGCACTTCGTATCGCCCGGTCGGCGAGCTGTCCGGCGAGCTCCCATTTGCCGGCGCGATTCAATGCCATCACGCTGTCGGACAGCGGACGGGATTGCGCAACGAGCGACGAGCTGGTGAGTGCGACGAGGATCGAAGTCTTGAACGTGAAACGCATCGGTTACTCTCTTTCGCTGGTCGTTTCGAGGACGATCACCTGGTCGTACTCCTCCTGCTGCCTCGCAGGAAGCGTGAGGGTGATGCCCGCCGCCGTCTCCGAGAAGTCGACCCGCTCCCCGTTCGCGAGCAGCGCAGC
>Ga0157372_10004971_pt1 | contig 14119 bp, 8 predicted proteins | sample C55metaG_FD_115307 | JGI IMG/M metagenome (GOLD analysis project Ga0157372, IMG submission 115307) | Corn rhizosphere microbial communities from Kellogg Biological Station, Michigan, USA - C5-5 metaG | ecosystem: Host-associated > Plants > Roots > Rhizosphere > Soil | place: USA: Michigan... | reverse complement strand
TCACTTACTATTTATTCGTATCGCAGCGCCACCACAGGATCGACCTTCGCCGCACGCCTGGCCGGAATGTAGCAGCCTGCCAGAATCATGCTGAGGACGATCCACGGAACGAGAGAAAACGTCTCCCAATCGCGCGCACTCACTCCGAATAGCAGGCTCGCCATAAGTTGCGTCAATCCGAATGCGCCAATAATTCCCAGCGTCACACCTGCAATCGCCAGCCGCGCACCTTGTCGCATGATGAGTCGCAGAACGGTGTCGCGCTCTGCTCCAAGCGCCATGCGAATACCAATTTCGCGGGTGCGATGCGAAACCGAATACGCCATCACCCCGTAAATGCCAATTGCCGCCAGAAGCAGTGCCAACCCGGCAAACGTTCCGATCAGCCACATGTCGAAGCGACGCAGCGAACCGGCATCCGCGACCATCTCGTCCATGCTCTTCACGTCATAAAGAGGCACGGTCTTATCTATGTCGCCGACCGCGGATCGCATCGATGCCAAAAGATCAGACGAGTTCCGCGAACGCACGGCAATGGTCATGTTGCCTTCGAGCAAGGGAAGGAAAGACTCCGGCACCTGCGTGTACGGGTAATACGCAGTCGGCTCTACGTCAGTAACGTCAGCCGTCCAGTGCCGCACATCTGCAGCCACGCCCACCACCGTGCACCAATCGGCGCCCGGCATTTGCGGCTTCAGGCGTTTGCCAATCGCATTCTGGTTTGGCCAATACAACTTCGCCAGGCTTTGGCTCACGACGGCAACTTTGGGAGCGGCCGCGGTGTCGGCTTCAAGAAAATCGCGTCCACTCAATAACGGAATCTGCAGTCCGCGAAAGTATCCCGGACCAATCGCGCGAAAACGCGAGACGATGGGAATCTGTGATGGAGGAGGCGCCGTTCCTTCTATCGCAATCGGCATGGACGGATCCGTCCCGCTCATAGGAAGGTTTCGAGCCAATACCGCCGATTCCACTCCCGGGACCGCATCAATTCGATTCAGCACCGCCTGATAAAAAAGAGGAATTCGCGCTCCCGAGAATTGCGCCGGCGCCGCCAGGTGGAATGTAAGTACGCCTGCCGGATTAAATCCGGGACCAACGCTCTCCGTCCGCCATAAGCTTCTAAGGGAGAGGCCCGCGCCAATCAGCAAAATAGAAGCCAGCGCCGTTTCAGTTATGACCAAGATTGCGCGATGCTTTCCGAAGCCTCCGCTGCTGCCGCGCGATCCTTCCTTCAGCGCTTCGGTGACGTCAGCCTTCGATCCTTCCCATGCCGGAGCAATTCCAAACAGGATCCCAACCATGCCGCATAGAACAGCTGTGTAGCCAAGCACCGTGCCGTCAATACCAATTGTTTTCACCGACGGAATGCTGCTCGGATCGATGGCTAACAGCACTCGCAACGCAGCCCAGGCAAAGGCAAGGCCTAATATTCCGCCTATCAGGGATAACAAAATGCTCTCGGTAAGGAGTTGGCGGAGAAGGCGGAGGCGCGCCGCGCCCAGCGCGGTGCGAATCGAAATCTCGCGTTGCCGAATACTGCCTCGTGCCAGCAGCAGGTTGGCAACATTGGAGCACGCAATCAACAGCACGAAACTTACTGCTCCCATCAGCAGAAACAACGCGGGCTTTATGTTTCCATTCAGAGCATCGCTGACTGGCTGCAGCGTCACGCCAAGCGCCCCTTCGCCGTGGGGATCTTGCGCCTTAAATCGCGATGCAATCGTTGCCATCACGGTCTCTGCGTGCTTTTGGCTCGTGCCGTCAGGCAAACGGGTGAATGCAAACAACCAATGGACGTTCCTTGCGGACGTTTGCGCATTTGCCGATTCGAGTTGCAGCGGAATCCAAAACAATTCTTTGTCGGACATCACATGAAAGTTCTGGGGCATCACTCCCACCACGGTGTACGGCGTCCCATCGAGATCGATGGACTGGCCGATGATTGGACGGGACTCGAACCGCGTCGCCCAAAGGGCGTGGCTCAACAACACGACCGGGGCCGCGCCCGGAATGTCCTCCTGCCGCGAAAAAATTCGCCCCGTAGCTGCCTGAACCCCAAGAACTGAGAACAAGTCGTAGTTAAGCCTTCCGCCTGTAATTCGTTCCGGCACGTCTTTGCTGCCCAGATTTTTTCCGATTGGAGAGAATGCACCCATGCTGCCGGTCAGTTCGCCTTGCTGTTTCCACTCCAAAAATTCCGGCGTAGAAAACGCATTCGGATTTCCGTTCGTCATGGTCTTCCAAACCGCCATGACGCGACTCGGATCTGCGAACGGCAACGACCGCAACAACACGGAACTAATTACGCTAAAGATCGCCGTATTCGCGCCGATGCCGAGCGCAAGTGTGATCACCGCCACGATTGCAAAGCCCGGACCACTGAGCAATTGCCTCAGCGCGTAGCGAAGATCTTGGATTAGTTCCGCCATCATTGTTTGCTCACTCGTAGCGTAAAGCGATCAAGGGATCAACTTTCATGGCCCGCCGCGCCGGGATATAGCACGCCAGCAGCGTGACCGCAGCCATCACGAGGGCTACGCCCACGTAGGTAACTGGGTCCATGGGCCCGATACCGTAGAGTTCGCTGGCTAGACCTCGGGTGACGACAAAAGCGCCCGCCAAGCCCAGGCTTATGCCTGCCAGCGAAAACTTGGCGCCCTCCTTCAAGATCAGCCACAGCACGTCGCCACGCTGCGCTCCGAGGGCAATCCGGATGCCGATTTCGCGCGTGCGTTTCGACACCAGAAATGCGAGGACGCCGTATATGCCGACAACGCCCAGCACCAGTGCCAAACCAGCGAACGTAACAAACAGAGACATGGTGGAAGCGGGCGTGGAGACCGCTTCCGAGACAACGGAGCGCATCGTCTTCAGTTCGCTGACCGGCACTTCCGGGTTCATACCGGTAACAATTCTGCGCAGCATGCCGCCCACTTGCGAATCGTCCGACGATGTTTGAACTGCGATCGTCATTTCAGCGGGAACACGTCCGTCTTCCAATGAAGATTTCGGGCTGTAGGGAACGTACACCGTTCCCCTGATGTAGTCGGGTATGGTGTGTTGCAGATCGTAAGCCCGCACGTCGGCAATGATCCCAACGACGGTGCGCCATTCATCGTCTCGCGCAAACTTGATGTGTTTTCCAACCGCGTTTTGTCCGGGCCAGAATCGCTGTGCTGATGATGCGGCGATGATCGCCACCGGCGGATTGCCCGACTCGTCGGCGCGAGTGAACGCTCTGCCGGAGAGGAGATGCATGCCCATGACCCGGAAGTAGTCGGGAGTGATCACATCCAGCCAAAAGAGTGGCAGGACTCCTTCGGCCGAAGGGCTCAAAGCCTCAATCTCAAGGGAACGCTTGCTCACCCTTCCTCCCAACGGAAGTGTGTTCACTAACGCTGCCCCATTCACGCCGGGTGAAGATTGAACGTGATCGAGAACGTCGCGGTAAAACATGAGGCATCGCGCGGTATCAACGCAGAAGGATTCGTTGGGCGTTATGCGCGCAGTCAGAATGCGTTCGGAACGGAAGCCGGGATTAATGTGAGACAGCGCCCAGAAGCTTCGGATCAGAAGTCCTGCAGCAACCACGAGCAGCATGGCAAAACCGACTTCGCCCACCGCCAACGCACTGCGCAGACGTTGCGACACCGGAATAGCACCGCTGCGCCCGCCGGAGTTGAGAGTTTCGCTCAATGCGGCACGTGAAGACTGAAGCGCGGGAGCAAGGCCGAAAATAAATCCGGTCAGAATTGTGAGAGCGCCGGTAAATGCTAGCACTCGCCAATCCATGTGCACATCGGCGAGGCGCGGGGTGTCAGCAGGCAGAGACGCCTTCAGTGTCCAGAGTCCCACGATGGCGACGCCGAATCCCAGCAGGCCGCCCAGCAACGCCAGCACCGTGCTCTCGGTGGGTGGCGGCTGAACGAATCACAGACGCCCTGCAACCAGCGCCGAGCGAATGCCACTTTCTTTTTCGCGGGTGGCTGCCCGCGAGAGCATCAGGTTGGCGACATTCGCACACGCAATCATTAGCACCAAGACCACTGCTCCCAGCAAAAGCAGCAACCGCGTGCGCACATCGGCGACCATGCCATTTTGCAGCGGAATTGCGTTGACATCGGCGTTCCAACTGGCGGGCATCTGCCACGGAAAGAGCGCGCCCACGTGGGATTGGAACATCCGAATTTCCGCACGCGCCTGCTGAATAGTCGCACCGGGACGAAGCCGTCCAATCACCGGCATGTAATCGCCAGCCCAATAGTCCACTTGGTTTCGCGGATCGTTGTGCAGCGGAATCCATATTTGCGTCTTAGGAGAAGGAAAGTGGAACTCCGCCGGCATCACTCCGACGACCTGTCGGCCCACGCCCTCGAGTTGGACGGAGTGCCCGATAATCGTCTTGTCGCTTCCGAAGCGCTGTTGCCACACGACGTGGCTCAAGACTACGTAATTGTCCTGACCGGCGGCGTCTTCGCCGGGATAGAATGTTCTTCCCAACTCTGGCCGCACGCCTAGAATTGAAAGCAGCTCGGCGGAAACCATAGTGCCGGTCAGGCGCACCGGTTCTCCGAGCCCCGTCAAGTTGAAGTCGTGGCCTTCGGCATATGTGCCGACATCCATGGTGTGCACTTGCTCACGCATCGCGACAAAACCGCCTCGCGGATAACTGCCGGTCACGCTAACCAGTTCGCTGGGCCTCGCGTATGGGAGCGGCTGGAGAAGAATTCCGCTCACTAAACTAAAGATGGTCGTATTCGCGCCGATGCCGAGCGCAAGTGTGATCACCGCCACGATTGCAAAGCCCGGACTACTGAGCAATTGCCTCAGCGCGTAGCGAAGATCTTGCAACAGACCATTCATGAAAGTTCCTTACTCATATCGCAACGCCACCATGGGATCGACCTTCGCGGCGCGGCGCGCCGGAATGTAAGTTGCCAGCAGCGCAACCACGAGGATTACGCCAGGCATAACTAGGTAAAGCTCGGGGGCGTGAACATGAATGCCAAAAAATATGCTGTCGAAAAGCTTTGGCAAGGGCAGCGCCAGTGTGAGCCCAATCGCCGCACCGATTATGCTCAGCTTCATGCCTTCGCGCAGAACCAGGCGTAGGACATCGTTTCGTCCAGCTCCCAGCGCGAGACGAATTCCAATTTCGTGGCTTCGCCGGCCCACCATGTACGCGATCAGACCGTAGATCCCGACCGACGCGAGCCCGAGCGCCAGCGAAGCAAAAATACTCATGACCCGCATAAAAAATGTGTCGCCGTATTTCTGGCGATCGAGCACCGCGGGCATGGTCATCACGTCCGAGAGCGGCAGTTCAGAATCCACTTGCGCGACCGCATTGCGGAGAGAAGCCGCCAAGCCGTTATCGCCAGCATCAGCGCGCAGCATCAAGAAGAAGGACGCGACGGGCCGTTGCAAAAAAGATTCGTAGACCGCGGGATCATCTCGCGTGTCCTCAGAAAATGTCTTGACATTGGCGGTAACTCCAATGATCTGGCTCCACTCACCGCCGCCCACGTTTAAAAAGATTTGTTTTCCGATCGGTTCGCCATCCGGCAGATAGCGCCGCACAAACTCTTGGTTTACAACCACGACCCGCGGCGCGGCGCCGCCATCCATTTCCGTGAAGAGGCGGCCGTGCACCAGGGGAATTCCGGCGACCCCGAAATAGTCAGGTGCTACGACGACATCGCGCACAGTGAGGTCGTTATTTCTCGATAACTCAGGCTTATCTTTTATCTGCAGAGGAACGCTGCCCGGGCCGGTTGCAGGCAGGTCAGACCCAGCAGAAGCTGCGTTCACGCCAGGCAGCTGTCGCAAGCGGGGAAGTAACTCCTGCACAAACCGTAGTTGCGACGGCGCTTCCTTGTATCGCGCCGCATCGAGTGACACGCTGGCGGTAAGCAAATTTTGCGCTTGAAAACCGAGATTCTGATGTTCGATAGAGAAGATTCCACGGATCAGCAAACCAGTTCCGACTAGAAGGAATAAGGAGAGCGCAATTTCGCCGGTGACAAACACATGGCGCAGGCGGCTATGGGAACGGCCGGATGATAGCGCTCGGCCCTCATCCTTCAGGCTACTGTTGATATCTGTTGCCGAGGCATTCAAGGCCGGCGCAATGCTGCACAATACGGCAGAAACGACCGAAATACAGAGCGCAAACAGCAAAACATTTGTATCCAGACGCACGGGGGCCGCGCTGATTGCTTCGTTGAAGGTCAGCTGCGATCGCGCCAGGTCGATCCCCCAGTACGCAAGAACCACGCCTAAGCCCCCGCCGAAAAGAGCTATAACCAACCCTTCACTGAGCACTTGCCGAATGATGCGCACGCGACTTGCGCCCAGCGATATGCGAATGGATAGATCCCTCTGCTGGCTCGAGGCACGCGCCAGCAGCAGGCCGGCAACATTGGCGCAGGCGATGATCAGCACCACCGCAACCGTGGTCATTAAAACCGTCAGCCCAGAGCGAATGCCGAAGTCATAAATCAGGAAATCCGGCAATGTGCGCACCGCTAGCCCCCAGCCTTTTTCCGCATCCGGAAAATCATGTTGTGCGCGGAGCGCCAGAGTTGCTAGTTCAGATCTCGCTTCAGCGAGTGTCACGCCCGGTTTCAACCGTGCAAACAGGTGCAGAGAACGATCTTTTCGTGCTGACGCGGACTGATCTGTTTGGTTCAGCACCAGCGGAATCCACAGCTGAGGGGTCATGCCGAGCAGCCGAAAGTGATCCGGCATGACTCCGATCACCGTATAATTCTCGCGATTTAGACGGACTATTTTCCCGAGCACGGAAGAGTCTGAAGCGAAGCGCCGCTGCCACAGATCGTAGCTGAGAATAATTTCATGATCGCGCCCGGGCTGGTCCTCCCCCGGGGCAAAGGACCGGCCGAGCTGCGGAGAGGCACCGAGCACGCTGAAATAGTTGGGCGATACCTCGTCACCGTGAAGCGCCTCAGCCTTATTTTCTCCTCCAAGACTTACGGTCTGGTATTCGTTATTGGCCGCGATATCGGAAAAGACGTGATTTGTCTGCCGTAACGTCAGGTAATTTGGCGCAGAGACGGACGATGCGTCCGTATGGAAACCTGGCGCCGGATTCACCGACGAGACGACCACGATGCGGTCCGGATCAGTGGCGCCTGGACGCTGCAACAAAAATCCGCTCACCAGGCTGAACATGGTCGCGTTCACCGCAATTCCAAGTGCCAGCGTGGTTACGGCGACAACCGTGAATCCCGGACTCTTTCTTAACTGCCGTAACGCGTAGCGAACGTCCTGCAGTAATCCGTTCATTGGTCCCTCACTCGTAATGCAGTGCCACCATGGGATCGACCTTCGCCGCGCGGCGTGCAGGCAGATAACAGGCAACCAGTGCAATACCACACAAAATCACCGAGACTGCCCCAAAAGTCAGAGGATCCAGCGGCCGAACCCCGAATAGCATGTTCGCCATCAAGCGAGTCAGACCCACAGCAGCAACAAGCCCGATCGCTGTGCCGGCAAAAGTCATACGGGCGCCATCTTCGACGACCATGCGCAATACATCGACGCGCTGCGCCCCCAATGCCATGCGCACGCCGATTTCTTGTGTGCGCTGCCCCACCAGATACGACAACACGCCATAAATTCCTATGCTGGCCAATAGCAACGCCAGTCCGGCAAACGCACTCAGTAAGACAAGAGAGAAGCGCTGGCTGGCAATCGACCGCGCAACTACTTCTTCTTCTGATTCATTGCCGGACACGATCATTTGATCGTTGTCGCTCGTGACCTTCTTACGAATCGCCTGGAAGAGTGTTTCGGGATTGAGTGGCGTTTTGAAGCGCACGTATGCGCCCATTCCATGAGCAACATCCTTCATTACTCGGTTCGGGCCTTGCATCAAAGGCCGATATAGTTGCGCGTGAAGCGGACGGGTCGGGTCGTCGGAGAGGCCAAACTGGCTCACGTGGCCAACCACACCAACCACAGTTAACGGCATCCAGGTGCGTTGGGTCGTGTCCTGGTCGAAATCAAAAATGCTGACGTGTTTGCCAATAGGATCCTGACCCGCAAAATATTCCCGTGCAAAACTGCTATCGATCACCGCGATCCGACTGGAGTGCTCATTGTCCGAGTCGCTGATGAAACGCCCACGCAAAAGAGGAATTCGCATGGCCTTCAAATATTCCGGCTCGACGACGTAGTCCAATGCGAATGGCAGGTCTGCTTGCCGCGCGGTCGGCTGCTGTCCTTCGGTTATGAAGGTGGTTTCAGTGTCCCCTTGCATCGGATTGGCGCCCCACTGCAATGAGACGTCTTCAACGCCCGGAACTTCCTGCACGGCTGAATGAAGTTGCCGTAGGACAGCGCGGATCGCTTCCGGAGACTGGCCCGGCAAGGAGGTCGGTGGAGTAATCCCAAAGTTGATCACATTGTGCGGATCGAATCCGGGATCGACCGTCCATAATTGCATCAGAGTCCGAAGCATCAACCCGGCTCCAATCAGCAAAACCAAAGCCATGGCCATTTCGCCGATTACGAACGCCGCCTGCACACGCGAGCGGGGACCGGAAGTCGTCCGCGCAGTGTCTTTCAACGTTTCGCTAATATTTCTGCGAAAACTTTTCAACGCCGGAAGCAAGCCGAACGCAACCCCTACAAGAACCGAAACCAACAATGTGAAGAGGAGGACCCGCAGATCGATTCCAATCTCCTCCGCGCGAGGCATTGTGGGGGCAAAACTGCTCGCCGGGATCGCGGCAATGCTCGCGGTTGTTCCCCATTTCGCGACAACCAATCCCAGCGAACCGCCAGCCAGCGAGAGCAACACGCTTTCGATAAGCTGCTGACGAAGAATACGCATCCGTCCGGCGCCGAGTGCGGCACGGACCGAGAACTCACGTCGCCTTGCACTCGAACGAGCCAGCAGGAGGTTGGCGACGTTTACGCACGCAATCAGCAAAACGAAAACCACCGCGCCCAACAGCACCAGGAGCACTGGCCGCACGTTGCCGACAATTTCATCTTTCAAAGTGGTGATGGTGGATTTGATGTTAGCGTTGATGTCTGGATATGCGGCTGCTAGTCCTCCATTCACCCGCTTCATGTCTTCTCTTGCTTGTTGCAGCGTCACGCCAGGTTTCAACAATCCGATGGCATCCATTCCCCAAAATGAATCTCTTTTGTGGAATACCGGATTCGTCTCTTCACCGATGGGCTCATATATGTCGGCAGGTTTGAAATTCTGGATCGTTAATCGGAACGACGACGGAATAACCCCTACGATGGTGCGGCCCTGCCCTGCCACAATGAGGCGCTGCCCAATGACGTTGCGATTCGAACCAAACTTTCGCTTCCACAAACCCTCAGAGATCATCACTGTAGCGTTCGCGCCGCGGCGGTCTTCTTCAGGATTGAAGTTGCGCCCTAAAATTGGCTTCACGCTGAGAATGGAAAAGAAATTCCAGGAGATGCGCTGTGCGTGCACATCCTCCGCTTGCCCAACGCCGGTGATGCTACCGTCACCCCATCGGTACGCCGCTATCTCCTCGAACGAACGATTTTCACGCTGCCAGTCCAGAAAGTTCGGATAAGAGATCGCACCCTTGGGAAAATTGGGTTTGTCCTGAAACATCGCGATAATGCGATTTGCATTCGGGAATGGTAACGGGCTAAGTAAAACTCCATTCACGACAGAGAAAATTGCCGTATTTGCTCCGATCCCGAGGGTTAGCGTCAACACAGCAACGGCCGTGAAACCCGGGCTCTTTCTAAATTGCCGCAGCGCGTAGCGGAAATCTTGGAGCAGACCAGTCATACGTGCGCATCCGCCATGAGTTTTTGCAGTTCTTCTTCGGCAACAACTTTTCCGTCGAACAGATGCACTTCCCGCTGCGCATGTTTTGCGAAGCGCTGGTCGTGGGTAACCATGCAAATGGTCGCGCCTTCGCGATGCAGGTTTTGCAGCAACTCCATCACCGCTTCGCCGTTGCGGGAGTCAAGATTTCCCGTGGGTTCATCGGCCAGCAGAATCGAAGGATGCCCTGCCAGTGCGCGGGCAACCGCAACGCGCTGCTGCTGTCCTCCGGAAAGTTGAGAAGGATAGTGCCTGACGCGGTGCGCCATGCCCACGCGCTCAAGCGATTCCATCACACGATTCTTGCGGTCTACCGACGGCATTCTTTGGCGGTAGGTGAGCGGTAGTTCGACATTTTCATAAACCGTGAGATCGCCGATAAGGTTGAAACTCTGAAAAATGAATCCGATTTCCTGATTGCGAATACGTGAACGTGCGCCGAAATCGAGGTTTTCGACTCCTTGCCCGTTCAGTTGATACTTCCCGGCAGTCGGCGTATCCAGCAAGCCGATAATCGAAAGCAGCGTCGATTTCCCGCAGCCCGACGGCCCCGACATCGCCACGTACTCGCCCTTGCGGATTGCCAGATGCACTCCTGACAGCGCGTGCGTCTCAATTTCGTCGGTGTAAAAAACCTTCGTCAAGTCTTCAATCTGGATCAACGGCTGTCCCGCTTGATTCATAAGTTTCCTCGTGATCGAATTTCAGTGGTCATGTAAAAAACGGTTTAAACTTTTCAGTCGAGACGAATGCGGTCGGTATTATCGTTGCGCGACATGTCGGACAGAATTACCGTGTCGCCTTCGTGCAGCCCTTCAATCACCTGAATGGCATTCACTGAAGCGCGTCCGACTTTCACTGGAACTCGCACCGCACCCTTGCTATCCGGATCAAGTTTGAACAGACTGATGGTGCTGTTTTCCTGCCCGAACGCCGGCCGCCCGACATAAAGCACGTCGTCAAGCTTTTCCAGGTCGATGGTTCCGTCTACGCTCAGGTCAGGACGAGCGCCTTTGGGTAAGTCGCCGGTGAGTTTCACATCCACAGTGACGGTGCCGTTTTGCACTGCGGGATCGACTCGCATGACCGTGCCGGAAGCGGTTCCGTTATGCGTATCGACCAGCGCGGGTTGGCCAATCTGCACGTCGCGAGCTTGGGTCTCAGCAATTTTCAATTCCGCAATCAGATGGTCGGGCTGTACGACTTTCGCCAGCATCGCTCCAGGTGTAACGTGCTGCCCGACCTGTAGCGGAAGATCGACCAGAACACCCTCGATACCTGCACGCACTCTGAGCGCGTCCAACTGTTTTTGTTTTAGTCCGGCGAGAGTTCGTACCTGGTCCACTTTGGCCTGTTCCTGCGCCATCTGCGTCTCAATCGCTTTTTGGTTGATATCGAGCCGCTCGTCCTCAATGTTGTTGCGGGTAGTAAGTTCGTCAGATTTGCTCTTCGAGTTTTTGTAGGCCAATCCTGAAATTACGCCCAGGTCGTAAAGGGCTTTGTCGGTATCCGCCTGAAGCTTGGCCTGCGTGTAGTCAGAATTTACCGTCGCGGCGCCGGCTTTCTGATTCATCAGATTGCTTTGCAACGTCACTCGCAGGCTTTGATATTCGGCCTCCGCCGCTTTCAACTGCAGCTTGGTATCAACCGCCTCCTGCTCCACTTGCGGATTGCTCATCTCCAGCAGAATGGTGTCAGGTTTCACTTGCGAACCCGGCAACTTCAGAATGCGCACAATCGTCGCCTCCGTCTCTGCAGGTATTTGACGGGTGAACTCCTGACTGGGAATCAGGGATCCCAAACCTCGCACCTGGCGCAGCATTGGGCCGCGCTTCACCGTATCGGTCCACACCGTGCTGCGCTCAACTTCGGGTGCCGCGGGTTTGAGGCGGGTCACGCCGATGGTTGCGGCTGCCAAAGCGACGATTCCCACTGCTGACCAGATAATCTGGCGACGGCGCTTTTGCTGCTTGAACTCCGGCCGGGCTATATCCATATGCCGCAATCCTGCAACCCTGAGGCCATAGCGGGATTGCCCCTATAACATTGAATGCTCTTGGCTTAATGAGTTGCAGACATTTGCTTGGAATTGAGTATTGTCCGCTAACAGAATTGACTGTCCATTGATGGACAACTCATTAGGGGCTGTTCTCTTTCGAGAATCACTTGCCGGCGATCCCTAGGCATCTAAAAACTATGCCCGAGAAAAAATTTCACTCGCACAAGACCGATCACGTTCGCATCGTTCCTCTGGCAACACCCGAGGTGCTCCAGAAATCTGCAGCACCAGCTGCGCTTTTGACCTACAACAATGGGCCACTGGTCACCAGTTGCCAAGTTTTCACGGTCTTTTGGGGATCAGCCTGGCAACAGCCGGCCTTGGCGGCAATGATCAATGAACTAAATGGATTTTTCGACTACACTTTGACCAGTTCGCTGATCGATCAACTGTCGGAATACAACGTGCCGCAATACAAAATCTCGCACGGGGAGCGAATTGGCACGATCACGCTCACGAGCCCCGATGTGAGCAAGACAGTTGACGATTCCGGCATTCAGAAAATGATCCAGGACGAGATTTCTGCGAAGCATTTTCCTGCTTCAACTCCCAATACCCTCTACTTTGTTTTTCTGCCGTCGGGAGTGACAGTCACGCAAGGTGCTTCCGCTTCCTGCAAGGTGTTTTGCGGATATCATGACGCCATTGAAAATGATATTTTTTACGCTGTCATGCCCTTCCCTGGTTGTTCGGGCTGCTCTTCCGACTTCTCCAGCTTCGAGGCGCTCACCGCGACCGCTTCTCACGAACTGTGCGAGGCCATAACTGACCCCATCCCTGGGCAGGGCTGGTACGACAATCAGAACGGCGAGATCGGGGACATTTGCGCATGGAAAACCAAGAAGATCGGTCAGTACACCGTCCAGCAAGAATGGTCGAATAGCCGCGGCCGTTGCATTTGAAAGTCTGCAAATTCGATCGTATTCCCGCGTTACATTGCCGCCCAAGTGCCTCAAATCGTCGATTTCAGGATTTGTACGCTAGCGCTCTTATGGAGTAAGCTCCATATCTACACAGAGACCAGCACGCTGGGCTTATAGCCGTTGCGGACGCGATTAATCGCCTCCGACCCCCAGGGTCCCTTTTAGGGAAGGGCAATACACCATGCGTGTTCACTTGATTAATCCGAGTGAGGTAGCTTTTGGCACGGCCGTCATTACCCCTCGTTGGCTATACGTGCTCGCGGCGGCAACGCCCGAGAGTTTTGGCGATCCCTCTCTAGTCGATGAAACCCTGGAACCGCTCGATCCGGAAGCCATCGCACCCGGCGACATTGTTGGTATCGGCATCCATACCGCCAACGCCCTCCGAGGCTACAAACTAGGAAAAATAGCCCGTGATCGCGGCGCGTATGTGGTCTTCGGCGGAATTCATGCCACCCTGTACCCCAACGAAGCGCGCGAGCTGGGCGGCGCGCACGCGGTAGTAAAAGGTGACGGCGATGTCGCATGGTCTAAGGTTTTAGCGGATTGCAGCAAAGGCACTCCGCTTCCCGTCTACGAAGGCGGCCGTATCGAAGCCGACTCCTTCCTTCGGGCGCGTTGGGATTTAATTCCGCGCGAAAAATACATGTGGGCCTCCGTGCAGACCGTCCGCGGATGTCCCAAGCACTGCTCGTTTTGCTCAGTCTGGCGCACCGACGGCCAGCGGCCGCGTCAGCGTTCCTCAGACGTTGTAATGGAAGAAATCGTTCAACTAAGAAGAATGGGATTTCGGTTCATCGCCCTCGCCGACGACAATTTTTATCCCGTCACCATTACTGATCTTCGCCTCGCCGAGCAACAAAACAATCAGACTCGTCTGAATGAACTTAAGGCGCTTCGTGCCGAGCGTTTCACCCTTATGAAGCGGTTAGCGCAACTCCCGCCCGACACAATTTTCTTCACCCAGATCACCATGGAAGCCGCGGAGGATCCTGAATTCCTGGACGCCATGAACAAGGCGCACATCAAGGGCGCTCTCGTCGGCGTGGAATCAGTAACTCCCGCGGGCCTGAAAGATATTTACAAGGATTTCAATTTGTCCGGAACGGACCTGGTCGAACGCCTAAAGACTTTCCGGCGCCACGGAGTTTACGTCCTCGGCTCATTCATTTTCGGACTACCCAGCGACCGCGCCGAAACCTTCGACGCCACCGCCCGCGCTGCGCAGGCGGCAGAAATCGCCTTCGCCCAGTTCGTCACTCTCACGCCTTATCCCGGCAC
>Ga0157372_10004969_pt1 | contig 14121 bp, 10 predicted proteins | sample C55metaG_FD_115307 | JGI IMG/M metagenome (GOLD analysis project Ga0157372, IMG submission 115307) | Corn rhizosphere microbial communities from Kellogg Biological Station, Michigan, USA - C5-5 metaG | ecosystem: Host-associated > Plants > Roots > Rhizosphere > Soil | place: USA: Michigan... | reverse complement strand
GTTGAGTTCATGCCGGGTAAAGACGGATTGCTGCACATCTCTGAAGTAGAGCACCGCAGGTTAGAATCAATGGACGGTGTGCTGAAAGAAGGCGACAAGATCAAGGTAAAACTGATCGGTGTTGACCCGAAAACAGGCAAGTTCAAGCTTTCCAAAAAAGCATTGATGCCGAAGCCGGAGTCACAGCCAAAAGCAGAGCAGAACTAAATAGTATACTAAGTTTATAAAAAAACTCTCATCGCAAGATGGGAGTTTTTAAAAAAAAGGGGCTGATCATTCAGCCCCTTTTTTATTTAATAAACAGTTCACTTATTGAAGTACGATCTTCTTGCTTGTCAGTTTTCCTTCCGACATAACGTTGACCAGGTAGATTCCTTTGGGGAAGCCGGTAAGGTCAACAGTTGACTTTAAGCTTGTTTGCTCATAGGACTTTACTCTTTTTCCGAATACGTCATAAACGGTAATGGAAGCAACGGCTTCTTTGCCAAGCTCAATTGTAAACACACCCGTTCCCGGATTCGGATAAACCGTTACCATGGCAACCTGATCCGTTACCGCTGCGATTCCGTTCCCCGATTGCATCACAGGAGAATGCCCTTCAGAACATGTCCCTGAAATATACACTTCCGCAAAAAAATCGGTATACCTGTCATATTGTATAATATCGGCCTGAAGCACGTGGCTGCCTGCCGACAATGAAACAGACACCGCAGATGTTGAGCCTACGTTGTAGTTGGAACTGGGCGCTGAGGGATTAAGAGAGATTACCGGGGTGCCGTCAAGATAAATTGTTCCATCATTATCCGCCGCAAATTTATTCACCGTTAAAGTATATGAATAATTTGATGGCAGCGTGAAGTGATTTTCATAAATATAATGTCCCTGATAAGGGTTGATAATACCTTGATTGGAAGGAGCACTTCCGGTTGCCGCCGAGGTGATCCAGGTACCCGCAGTTCCCGGGTTGTAGCCACTGTTTGTAGCATATGTTACGGCTGTTGCAGGCAGGTTTATGCTGCTGTTAACAGGAGAGGAAATGGAGATCCACTCATCATCACCCGTTCCCAGGGTTGCAGGCGCACTGCTTGCATTATCATACCCGGTGGTTAAATTTTTACTGTAGCTTGTCGGCAACACCGTAACCGCTAAGGTATTTCCACTCACACATCCATTGGAGGAAGTAGCTGATACGGCATAGGTAGTTGTTACGGAAGGTGTAACATTATAATAGTTATTAGCGCTGTTAAGTGCGAGCGTTGCAAATGTTGGCGCAAACTGGTACCAGTTATATACATACGTTACGCCCGGGGCGCCTGTAAGGCCGGCGTGCAGAGTTGTGCCGGTTCCATAGCAAAGAGATTCATCATCAGCCGTTAATGTAACAACGGGTAAACATTCGATATAAACTATTTGCGAGGTGGGAGCCCAGATGTTTCCGCAATTCTGCAAAACAAGGGAAACTTTATAATACTTGCCGCAGCTCATGGTTGGCCCGCCACTGGCAGCTGAAGGGATGGTATAGGATCCCGGTGCACCTACAATAAAAGGACTCCACCATTCCGGAGCTCCCGGAACAGAGCCGCCTGTAGAGGTACATTCCTGTACGATCCATACGTGATCGGCAATACCAACACCTGTTCCTGAAGTGCTTGCAGAGCCATTAACAACTACAGCACTTCCGCTGCAAACTACAGAACTCATCGTAAATGAAGGTGTCAGCGATAAAGGACAAGGCGATAAACCGTTATAAACCCTGAGATCATCTATTTCTGCAGAAAGCTTCCTGTTACAGTTCCCGCCTGTATTCGCGCCGTGCTGAACATATTTAAGATCGGCAATAGAGCTGCCGGGACTGATAGTAAAGCACTGCGGGGATCCTGAAACATGGGTGGTCATAGCAGCATTTGAAAACACGCTGAGTACCCCAACGCCGTAATCTGTACGCTGCAAGCGCACATAGTAAGTAGTACCAGATGAAGGAACACTGATCCCCGTGCTTGCCCCCGGTGTATCGGTGCTGCCATCCTTGTAGCCGGCAACTATCTGCCAGTTGCCGTCCTGCGGGCAGCAGGTTGAGCTGCTCACGGTACTCCTTACCACATAGCAGTAGATCGCATCCTGGTTGGTAACGGTACCTGAAAAAGTGCTGCATTCTGCAAGCGTACCGGATTGTGTATACCAGGTATCGTTATTATTTTCCGTAAACGACATTACAAGGTGCGCCGGGCCATTTCCACCCGTCATTTTAAGCGAGCATTCGCTCACCCAGAATTTATTATCAAGAGTAAATGGCAACTGCTTTACCATGCGTTGCTCACGGCTGTCGGTTAAGTTGGTATACACCATCTTCCCGGCATTGATCTTAACATTGGGAGTTAAGGAATGATTGGTTTTGTCTACCGTGGTCCAGCCTGTAGTGGAACTGTAATCGTCATAAAATGTGGGACTGCCCGAGCATTGCGCCCACCCTGCATTGCATAATGCCAATGAGGTGAGAAATAGAATCGTTTTTTTCATCGTGTGTTTTTTCTGTTACCGGTTTCTCCGGAAAATGTAATTTGTCACCTACTCTGTTAAAGCTTTTCGGTATCCGCTCGGAGTTAGAATGTTCTGAACGGCAAAAGTCATTTTTAAATAGTACTTTGCTACTACCACCGGATAGGTTTTTGACACAATAAGAAAATAAAAAGCCCCTGTCGTGATAAGACAAGGGCTTTCTTTAAAAAGGATAGATCAATTATTCGAGAATGATCTTTTTGCTTGTTTTCTCTCCGCCGGAGATCACGTTTATGAGATATACTCCTCTTGAATATCCCGACAGATCAAAAGTAGACCTGAAGCCATTCTGCTCGAAAGACTTCACTTTCCTGCCGATCGCATCATAAATCTCTACAGTAGCTTTTTCATTTGTCATTTCAATTGTGAAAATTCCTTTGCCCGGATTAGGAAACACTTCAAAAGAATTATCGCTGCCCGGCAAGGTTTCTCCAGTTGGCTCAGCATGCTGAGCATACATGAGGTAGCTTGCATCAGGAGCGTTTTCATCCTTGATAACTGTAATTCCTCCGCTTGCGGATTTTGCATAGCTGATGATATAAGCCGTTTGCTTCCATGCACAGTGGTCGGACCATACCCCGCGTGTGATCCTGTAAGAAGTATTGTATTTAAACTGTCCTACGGAAGGCAGACAGGAGCTGTTCATTTGCGGCGTAAGTCCGGCAAACCCGGGAAAAACAGTAGATACGGTATACCAGCAAGGATGTCCGTTTACGGTAAACACAGCAACATTGCTCGAGTTCAGCTCCTCTACCCTCCATAAATATCCGAATCCCGAAGGAAAATTGCTTGTTTGAAGCGGCGTTGCCGTAAGCTGTAAATAGCTGTTGTTGGCGGTATTTGTGCTTATATTGAAATCCGGATTGCTGTCTTCAACAGATACAACCATGCAGTCGGTGGAAGTACATCCTGTAGTATTATTGGTGATCTTCACACAGTAGGTGGTGTTATGAGTAGGGCATACGGTCAATTGATTCCCCGATCCCGCATATTGAGGCTCATCCACAAAAGAGGTCCAGGTATACGTATGATTTCGTATCGGTCCCGCAGCTGTTAATGTGATACAGTCACCTTTACAGATCACCTGGTCCGGACCGGCATCAACAGTTGGTGCACAGTTGATGTAGATCACTTTGGTGAGGGTTTTAGAATAGCAGCTGTTGTATATGTTCAGCCTTACAAGATAATACTTGTTACATGCGGCAGGAATTCCTGTTGGAAAAGTGAAGGAGCCCGGCGAGCCCGAATAGGTAGTTGAGCCCCATGTATTAAAAATGTTGCTAGGAGCTCCGGATTGATCGCACTCCAGGATCTCCCACTGGTAATTGGCTGCTGTTGCATTTGGCCCGTCGTTCCCGACAAAGGTGAGCGGCTGGTTGGAGCAAAAAGTGGAGCCGCCTGTAAGTGTTGCGCCAACAAAATTGTCCTCATACGTTATTTCAATATATGCACACAAGGCAAAACCGGTGATCGTCCAGCTTCCTCCGCTCGCGTTGAAATTCTGAACATTGAAGATCAGGGAATTGGTCCCCTGCACAATATCGGCGGGGTTTAGCGGAAGCGTATACGGAGTGTTGGGATTCCAACTCGACGAAGCGCCCGGCAAGGTTTGGTGTCCCGGTGCCGGATAATCATAATGATAGCTGTTCATGTCCATGCTGAGCAGCTGGTTGTCAGCATCCGTATAATTAAACACAATTTTCGCGCTCAGGATATTGCAGTTATAAGCAGGAGAAAAATTCATTTTGTAATTGTAGATCCCGGGCCCGGTAACGGTTGAACAAACGATGCAATTAATATTTGATCCGGGGTTCTGTTCCGGGGAGATCCACCTGCCGCAGGGAATTGCCGACCACATACTGTGTGTTGCGGAATAGGTGCTTTGATAGGTTGATGCGCCCGGGAACTTTACCAGCCAGGTATCATCCGTATTCCCGTAAGGGATCAGGGCCGTTGAATTATTAACAACACCCGTGGAGATGTCGATGGTTTGCGTGATAAATGCACTGCTGCTGGATGCCCAAAAGGCTGTTGCCAAAACTAAAATGTTTCTTTTTAATTTTTTCATGATACTGTGGATTAGTTGTTATAAATAGATCCCAAAAATATTATGCGGTCATTTTTTTCACACTACCACAGGATAGGTTTTTTGCACAGGGAACAACCTGCAGAGCACCGCCACCAACTCCCCCAACGCCTATATCTGCCAGGTAAAGAGCAACTTACAATCACACATTGCCGGCTCATTTAAACTGCTATTTTTGCAGCTATGCCTGTGAGCAGCTGTCTACGAATTCATTTTTTCGCATTCTTTTTTCTTCTGTGCATTTTTCAGGGCAGTGCGCAGCAGCTCAAATTTGAGCATCTCGATATCAGTGAAGGCTTGCCCGCAACGGAAGTTTATAACCTCTTCCAGGACCGGAAAGGATACGTATGGGCTTTTACCGAATACGGCATCGTAAAGCATAACGGCAGTAAATTCATTCCCGTTTGCAGGAACATTCCTTTTACAGAATCGGCTGTATATGCAGTTTGTGAATCTGCAGCGGGAAATATGTACTTCGCCAATTCGAAGGCTGCTGTTTATAAAGTTGAAAACGACAGTGCTTTCCTTATTAAAGGCATGGAAGAAGTTTCGGAGGAGATCCTCAACCGGAGCGAGATCATGTTCGATCTTTGGGTGGACGACTCCTCCACTGTTTATTTTTCCACTTTACAGAAAAGCTACAGGTTTATTCCCGGAAGAAAAAAAGTGGAGGACCTTTCAGCGGACGTGGCACACGACTCAATATCTCTTTTTTTCCGGCAGATCAATAACTACTATTTCCTGGTAAAGCTGCGGAACGCGAGCAATAAAAAAAGCCTGATGAGGGTGCTCGGGCAAAACAACGAGGTGTTGAACAGCGCGGTGTATTCTTCTGCATTTGTAGAACGCACGATGCTCAGGAAGCAGGGAAAGGAATTTTATTTTCTTACAAAAAATGAACTGATCAAGCTGGGGAAGAATAATACGGAGAAAAGATTAAAGCTTACAGAGAACACGCTTACATTGGAGATTGCACCCGACGGGCACGTTTGGGTAGGTGTATCCGCAAACGGCGTGTATGAGCTCGACAGCGACCTGCAGATCCTCAACCATTACCTGGCGGGCTGCACCGTATCCGATATTCTTTTTGACAAACGATCGGGCGCCTGGTTCTCTACCATTGGAAAGGGCGTGTATTACTGTAAAAATATTTATGACCTGTACTATGATAATATTTCCGGCCTGAACGAGGGTCTGAGCTTATTAAAAAAGATCGGCGACAGCTTGTTCATCGGAACGGTCGATGGAAACCTGTTCGTTCAATCGGCGAAAGGCATCACAAAAACAGATCTTGGAAATAACAGCTTTACCATCACCGATCTCAGTTATAATAATTCCTGCTATACACTCGGAACAAAAGGCTCTGTTCTGATGCTGGATAAGAATTTACATCCACGGAAAGAAAAATACATCTATAAAACACAGGTGCTCGGGTGCAACGGGATTGCTACTGTTAAGGATACCATTAAAATTGTAACAGGCTCTGCCATTTTTCAAAAACATGTTTCTGACGACTCTTTTAATCTGTTGCAGATCCTGCCACGGGGAAAGAACATCATAGCCCGGAATGATACGGAGCTTTTTATCGGTACCAAAAGCGGACTTTACAGCTTCAGACACCGGGCGGTTATACCCGTTTTTTTAAAGGAGCTGGAAGACAAAAGCATTTCGCGGCTGAAGGAAGGACCGGGAAAAAACATCTGGATCTGCACAAAAGGCTTCGGGCTTTATATGCTTTCCCCCGGCAATAAGCTTATCTCCTGTAAAAGTCTGCCTTCCAATGTGATCAATGATGTAAGCTTTGTAGGCGACAGCCTGCTCATGCTGTCGACCAACAGAGGATTGTTTTTAACGAAGCTCAGGACGCTGAATGATAACCCAGCCTGGAGGTTGCTGCTTGACGACGAGATCCTTTCGGCGGAGATTTATAAAAATTACATTTACATAGCCACCAAGCAAGGCCTGGTATCACTGAGCAACAGGCATCTCCAGGAACCTGAAAATCCCCGGTTCTATCTTGAATCGGTATCGATAAAAGATAAAAAGCACAGCACATGCCCTCCCGATCTTCTGCATGATGAGAACGACCTTTATTTCAATTTTGACCTGCTCTCCTATCCGGTTTCCAATATCCCGCTTTATTATCAGTTAAGCGGGCCCGTTTCTGAAAACGACACGGTGAATACAACGCACCTTCATTTTCAAAACCTGGCTCCGGGCGACTACCTGCTAACAATGAGGCCATATACCGATGTTGCCGGCAATACTCAAAGCACAATTAAGATTCCTTTTTCCATTCATCCGGCTTTCTGGCAGACCCGCATTTTTTTAATAGTTCTTATCCTCTTCTGTATTGCATTTCTCATTCTCTGCACAATGCTTATTTACAAGCGCGTGAGGCGGAAAGCGGAACGCAGGTCAGCGCTCCTCCAGATGCTTGTGGAATACAGGCTTACTGCCTTAAAGGCCCAGATCAACCCTCATTTTATTTCCAATTCCCTTGCAGCCATCCAGCAGCTTATTCTTAAGAACGAGATTGATAAGGCGAACCAGTACATTGCCCGCTTCAGCCTATTGATCCGGTATGTGCTGAAATACTCCGATAAGTTTGTAACAGATCTCGATACCGAGATCAAGATCATTGAACTGAATGTTGAGTCCGAGCAATTACGCTTCAGCGACAGCTTTACATTTGAAAAGGAAATTGAGCCGGAAATAAAAACAAATGAGATCTTTATTCCTCCCCTGATCACACAGCCTTTTATAGAAAATGCGATCTGGCACGGGCTCCTGCCCCTGAAGGGTAAGCGTAAACCGAAGCTTTTGCTGAAAATCGGGATCAGGCACAGTGATCTTGTTATTTCGATTATTGACAACGGCGTGGGCCGGAAGCAATCAACAGCTGAAAATAACGCTGTTCCTGAAGCGCGCGAATCGAAGGGTACCTGGCTGGTTATTAATAAAATGGAAAGCCTTAACACGCTTTATTCCACCAACGGGATCTTCATTCGCTACAGCGATCTTGCAGATAAGGAAGGAAATCCGGAAGGAACGCAGGTCGATCTCGTTTTTCCGCTGCATGTATTAAATGAATTATACAATGAATATGATAAATAGTGTCATTATTGATGATGAAGCCGCCAACCTGGAGGTGCTTGACAGCATGCTGAAAAGGCACTGCCCCGAGGTGAATGTGAAGGGAAAGGCGCAATCGGCCGCAGAGGGATACCGGCTGATCCGGGAGCTTTCACCCGATCTTGTTTTTCTTGACATTAAGATGCCCGGTGCCAGCGGCTTCGATCTTCTGCGCATGTTCGGCCGGATCGAATTCAATGTGATCTTTGTTTCGGGCTTCGACCATTATGCCATACAGGCCTTCGAATTCAGCGCAGTCGATTATATTCTGAAGCCGATCGACCACTCCAAGCTGGTCACCGCTGTTGATAAAGCAAAGGACCGGATCATTAAAAAGAATAATGACAACATCATTCATTTCATTCATTCATTAGACGAAAAAACGGAGCTCATCAGCAGCATTTCGCTGCATCAGAATGATAAAGTGCACATTGTGGAGCTGAAGGATATTTACTATATACAGGCGGCACGGGGCTATAGCGAGATTGTGACGGCCACCCAGAAATTCGTTTCTGCAAAGCCGCTCAATGATTATGAGGAGCTCCTGAGCCGGTACCCGTACTTTATCAGGGCCAATAAAAGCATGATCATCAACATCAATTATATCAGGGAGTATACAAAAGGAGCGGTTTGTTTTATCAGTATGAAAAACTGCGATTTTGAGATCGAGATTCCCAGGAGAAAAAAAACGGCCATTATCCGCTACTTAAAAGACAAAGGCTGAACGTCAGAAACTTTCCGCCACCCGCAACTGAACCCCTTTATGCTCAGATTTCCGGCAAGGCAACCATTAATTCCCCGGAAACCGCTCTCCACCTGCTTTTCAGCAAAAAATCCGTCTGTCGGCAAAAAAACTTACTTTATCGTAAAAAAAATGTACTTTAGTGTAACATTTAAGGAAACGCTCCCGTATAGGAATATCGTTTTAAACAAACCACCGTTTTTTTATGAGACAGCTCAAGATATCGAAACAGGTTACTAACCGTGAGACCGCGTCACTGGATAAGTATTTACAGGAGATCGGAAAAGTAGACCTGATCACTGCAGATGAAGAGGTAGAATTAGCCAGAAAGATCCGCGCCGGCGACCAGGCTGCCCTTGAAAAGCTCACCAAAGCCAATTTACGTTTCGTTGTATCCGTATCCAAGCAATACCAGAACCAGGGCCTCAGCCTTCCCGATCTTATCAATGAAGGCAATTTGGGATTGATCAAGGCAGCGCAGCGCTTCGACGAGACCCGCGGCTTCAAGTTCATCTCTTACGCCGTATGGTGGATCCGCCAGTCGATCCTGCAGGCTTTGGCTGAGCAGTCGCGCATTGTGCGCCTTCCGCTGAACAAGATCGGATCCATCAACAAGATCAATAAAACATTTTCAAAACTGGAGCAGGAATTCGAGCGAGAGCCAAGCGCCGCCGAAATTGCCGTAATGCTGGAGATTTCCGAAAGCGATGTAAAGGAATCGATGAAGAACACCGGCCGCCATGTGTCCATGGATGCGCCGCTGACTACCGGCGACGATAATGCCGGCAGCATGTACGATGTAATGGAATCCGACGATGCTCCGAACCCGGAGAACGGCTTACTGCATGAATCATTGAGAAGGGAAATTGAAAGGGCCCTGCATACCCTCACATCGCGTGAAGCGGACGTGGTACGCCTCTACTTCGGCCTCAACGGCGAACATGCCATGACGCTGGAAGAGATCGGCGAAAAATTCGACCTTACCCGCGAGCGTGTGCGCCAGATCAAGGAAAAAGCGATCAGGAGATTAAAGCACACTTCCAGGAGCAAGATTCTGAAAACCTATTTAGGATAAGATAATTTGTGATTGATTAAAATTTAGAAAAGAGGAAACGTTTTGCTTCCTCTTTTCGCTTTTTTCTCCTCGCTGCTTTTTTCCGTATATTTACATCACAGAACACAACACTACTTCTTATGATCGTTTACGGATGGCGCCAGGTACAAACCGCCAAAGAGGATATTTCCGAATGCGCCTGCCACAGCTGCGGAAAGCCATTCACACTTTCAATCTATGTTTTTCACAAGTACGCACACATCTTCTGGATCCCTTTCTTCCCCATTGGAAAAACGGTGAAAAGCCATTGCTCATCCTGCGACATGCTGCTCGAAAAGAAGGAGATGCCACAGGAGCTTCGTTATGCGTTCGGTAATATGAACAACCGGAACCGGATCCCGGTGTGGATGTTCTCAGGCCTCATTCTTATTGCCGGAAGTATTATCTGCTCGATGATCACCGGGCTGATCGCAGACCACAGGAATAAGGAGATGATCGAAAATCCCTTTGCCGGTGATGTGTACGAGGTAAAACAAGGCCCTGGCATTTACACCACCTACAAGGTGGAGCACGTAGCGGATGATACGGTTTTCCTTCTGGTGAACCAATACACCAGCGACATGCCGGGCGGCTTCAGCGAGCTCAAAACAATGGAATATAACGATACCGTCCAGGCTATTTTCAAGTCGGAGCTGCTGGAAATGTTCAACTGTAAGGATATTCTGGCAGTTGACAGGCAGTGATCCCGATTGCTTCTTCCTGCTTTTTTCTTACCTTTGTGGCTTCAGATTCAACAATTTTAATTTTCAATTTCAGATGAGCCACATCATTGCCCCTTCCATTTTATCCGCAGATTTTGCCAATATCCAGCGCGATGTTGAAATGATCAATAAAAGCGAGGCCGACTGGTTTCATGTCGATATCATGGACGGCATGTTCGTGCCGAACATCTCCTTCGGATTTCCTGTTGTGAAAGCCATCAAAAAGCACGCGACAAAGCCCTTGGATGTTCACCTCATGATCAACGATCCCGACCGTTACCTGCAGGCATTCAAAGATGCCGGCGCGGATGTGCTTACCGTGCACCTCGAAGCCTGCACGCACCTGCACAGGACCATCCAGGCGATCAAGGCCCTGGGCATGAAGGCAGGCGTAGCCATTAACCCGCATACCTCCGTAAACCTGCTGCTCGATGTGCTTGGCGACATCGACCTTGTTTGTGTGATGAGTGTGAACCCGGGATTCGGCGGACAAAAATTCATTGAGAACACCTATCATAAAGTTGGCTCATTGCGCGAGATGATCCGCACCACCAAGTCGAACGCAATGATCGAGATCGACGGCGGCGTTGACCTCAACAACTATAAAAAGCTGATCGAGCATGGCGCCGGTGTGCTTGTTGCCGGCAATACCGTATTCTCGGCAGCCGACCCATCAAAGACCATCGCGGAATTAAAGAAGATATGATCCCTTCCGGCCAGAAGAAAGCAATTGTGATCGGTGCCGGGTTTGCAGGTCTTTCCGCAGCAAGCAAGCTCGCGAAGGAAGGCTTTGAGGTGACCCTGCTCGAAAAGAACGCAGAGACCGGCGGCAGGGCGAGGAAGCTTGAGATCAACGGCTTTACCTTCGATATGGGTCCCAGCTGGTACTGGATGCCCGATGTGTTCGAAGCCTATTTCAAAGAATTCAACACCACGGTAGCGCAGCAGTATGAGCTCATCCGGCTCGACCCTTCCTACGCCGTGTTTTTCGGGAAAGACGATGTATTCCGCGTTCCCGCCAACCTCCACGAATTTTATGCGCTGTTCGAAAAGCATGAGCCGGGCAGCAGCGTGCAGCTGAAGAAATTCCTCGCGGATGCCGAATACAAATACCAGGTGAGCATGTCGGACTTCGTGCACAAGCCCAGCCTCTCCATCCTCGAGTTCATGGATCTCCGTATCCTTAACGCAGCGTTGCGCATGGACCTTTTCAAATCCATCAGCACCTACATCCGGAAGCATTTTAAGAATGAAAAGCTGGTGCAGCTCCTCGAGTTCCCCGTGCTGTTCCTCGGCGCAAAGCCCAATGAAACGCCCGCATTGTACAGCATGATGAACTATGCCGACATTGTGCTCGGCACCTGGTACCCGATGGGCGGCATGGCAAAGATCGTGGATGCCATGGTGGCTGTGGCGAAGCAGCAGGGCGTGAAAATTCTTACGAATGAAACGGTGGAGCGCATTAATGTGAAAGATAGCAAAGCGGTGAGCGTGACCTCCAATGGAAAAACTTACGATGCGGATGTGATCATCGGCGCAGCGGATTATCACCACATCGAGCAGAATTTGGAAGAAAAATACCGGAATTATTCCGAAGCTTATTGGAAGTCGCGTAAAATGGCGCCTTCCTGCCTGATGTATTATGTGGGCATCAATAAAAAGATAGAAGGGCTCGAGCATCATAATTTATTTTTTGATGCGCCCTTCGACCAACATGCGGAGGAAATTTACGACCGCCCGCAATGGCCTGCGAATCCGCTTTTTTACTCTACCTGCGCCTCCAAAACGGATACAACCGTGGCTCCGGAGGGAATGGAAAATTTAGTACTTTTAATCCCCATTGCTGTAAACATTGAGGATACGGAGGAGATCCGCGAAAAGTATTTTAACATCATGATGGACCGCCTCGAGCATTTAACGGGGCAGCAGATCAAACAGCATGTGATCGTAAAGAAAAGCTATGCGATCAGCGATTTTAAAAAAGATTACAATTCGTTCGGCGGCAATGCCTACGGACTTGCCAACACGCTGAGGCAAACGGCTATTTTAAAGCCCAGCCTGAAGAATAAAAAAATAAGCAACCTGTATTATGCAGGGCAGCTTACTGTTCCGGGGCCGGGTGTGCCGCCGAGCATTATTTCGGGACTGGTAGCGGCGAAGGAAGTGATTAAGAAGTTTGGAGCTGGGAGTTAGGAGGTTGGAGTTGGTAGTTGGTAAACAGTTAAAAGAAAGATTGTAGTTTTATATAAACTCAAAGTTTAAATTAGTGCAGGATCAGTTCCCCTCTGGAGAGGGGTTAGGGGTGTGTTAAGCCTTCCTTAACCTGGAATAAGATCCCTCGGGCAAGCTCGGGATGACAAACACGCAGAGGGCGTAACACGGCAACCAAACACAGATTCGTAAATTCGTACAGATCCGTATCTGTACTCAAAACATGGAATTATACAACAACGTATCCTACAATTGCAGCAAGCTGGTCACCACCAGTTACAGCACCTCGTTCTCGCTGGGTGTGAGCCTGCTGCACAAGGATTTCATCATGCCTATCCACGCCATTTACGGCTTTGTGCGCTTTGCCGATGAGATCGTGGATACCTTCCACAATGCCGATAAAAAGGAGCTGCTCGACCGCTTTACAAAAGATACCCATGATGCGATCCGCGAAGGCATCAGCTTAAACCCTATCCTGCATTGCTTCCAGGACACGGTGAATAAATACCACATCGACATTGAGCTCATCAATACATTCCTGCGGAGCATGGAGATGGACCTCGACAAAACACATTACAGCAAGGAAGGCTACGAAGAATATATTTTAGGATCGGCGGAAGTGGTCGGACTGATGTGCCTGAAGATCTTCGTGGAAGGCGATGAACAACAATACCTTGCATTGAAGCCGGATGCCATGAAATTAGGCTCCGCATTCCAGAAGATCAATTTCCTGCGCGACCTGAAGGCGGATGTGCATACGCTTGGCCGCTCCTATTTTCCGGGCTTCGATGCCGCAAATTTCAATGCGGAAGTAAAGAAGGAGATCGAAGCCGACATTCAAAAAGATTTCGATGCCGGGCTGCGGGGCATTAAGAAGCTGCCGCGCAAAGCAAGGCTCGGCGTGTACCTCGCCTACATCTATTACATTTCGCTGTTTAAAAAGATCCGGCGCACCGCACCGGAAAAAGTGATCGACACCCGGATCCGCATTCCTGATTCGAAGAAATACATGCTGTTCATCGGCTCCTACCTGAAGCACAGCCTTAACATGATCTGAGATGAGAAAGCTGCTCCTCTTCCTTTTCATTCTTGCATCGGCTTCCCTGGATGCGCAAACCATTTCCGCCGATCAGCTGCGCAAATCGTATTACAAGCTCAACACCGACAGCGCTGCCTGCGCTGAGCTGTATGCGAAAATTTCAAAAACAACGGCTGCCGATAATCTCATCAACGGCTACAAAGGCGCCATCAGCGCTGCCATGGCCAACCATGTAACAAGCAAGCAGGAAAAGATCAGGCTGTTCACAAACGGTAAAAAGCTGCTGGAGCAGGCCATCGCTGCCGACAGCGCCAACACCGAGCTTCGCTTCCTGCGCTTTACGATCCAGACCAATTGCCCGAAAGCATTGGGCTATTACCGGAACATCGATGCCGATAAGAGATACATCCTTTCACACCTCGATTCGCTGAAGAATGCTTCCCTGAAAAATAAGATCAGCGAATACATGCTGTCTTCATATACTCTCAGCGCGGAAGAAAAGAAAAAGCTCCATGCAGGAACAAAAAAATAAGCGGG
>Ga0157372_10004967_pt1 | contig 14127 bp, 9 predicted proteins | sample C55metaG_FD_115307 | JGI IMG/M metagenome (GOLD analysis project Ga0157372, IMG submission 115307) | Corn rhizosphere microbial communities from Kellogg Biological Station, Michigan, USA - C5-5 metaG | ecosystem: Host-associated > Plants > Roots > Rhizosphere > Soil | place: USA: Michigan... | reverse complement strand
GAAGGCGTCGAAGACCGCGAAGAAGACCGTCAAGCCGAAATCGGCGCCGACTGCCGAAGCGCCCAAATGGCCTGTCGACGCACCGCCACCGCTTCCTGGATCGATCCTCCCGAACAAGCGCATCGTCGCCTTCTACGGCAATCCGCTACAGAAGCGCATGGGGATACTCGGCGCGCTTCCGCCGGACGAGATGCTCGCGAAGCTCGATCGCGAAGTCGCCAGATGGAACGCTGCCGACTCGACGATGCCGGTGCAGCCCGCGCTCCATCTCATCGCCGTCGTGGCCCAGGATTCACCGGGCGCCTCGGGCAAGTACCGAATGCGAATGGACAGCGCGTTGATCGAGAAAGTGTATGGTTGGGCACAGCGTCGGAACGCCTTGTTGTTCTTGGACGTGCAAGTGGGACAGGGAACGCTGCAGGAGGAGTTGCCGCGGCTCGCAAAGTTTCTCGAGCGGCCCGACGTCCATCTCGCGATCGATCCCGAGTTCTCGATGAAGCATGGTGAGAAACCCGGCACAAAGATCGGAACGTTCGACGCGAAGGACGTGAACTACGCGTCGTCATTTTTGGCCGACCTGGTGACGTCCGAGCATCTGCCGCCCAAGGTGCTGGTCGTGCATCGATTCACGCGCGACATGCTGACCGGCTACAAGCGCATCACGCTCGACCCGCGCGTGCAGATCGTCATCGACATGGATGGCTGGGGGCCGCCGTCGCTCAAGCGCGAATCCTATCGCGCGTACGTCGCGAAGTATCCTGTCGAGTACACCGGATTCAAGCTGTTCTATCACAACGACACGAAAAACGGCGGCCGTCTCATGACCCCGGCCGACGTACTCGCGCTGCACCCGAAGCCGGTCTACATCCAGTATCAATAGGCTCGCTCGAGACACTCAGCTCGATGCGACCTTCAGCGTCGGCTCGTGTCGCACCGGAAAATTCACCGAGTTCGCGATGTAGCAGTCGTCGTGCGCAGGCCCGTGCAGTGCCGTCGCCCGCTCGAGATCCGTCCCGGGCGCGACCGTGACGCGGGGACGCAGCACGACCTCCGTGAACCGAAGCCTGCCGTCGCGCATCGTCATGACTCCGTGCGCCTCATCTTCGTAGGCGACGACACGAACGCCCGCGCGCGCGCACTCCGCGAGGTAGCTCAACACGTGGCACGATGAGAGCGAGGCGACGAGAAGCTCCTCCGGATTGTAGAGCGTTCTATCGCCGCGGAAATGGGGATCCGCCGACAACGTGATGCTCGGCTTGTCGCCGCATTGGATCTCGTGTTCGCGCGAATACGATTGATACGAGCTGGTCGGCCCGTTGCGAGCGCCGGTCCAAACCAGCCTAGCGGCGTACTCGTGTCGCTCGTTCTCTTTAGGTCGAATGTTCACGCGTGAAAATTATCGGAGGACGGCATGGACAGCTCACGAGACGAGACACGCGCAGGGATCATCACGTATCTCGCCTGCACTTTCGCGCTCAGCTCGATCTACTACGCGCTCATCATCCGCGCTGGTCACCTGAGCGCCGGACATGGCCTCTATGTGCTCGGCTTGATGTGGTGCCCCGGGATTGCCGCCATCCTGACCTGTCTCCTCAGACGACGCCCAATTTCGTCGCTCGGATGGAAATGGCGGTGGCGATATCAAGCAGTCAGCTACCTCATCCCCATTGGGTATGCGGGAGCGGCATATGCCCTGGTTTGGGCGACTGGTCTTGGCGGCGTCCCGAATCCCAAGGTCCTCGAGCACGCGTTCTACAGCCGGATGTCGCCGGAAACGCCGCCGGCGATACGCCTGATCGTTTTCGTATTGGCCACCGGCACGCTCGGCATGATCCCATCCACTCTGAGTGCGCTTGGTGAGGAGATTGGCTGGCGCGGCTTCCTCGTGCCGGAACTGGCCAAGACAGCCTCTTTTGCACGGACGGCACTGATCAGCGGCGGAATCTGGACCGCGTGGCACGTGCCGATTCTCGTTTTCGCCGACTACAACAGCGGCACTCCAACCTGGTACGGCCTCTCTTGCTTTGCCGTCATGGTCATCGGCATCAGCTTCGTCTTCGCGTGGATGCGACTCAAGTCGGGGAGCCTCTGGACCGGTGTGTTTCTGCACGCGAGCCACAACTTGTTCATCCAGGGCATCTTCACGCCACTGACCATCGACACGGGCAAGACCAAGTGGGTCATCGACGAGTTCGGCTTTGCGTTGGCCATCGCGGCGGTCGTCGTCGCCTTGATCGTTTGGCAGCTGCGCGGCCAAGTCGAAGGTGTGACGCGTGAGGCGCGCGTGCCGAACGAACTAGTCGGAGCGGCAATGGCCAGTCGGTAACTTCTCCCTGCGTCCGTCCGTATCAATGATCCATGCCGCAGGAACGCGCTGAGTTTCGATCGGACATCGAAGGCATCCGTGGCGTCGCCATTCTGCTGGTTGTCGCCTTCCATGCCGGCGTCCCGTGGATGTCTGGCGGATTCGTCGGCGTTGACGTGTTCTTTGTCCTGTCCGGCTTCCTGATCACCGGACTGCTCGCGCGCGAGCTCGCGTCCACCGGTGACGTTGACCTCGGCGAGTTCTATGCGCGGCGAGCCCGGCGCCTGTTGCCGGCGTTCCTCGTCGTGGTCATTGCGACGATCGCGCTGGCGCTCTGGATCTACGCGCCGATTGACCAGCAGCCGATCGCGGCTCATGCCCGGAACGTCGCGTTGCATTATGGGAACGTCGCGTTCGCCCGCGAGGCAGTCGACTACCATGCGTCGTCGGGCAATCCATTCCTTCACACGTGGTCGCTCGCGGTGGAGGAACAATTCTACATCATCTGGCCGTTGCTTTTCGTCCTGCTCGGCCGCGCGGGTCCGGGTGATGGCACACGTCCAAGCAGCGAGCTGACGAAGCGATTTGCGCTCGGCATCGCGGCAACCGGCGGCGTCTCGTTTCTCGCGTCCCTCTGGTTGACCGGCGCCGCGCAACCGTGGGCATTCTTCGGCATGCCCACGCGAATCTGGGAGTTCGCGTTGGGTGGGCTCATCGCACTCGACGCAGGTCGGCTGTCGAAGATCTCGACAAAATCCGGCACCCTGCTTCAGGCAGCTGGCGTCGCGGCGATTGCTGTTGCGGCACTGTTCTACGATCAAGCGACACCTTATCCCGGGCTCGCTGCGCTCGCACCTGTGTTGGGTACCGCGGCGCTACTCGTGGGAGGAATGGCAATTCCCGCCGGCGCGGTAACCCGAGCCCTGAGCATGCCCGTGCTCCGCTGGTTCGGCCGCGTCTCATACTCGTGGTACCTTTGGCATTGGCCGCTTGTCGGAGTCGGCGCGGTGATCGATTGGCGCATCGGCGTCGCCGGACGACTCGCCTGGTCAGGCGTCGCTCTGCTGCTCGCAGTGCTCACCCTGCGGTTCGTGGAGGAGCCGGCGCGACGCAGCAGCTGGCTGCGCGATCGATCGTATTCGCTCAACCTTGTCGCACTGGGCGCGAGCCTCAGCGCGGTGTTGATCGCGTATGGCGCCATGCTCGTCGCGCAGCGACGTGTGTCGTCGCCCGCGCAGCGCGTCTACGCCTTGGCCCGCGAAGATGGGATGGAGCATGATTGCTGGGGCTCACTGCTCGAGAACTCGACCGCGCCGTGCGTGTTCGGCGATCGGAGCTCGACGGAGACGGTCGTCCTCATGGGTGACTCGCACGCCGAGCATTGGCTGCCCGCCGTCGATCGCATTGGGAAGGAGAGCGGTTGGAAAGTGATCGCAATGGTCAAGCCCGCGTGTCCCGTGGCGGACATTCCTGAGCTCGTGAACGGACGGCTCAAGCGACGCTACACCGAGTGCACGGCGTGGCGTCGCGCGATGCTTCGCCGGATCGTCGCGCTACGTCCGATGGCGGTGATCCTTTCGAGCTACGACCACTACATGCCTGCCAAGGGCAAGCGCTCGGAATCGCGCGTCACACCAACGAGCTGGCGCGACGGGTTGCGCCGGACTTATTCGCAGCTGTCGGCGGCGGGCATCAACACCATCGTGATGCGCGATGTCCCACAGCCGGGCTTCGACGTGCCGGCATGTTTGTCTCGACGAGCCGCGCGTGCACCGTTCCGGCTTAGAGATTGCTCATACGATCGTGATGAATCGTTGTCGCAACGGGCGATCTTGGCGCAGAACGAAGCGGCGCGAGGACTCGACCGCATCGCGTTCGTCGACATGACGGACCGGCTCTGCTCGCGTTCTCCGTGTCCGGTGATCGAGGGCGGCGTGATCGTTTATCGCGACGATGACCACCTGACGGCGACGTTTAGTCTCAACGAAGCACCTATCCTGGCTCAAAGGATTTTGGCCGCCATGAGCCAGACGAAACGCCCGCTGCCCTAACGGTGCCGGCGCTCACGGTGCGCCCGCGGCGAAGGACATGGCCTTTGTTGAAGCTGAGTCATTCGCCCATTTCTATGCGCTCGAAACGGCGGCGCTCGAAGATCGGCGCCTGCACGCTGTGCCCGGGAGGCGCAAACTCGTAGTTCAAATGAAGACCCATACGCCTCGGCATGATGCGACCATTGAGGCCACAAGCTAGTGATGCCGCGGCGTGGAAGAATGGCTAGGGGCAGAATCGAACTGCCGACACGCGGATTTTCAGTCCGCTGCTCTACCAACTGAGCTACCTAGCCGCAAGCCTTTCAATTTATTCGAGTTAGTGACACTAAGTCAATCGGCCCAACACGCTGGTCGCGACGCAATGGCGCCAACCCGGCGCGCCAGTCGCAACTCGCACGTGACGCCTTTCCTTGGTCCCAGTGTTTCATCAGTGGTCAGCGCGGCCGAACAAGAATCTCGCCAACTGCGGTCTCGCACCATACATTGTGCTCGCTCATCCAACCTGTCGTTATGCCTGGGCCAAATTGCTGGTCGTACCGGTGACCGACTCGGTACCAAACAGTACGACCAACGCTTCATCCCGCCACAGAATTTCTGGACTGCCCGCGCTCTCCACATCCGAAGTTGCGTGGGAGACTGAGAGATGTCGGCGAACGGCATCCACTCCACGAGGGAACACCCACCGTATGAAGATTTCACGTTGGACGCTCGGTGCCGTCGCGGGCCTCGCGACCATGGTAATCGGGGCGACGAGTCTCGCCGCGCAAGGCGTCACCACCGGCGCCATCAGCGGCTCAGTAACGGACGAACAAGGCCACGGCATGCAAGGCGTGCAGGTGCAAGCTACCAATCGCACCAACGGCGCTCGCGCTGGAACACTCACGCACGCGGACGGCCGCTACTACATCCCGTCGCTCGAAAGCGGCGGTCCATACACGGTTTCTATCCGTCGTATCGGCTTCGCGCCGCGCGACTCGAATAATCTCTACGTCTCGCTCGGCGAAAACCTTCGCGTCGACTTCTCCCTCCGTCAGCAGGCCGTCCGCCTGACCGGCGTCGAAGTGACCGGCACAACTACCGGCGCGGTGATCTCGTCGTCGCACAAGGGAATCACGACGACGATCACGGATTCCACGATCTCGCATGCACCGACTCTGAACCGCAACTTCACCGACTTCCTCGCGCTCGTTCCCCAGATTTCGACGAAGGGTCCAGGCAACTCGGGCGGTGGCCAGAACAATCGCTTCAACGCGATTCAGATCGACGGCGCGGTCGCGAATGACATCTTCGGTCTGAGCTCGACGCTGCAGCCGGGCGGCCAGGCCTCGGCAAAGCAGATCTCGCTCGAAGCGATCAAGGAATACCAAGTACTTCTCTCGCCATATGACGTCCGTCAGGGAGGTTTTACCGGCTTCCTGGTCAACGCGGTGACGAAGACCGGCGCCAACGATTTCCATGGCTCGGGCACCTACGCGACCCGCAACGAGAAGCTCGAGCGAAACGTGCCCTACCTGAGAGCGGCGCCGTTCTCACAAACGCAAGAAGGCTTCTGGGTCGGCGGGCCGATCGTGAAAGACAAGCTGCTGTTCTCGATCGCGCCGGAATTCCAACAGCGCAACGAGCCCGCCGGCGGTCCGTACATCGGCCAACCGGCGGCGCAGACGCCAAAGCCGCCGGCGACCCAGGCCGCCGTCGACAGTTTCACCAACATTCTGAAGTCCAAGTATGGCTTCGGTGATCCCGGCACCACGGGCCTTATCAAGAACGAGAACCCGCTAGCGAACATGTTTGCGCGGTTCGATCTCGTGAACTTGCCCCACAACAGCCGGTTTGTGACGCGCTACAACTATGTCGACGCACAGCAGGACATTTTCAGCCGCAGCAATACGCGACTGAGCTTGTCGAACAACGGTTACAACTTCCGCTCTGTCACCAACAGCGGCTTGGGACAACTCTTTTCGGACTTCAGTAACGGCATCTCCAACGAGCTGCTGACCGGTTACACGACGATTCGCGATAAGCGCATCACGCCGATCACGGCGCCGTTTGTCGTCGTCTCACGTGTCACCAACCCGTCTGGCGGTACGGGACAGGTCTCGGCGGGAACCGAGAATTCGTCGCAGGGCAACGAGCTCGATCAGGACGTCTTCGAGCTCTCTGACAACGTCTCGATCCCGATGGGTTCGCACCGATTCACCCTCGGCACGAAGAACACCTGGTACAAGGTACGCAACCTGTTTGCGCAAAACTCGTTCGGCAACTTCACCTTCGGCACGCTGGATTCGCTCATCAACAACACGCCAAGCTCTGCGACGCTGGGCATCAAGCTCGATAATACCGACGGCGCCGCGCGTTTCCACGCGCGCACGCTCGGCTTCTACGCCGAAGACGAATGGCAAGCGAAGGACAACCTGAACATCGTGGCCGGCGTTCGCTTGGACATGCCGGGGCTGACCGACAGCCCGAGCCTCAATCCGAACATTCAGAAAACGCTCAACATCAACACCACCGACGTTCCTCGGAACGTCATGCAGTTGGCGCCACGTATCGGATTCAACTGGGATGTGACCGGCGATCAGGTCAATCAGCTTCGCGGAGGCACGGGCGCCTTCACTGGCGCACCGGCATACGTGTGGCTGAGCAATCTGTACGGCAACTCCGGCGTCAACGGCTACGGCAACCTCGTTTGCAACGGAAAGCAGGCCCCGGCAATGCCGAATGCCGGCGGCACCATCGCCGGTAACTGCGTTGGCAGCACCGCTGCACCGGCCATCACCGTCAACACGGTCGACCCGAACCTCAAGTTCCCCGAGGTCTGGCGCAGCTCGATCGGATACGATCGCCGCCTGCCGTGGAACGTCATCGCGACGCTCGAGGCGATGTACACCCGCTCGATCTACAACTTTTACTATCAGAACATCGGGCTGCAGGACAATCCGATCGGAACGGACCGCAACGGCCGCTCGCTGTACGGCGACATCGCGACGCTCACCAGCAACCCGACCCCGGTTCGCAAGACGATCCCGGGCACGACGTCGACGCTAGGGGACGTCATCAATATCTCGAACACCAAGACGCACGATTATTCGTACAACTATACCGCGCAATTGGTGAAGCGCTTCTCGAACAACTTCGAGGGACAATTCTCATACACGTACGGGCGCTCGTACGATGTGTGGGACCTGACCTCGTCGGTGGCGTTCTCCAACTGGTCGTTCGGCCGCTCGTATGCCGGCCGTCAGGACGCGCAAGATCTCTATCCGTCGAAGTGGGACACGCCGCACCGCTTCGCCGCCGGCGGGACCTACACCTTCAAGACGAAAACCGGCATTTCGCTCACGTGGATCGGCGAGTCCGGCGTACCGTTCGAGTACGTGTATAACGGCGACATGAACGGCGACAACTCCACGGCGAACGATCTCATCTACGTGCCGAAGAACGCACATGACACCACCGAGATTCGATTCTCGCAGAATGGATCGCTCACGCCGGCGCAGCAGGCCGATTCGCTCGAGAACTTCATCAACGGCCACGACTGCTTGAACTCGCAACGTGGTACGATCATGAAGCGTAACTCTTGCCGCGCTCCCTGGGACAAAGTCGTGAACTTGTCGGCGCGTCAGTCGCTGCCGACACTGCATGGACAGAACTTCATCTTGCAGCTCGACGTCTTCAACTTCTTGAACCTGCTCAATAAGAATTGGGGCGCTCGCGACTTCGGGAGCACCAATAGCCCACAGCCGCTCCAGCGTCGGTCGTTCGTCGCCGCGCCCGGCCAGCCGGCGAAGATGGCAAACGGGGCACAGGGTGTCTTCAACTACGTATCGACGAACCAGTTCAACACGCAGAACGCATCGTCCAACTACGCCTTGCAACTGCAGCTCAAGTATTCGTTCTAAGTATTCGTTCTAAGTTTCGTTCTGATGTAGAAGCTCGAACCGAACAGAAGGGGGACGCCAGATGGCGCCCCCCTTCTGTTTTCTTTCCCCGAGCGGAGCGCGATGTCTCACCCAGCTGCTCGCGCACCGACTCGCGCTCGAATGATCGACTTGATGCCGCCGCGAATGTTGAAGTCGCCGACGACTTCCATCCATTTCGGCTGCGTCACCCGCGACACGTCGTCGAGAATGCGATTGACCGCACGCTCATAAAAGATCCCGTCGTCGCGGAAGCTCCAGAGGTAGAGCTTGAGACTCTTGAGCTCGATGCACGTGTCGGCCGGCACATAGGTGATGTAAATGGTGCCGAAGTCGGGCGCGCCTCCACGCAACGCACGCAGATCATCTGCATCGCTCTCGATCCCGCCGAGGGGACAGAGGGCAGTGAATTCCGGGCATTCCATGGCGATCTCGTAATCGCGACCCGGGTACGGATTCGGAAACGTCTCGAGAAGCTCAGGCTTTGGCATCGCCAAAGAATGCACGGGGCTCGAGCTCGAATGCAATCGCCAGAACGGTTTGCGCGGTCGGGATTGAGAATCATTCATCACACAATGCCCGATTCTTGCTAGCGGAAGCGCGTACCGCACTCCATATTGAAAACAGGCCGGCGCTATGCGCTGGTCATCGCCGCCGCGAGAACGGCGTGGCGGCACTGCCCCCCGGCATAGCCCGGGGGGCTCTTTTTTTGTGGTATACGTCGAGTGATAGTCGATGGCACCTGCGGGGCGGCCGGCCCCGGAACAGGCAGGGCAGCGACCGCTTTAGTTGCCTCGGAGTCGCCGCGACATCTCCTCGAGAATCTTTCGCTCGTCGCCCGTGAGACTCTCGATGCCGCGCTCCGAGATCTTATCGAGGACCCGATTGAGCTCATCCGCCTTTGCTTCGCGGCGGCGGGGCGGTGGGGCGAGCGTGACCGCCCGCTTCGCGGCGATCGCTTTGCTCTTCGCCACGATGTCGTCGACTTCATCCCCGCGCTCCCGCCGCGGCATGTTGCGCGGAATCGCGCGCGGTGGCTCATCCGCATCGGGAAGACTGGCCACACGCTGGCGCACCTGATCGATTCCGGTCGACGCCGCCATCCGCATGTAGGCGTACGCCGCCACCACGCCACCGACGTGCGCGAAGTACGCGATGTTCGTCCCACCGCCATCGCCCGTGGCAACCACGCCCATCACCAGGTTGAACACCAAGAGTCCGACGACCACAGTCCGCACTCGCATCGGCACCACGAACGCGAAATAGACCTCATCATCCGGCCATTGCATCGCATAGGCAGTCATTACGCCGAACACTGCTGCTGAGGCCCCGACCAGTCCGCCCGTGCGAATGAAGAGCATCTGAAACGCGACGCCGCCCAGGCCGCAGAATACGTAGAACCACGTGAACTTCTTCGAGCCCCACGTTTGCTCCAGTCGCGGACCGAACAAATACAGACCGTACATATTCGCAAGCACGTGCCACGCACCGACGTGAACGAACACATATGTAAAGGGCGTCCACCAGTGGTTCGGCAGCGAGGCCAGGTCGAACCCGAACCACCGCGCCAAGTCCGGATACGGCAGCACACTCACAGCCTGCAGGAACGCCACCGCGATCGTCGTCGCGATGATCGCCTGCACGGCGGCCGTCAGCCGCTGGGGTTGCGGCTGCGCTTCTTGTTCGTTGCTGCCCGGGTACGACGCCATACGTCCTGCGAAACCTCTGAAGTTGAATGCGCTGTGGTGCGCCTACACTAATAACACGACTTGGAAATCACAGTTCCGGTCACGTTGACGGCCTTTACAACACCGTCCCTGACGATCTCAGCGCATACCGGTCGGAGGTGGCAACCGCAATGCCAATCGGATGTCGCTATGCAGCGCGGCCGCCCGCTCGAACAACGTCATCCAGCGGCGATCGCGATCCACCGGAGTCGTTGGCCCCGGATGAACGACGATCATCGTCGATTCGCTCGTCGCGTGCACCCGTTCGACCATCCGTAACACATGAGCATCCGTCGTTCGTTCGTCGACGATCATCACGAGCGCTTGCTGCATTCCCGCCTTCCCGGCCACGCGCAACGATTCGAACGCGCGATCGCTCTGCGCCTCGAGAGTCGGACCGTCGAGCGTCACCTGCGTAATCGTGACGAATCCCTTGAGCTGATCGATCTCGGCCGGTCGTTGTCCATCGCAGTCCAGCATCACTGGAATCGTCGGCGACAGTTTGTCGAACGCGGCACAGATGTAATCCACGTTCGACAGCGGATCGCGCCCCGAGATCGAAATGGAATGAAACGCCGATCGCGACGTCCCGCGACGAATCTCGCTCGCCAGCGCGTCGGCGGTGTACATCGTCGCCGTTTCCCCTTCGGCCGCGAAACGGACGAAGATCTGCCGCCGACCAGCCCAAATGCCTTGACCCTGCAATCCTGCAGGCACGCCCGCGAGCGCCGCAGTCGGAATCGCAAACGGTGGCATCAGACGATCCCCGCTCGATCATGATCGCCGAGCGCGAGCCGAACGATGCGATCGCAGAGCTCGGGGAACGAAATCCCCGCGGCTGCAGCGGCCTGCGGAATCAGACTGGTTTGTGTCATGCCAGGGAGCGTGTTTGCCTCGAGACAATAGAACGTGCCGTCCTTCGCCATGCGAAAATCGATGCGTGCGCATCCCCTGAGCTTGAGCGCGCGGAACGCCCTGAGCGCTTCGTCCTGCACCCGCGCTGTCTCCTGCTTCGTGAGCTCGGCCGGAAATCGTTCGTCCGCCATGCCCGCGGTATACTTGCACTCGTAGTCGTAAATCTCGTGCTTCGGAATGATTTCGCCAACAGGAAGTGCGATGTCACCAAGAATACCTACGGTCAACTCGCGACCCGCGATGAACTCTTCGATCATCACCTCGTCGTCGAAGTTGAATGCCTCGTCCACCGCGGGCTGAAGCTCTGATGCGTTTCGGACGATCGAAAGCCCAACGGTCGACCCTTGTTTGGATGGCTTCACGATGACTGGAAGCCCAAGCGCGGCATTCACTTCGTCCACGCCGGCGGGCGCCATGAGCCACTTGGCGGTCGACACGTTCGCTTGCCGGAAAAGGCGCTTCGATAAGTCCTTGTCCATCGCCAAGGCGCTCGCAAGGTGGCCGCTCCCGGTGTACGGCACACCCCCGAGGTCCAGGAGCGCCTGAATGGTTCCGTCCTCTCCTGAGCCCCCGTGTAAACCGAGGAACACGACATCGGCGTCACCTTGCCGCGGCAAATTGCTGGCGAAGCTCGGCAGCGCCTCGCGCGCCATTCGTCGCAACGCCTCCTGCGATGGCGGAGCCGTTTGCACGACGCGTCCGCCAGCGAGCGCGCGCTGCTCGTCGTCGCTGAGCGGTCCGCGAGCGGGATCGATCGCGCGCACGTCGTGTCCGCACGTCCGCAACGCTTCTGCGACGCGAATGCCGGACGCCAGTGACACGTCTCGCTCTGACGACGTTCCACCCAGCAGCAGCGCGATCTTCAGCCCCATGTCCACCCCTCCTCCGCCCGTCGAACCTGGGTTATCGAGCCATCAAGTAGTTCAGCATGTCCGACCGCGTGACGATCGCCTGCACCAGACCGTTGGATCGTACGAGCACCGCCGGATTCGACTTGGACAAGAGTTTCGCGACGCTGTCGACCGCTTGATCAATATCGACGATCGGGAAAGGACCATCCATGACCTGACTCACGGTCGCGTCGAGCAACTTGGTGTCATCGAGACTTTTGGCCGACAGCGACCAGTCGCTCACCGAGCCGACGCAGTTCGCTCCGTCCATCACCGGCAGTTGTGACACATCGTGCAGCGCCATGAGCCGCAGCGCTTGTCTCACTGTCGCGCCTGGTGTGACGCTGACGACGATCGGAGTCTTACCGTCGCCCCGATCCTTCGAGTCCAGGACATACGCCAGTGTGGTACGATCGGCGTCGAGCAGTTGGTTTTCTCGCATCCACTCGTCGTTATACAACTTCGACAGATACCGCTCTCCGGTGTCCGGCAGCGCCGCGACAATCAATGCGTTCGGATCATCGAGCCTGCGCGCCACATGCAGCGCTGTGTGTACGATCAAGCCGCTGGACCCGCCGACGAACAATCCCTCTTCGCGCGTAAGTCGGCGCGCCATCGCAAAGGATTCCTTGTCGCTCACGGTCATGAAGTCGTCGATGAGACTCATGTCGAGCGCGCCCGGAACCTTGTCCTGGCCGATCCCTTCTACCTTGTATGGAACGCCGTCGGGCTTACCCTCGCCGTTCGTGCGCCACATCTCAGCCAGGATCGACCCGACTGGATCCCCCGCGACTATCTGGATCTTCGGATTCTTTTCCTTCAGGTAGCGGCCAACCCCGGTGATCGTGCCGCCCGTGCCGGCAGCATACACGAAGTGCGTGACCCGTCCGCTCGTTTGCTCCCAGATCTCGGGGCCAGTCGTATCGTAGTGCGCTTGCGGATTCGCGTCGTTGTAGAACTGATTGGCGAGAATCGCATTCGGCGTCTCGTGCGCGATCCGCTTGGCCATCATCACGTAATTGTCCGGATGATCGGGCGGCACAGCCGTCGGCGTGACGATCACTTCCGCGCCGAACGCCTTCAGCAACCGGACTTTTTCTTGCGACATCTTGTCGGGCATCGTGAAAATGCACTTGTATCCCTTCCGTGCCGCCGCGAGCGCGAGGCCAATGCCCGTGTTCCCACTCGTTCCCTCGACGACCGTTCCGCCTGGCTTGAGCCGCCCTTCTCGCTCGGCCTGTTCGATGATCGGCCCGCCAATTCGATCCTTGATCGATCCGCCGGGATTGAAGAACTCGGCTTTAGCGTAGACGGGCGTGCGGATGCCACGCGTGACTTTGTTGAGTCGGATCAGCGGCGTCCATCCGATCAGTTGCAGCACATCGTCGTACGGACTCGCGTTGCGAACCATATCACTCATGATGGGAGAACTCGAATCATGCGGGCGCTCGTTGAGAGATGCTCATGGCCGGCGTCTTCGGCGCACGCGTGGATCGGCATTCGGTGTGTGGATCGCCGGAGCGGAAATGTACGTCGCGCCGAGTAGCGAAGCGATGTTCGTGCGGGTTTGGTCCGACGTGGCGCCGCTTAGCGCGCCTTCTTCGCGTCGTCGACCAGTCTCGAAAGGCGGCTCAATGCCTCGAGCGGGGTCATGGAATTCACATCGAGCGCGGCCAACTGTTCCACGATCGGATTTGCCTGAGCGAACAAGCCGAGCTGTTCTCGCGCGACGACGTTTCCGCTGGCCGCGACCCGGCTTCTCACAGGCTGGATGCCATTTGCGGACCCACGAACCAACTGCTCCTCCTCGAGCAACGTCAGCATCTCGCGCGCTCGATCGATTACCGAGCGCGGCAGTCCCGCCAGCCGCCCAACCTCGATCCCGTATGATCTGTCCGCGCCGCCAGACTGCAGCCGGTGAACGAACAAGATCTGGTCGCCGACTTCGCGCACCGCAACGTTGTAATTGCGGACGGCCGGCAATTCATCCGCGAGCTGCGTGAGCTCGTGGTAGTGCGTCGCGAATACCGTCTTGCAGCCGATATGCTCGTGGACATGCTCGGTCACCGCCCACGCGATCGACACGCCGTCGTAAGTCGCCGTGCCACGGCCAATTTCATCGAGCAGCACCAGGCTGCGAGCCGTCGCGGTATGGAGGATGGCGCTCGTCTCGCTCATCTCGACCATGAAGGTCGACTGGCCACGCACGAGATTGTCGCTCGCGCCGACCCGGGTGAAGATGCGATCGACGATGCCGATTCGCGCGGCGCTCGCGGGAACGAAGCTCCCGATCTGCGCCATCAGCACGATGAGTCCGATCTG
>Ga0157372_10004963_pt1 | contig 14132 bp, 12 predicted proteins | sample C55metaG_FD_115307 | JGI IMG/M metagenome (GOLD analysis project Ga0157372, IMG submission 115307) | Corn rhizosphere microbial communities from Kellogg Biological Station, Michigan, USA - C5-5 metaG | ecosystem: Host-associated > Plants > Roots > Rhizosphere > Soil | place: USA: Michigan... | reverse complement strand
CGTCCTCGGCTCGAGCTGGATCCTCTCCGTCGCCGACGTCGCCGCGCAGCTCAAGGTCGACCTCGCCCGGATCGAGCGGGCGGAGCCGCCGTCGACGGCCCCGCAGCAAGGCACGAGGATCATCCCGGACCTGCAACGCTACGTTCAGAGCGAGGCCGTTCGCGCCCAGCTCGTGAACGTGCTGCGCACCGCCGACACGCGCTTGCAGCGCGCCGACCCGGAGTACGCGACGCGCGCCGGCTCGAACGGCGCGCACTTCCTGCTGCCGCGTCCGCGCACCGACGTCACGCCGCAGGAATACGCCGAGCTGACGCTGACCAAGGGCGCGGAGATCAGCGCCATCGGCGTCTACGCCTGGTATCACGTGAGCGCGCTGCAGAAGGCGAGCAGGCTCGCACGCGAACAGCTCGCGCCCGCAGAACGTCAGTCGCTCGCGCGCTCGATGCTCGCCGATGAAGCATTCGGCCTCCACTTCCTCGAGGACACGTTCGCCGCCGGCCACGTCGCCGGAGCGTGGGGCGACGCATCGCAACGAAAAGGCACGCACGACTACTACAACGAAGCCGGGCTCGAGGCCTTTCTCTGGGGCGGCAGCTCGTCGTCGATCGTTCTGATGGGCGACGCGCACATGCGGGCGCAGGATGCCGGGCGCGCGGCCAACGCGATTCGCACGAGCCTGGCGGAGGTCGTCGACGTCGCGACGAACTCGCCCGCACGGTCGTTCCCGCACACACCGAAAGCGCCGTCGTTCGCCGACGACTTCAACGTCTGCAAGAACAACAATCTCATCGCACGCCCCGAGGGCGAGCGCGCGACGCCGGCGGCGATTCCGCTTCTCGCCGAGGTGCTGCGGCAGACGCCGATCCCGAGTCTGTCCCCTGGCCTTGGCGCGATGCCTCGGTTCCGATCGGAGGTCGGGCCGTTCCTCGGCTTCGCCGGCTCGATGAGCGGGCGCTGGATCGACGGCGGCTTCATCGAATCGCAGACCAAATCGGGCTTCATCGGCGACGTCGACCTCTCGGTGCGCCTCGGCCTCGGCCTCGAAGGCGTGCTCGGCGACGCCGGCGACGGGCTCGTCTTCGTGTCGCTCGGCGTGCGCGGCGACTCGCCGTCGACGAACAAGCTGACAAGCACCGATCGCACGCTGCAGGCCGGCAGCCTCGGCGCCGCGATCCCCAACCGACTCGGCCTGTCAACGCGGCTGCGCATGCCGTTCTACGTGATCCCGGGCGACCTGCTGTTCCTCTCGCCGCTCTACCTTGCGTCGCCGACGACCTACACCAACATGGCGGTGACGGCGAGCAACGGCGGGCTGATTCCCTGGCAGCAGGGAATCGCAACGCGGTTCGGTCGTTTCCAGTTTGTCCTCGGCCGCGAGCTCGGCGTCACGTTCTACGGCCTGCTCGCAAGGGACAGCCTGGTCGCGCCGCGCAACGGCCCCGGCACGGTGCCGACGCTGGTCGACTTCAAGTCGACCTTCTTCGAGTTGCCGATCGTCGAGTACCGGCCGTGGCGCGCGTTCGACACGCAGCAGAGCTCCGCGATCATCGTCCAGCTATACGCCGGCGCGGACGTGCCGCACGGCGTCAAGGTCGTCTCGCCGGTCGGCGCTGCGACGCCGAACACGAAGACCGTGTACTCGGTCGGCCTGCGCTTCATCTTCGACTGGCGCCGCTACTGAGCGGCCGTCGCCGCGTCACGATGGCGCCGCGCGCTTGCGAAAGACGAGCAGGTTGCTGAGCGCCGGCCCGGGGCGGCCGATGCGCGCGAAGTAGAAGCGGTTGAAGGCGTGGATCGCGCGCTTCGCGAGCCGAGTCGGCACGCGCACGTAGGCTTCGGTGAATTGGCCGGCGAATCGCCTCTCGAGCTCGAGGCCGAGGCCGCTGCAGTGGCGCACGAGCGCAGGCATGTCCGTCTTTCGCACCATCAGGCCGTCGCTTTCGGCCACCTGCCATTCCTCGATGCCGAGCGGCACCCTTCGGCGCTGGTGCGGAACGCGGCCGAGAGCACGCTTGGCGACGTTGACGAGCCGCTCGAGGAAGACGACCTCGAGCGAGCGAGCATTGTTCTCCGCGAGGACGAACTTGCCGCCTGGCTTGAGCACGCGCGCGATCTCGCTGAGCGCCCTCTCGCATTCGGGAATGTGCATCAGCACGCCCCACATCACGACGCCGTCAAACGAGGCGTCGGCGAACGGCTGCCGCGTCGCGTCGGCTTGGCGCAGCGTGAGCGATCGGCGATGCCGGCTTCACGCAGCGTCTCGCGCGCGTGCGCGAGCGCAGCTTCCGAGAAGTCGGCGGCGGTGATCGCGAGGTCGCTGCGCGCGAGCCGCATCGTGTGGTAGCAGTAGCCGCAGCCGAGATCGAGCACCGCCTTTCCGGTCGAGTCGCGCAGCTCGTCGACGATGCGAGCGAACGCGGCGTCGTAGTAGCGATCGAGGTCGGGACCGAGATAGTCGCGTTGCCACTGCTCGTGGATGTCGGCGCGCGCGAGACGCTCCTTGCTCTGCCGGGGAAGCTCCTGGTCCATGTCGTCGAGGTGGGCGAGACCGCCCGGGAAGAGAATCTGATCGATTGTGAACCGTCAAAGCAAAACGGCCTCGACACGTCGAGGCCGTTTGCGTCGCGATGTGCGATCAGCTCTGCTTGCGGCGCCTTCGCGCGACGAAGCCGAGCGCGCCGATGCCGGCTAGCATCAGCGCGTACGTTTCCGGCTCGGGAACCGGGGTGGCCAGGCGAATCGCCGCGATCGTTTCCGGGCCGCCGGCGGAATTGCCGAAAGTTGCACCGACGGTGAACACCTCGTTGCCGGCAGTGTTGGCCATCGTCGTGGCGAGTTGCTCCTGCTCGGCGGCGCTGAGGACGAAGACCAGACCGGAGCCCCCGAGGCCGGAAGCGACCTGGTTCAGCGTCAGTCCCGTCGCAGCGCTGTGCGACTCGAGGAACGTGCCCGTCGAGCTGAACACGTTCAGCGTGATCGTGTTCGCCAGGCTGGCGTTGGTCGCGAGCGGGCTGAGCGCGGTCGTCACCGCCGGTGGCGATTCCGACCCGGGCTCCGCGAGGTTGACCAGAAGCGCGAGCTGGCTGACGCTGTTGATCGCCAGGTCAGCGAACGTGAACGTGCGCGACTGCGATGCGCCGCCGCCGGCGTCGCCGAAAACGGATCCGTTGAAAAGAACGCCGCCGCTTTCCGTCGTCGAGGCGCCGGCGCCTTGCAGGAAGAGGGTTGTGAAGGTTGCCCCGACACCTTGACCCTGGAGTTGCACCTGGGTCAGCGGGACGAGGTCCGCGCTTGCTGGTGCAGCGGCGAGGCCGGCTGCTAGAGCCGCCGCTGCAAGAGCGATGGGTTTGTATCTCATTCGATGTCTCCGAGAAAAAGGGAACGGTGCATTCGCAGCACTTTGCGTTTGCGAGATGCAGCAGTGATCCGCTGCCTGGCCCAGTCTCCTGATCCTGCTCGTGCGCGCATCCCCCCATCCGCGGGTATTTGACTGTGCGGGCTTGCATGAAAGGGCTCGCGCGTGGCAAGCACCGTGCCCATCGCGCGGCGGCCGCGTCGGACAACGCCGCGATCTCAGTCACAGCACATTTGTCCACTCGTGCAAGAGCGGCGCACACGTCGTGTTGCGGATCGAACAGTCGGAAACGCGAGCGCGACCGTTCGGATCGCATTGCACGACCGCCCGTCCTGAACGCCACGGCGGCCCCGAGGCCGCGGGATTGGTGCAGCGCGAAGGGACCGGCAGAGTGCCGCGCCATTGCGTCGAATCTCTCGGCGCGCCAACTGTGAGTCGCCATGCGAATCTTCCGCCCCAGTTCGATCGTTGCCGCCGCCCTCGCGTTCGCGGCCTCCGCGCCCGCCCGCGCCGACGACGTCACCTTCACCGGATTCGCCCACGGCTCGCAGTCGGTCGACTACTCGCTGTTCGCGCCCAACGCGGCCGCGTCCGGAAGCGCATCGGCCGGTGGCTTCGCGACCCTGCTGAACGGCGGCCCGTCGTTCGTCAGCTACTGTGTCGACCTCTACCAGCACATCTCGTTCGGCACGCTCTATCCGGAGTACACCCCTCCGGGCACGGGCCACGTCTTCATCAACCCTCGCGCGTACGACGATCTCGGTCGCCTGTACAACGTCGCCGGGGTCGTCGACACCAGCGTCGAGGAAGCGGCGTTCCAGATCGCGGTCTGGGAGATCGCGTACGAGACGACGGCCGGGCCGTACGACCTTTCGGGCGGCGCGGCGCGCTTCAGCGGCGGCAGCGCGAGCTCGACCGGGGCGCTGACGCTCGCATCGAGCTGGCTCGGGGGACTCGGCGCCGCGCCCGTCCGGCCGATCGACGTGATCGAGAGCCGTGACCACCAGGATGTCATCTTCGCCCCCGTTCCGGAGCCGTCGAGCATCGCGCTGATGCTCTCCGGGCTCGTCGTCGCGGGGGGAATCGCACGCCGTCGCGGCGAAAAGGGCAAGAAATCGCACAGGCAAACGGCGTGCCGCGCGCCCGCCAGAAATCTCCTACACACAACCCCTTGAACACGGGGTCGCGGCCGAACGGTTGATGCGGCCCAATGCTGTGGCACCAGCGCCCGGCGTTGCCGGGGTCCCATCGGCCCAGCTTCAACTCTCTAGGAGCTTGTTCATGAAAAGTTTAACGAGCCTGCTGCGGTCCCGCGCCCTGGCAGTGGCCGCGGGAGCGGTCGCTGCCCTCGCGTGCGGCGCAGCGAGCGCTCAGACCACCTTCACCGGCTTCACCAATGGCTGCTTCGGCGCCGCCTGCGTACCGGAAACGACGAATGCGGGCGCGAGCGATGTCCTCGCCGGTTCCGGTCTGACCTACAACAACTCGACGTTCAACGTTGTCAGCGCCGGAGGCGTGGCGGGGCTTGGCTCGACCGGCATGGCGACGCCCGCGGGCAACATCGACAACCTGGGGTCATGGATCCTGAGCGGCGCACCCTTCGCCTATGGGGGCAACGCGTTCACGCTGCGGGTCAGCTTCACGGCGCCGCCGGGAACGACGCCATCCAGCGCGCTGTTCACCAGCACGCTGATCGGCAACGTCATCTCGACTGACAACGGCGGACTGTTCATCGACTTCGACAACACGCCGAGAGCCTTCACGTTCACGGGCGGCACGTTCAACCTGATCGTGCAGGACGTGTCGCTGACGCCGGGCGCGACTCCCGTCGCCTCGACCGGCTTCATCAACGTGACCGCGGTGCCCGAGCCGGAGACGTACGCGCTGTTCCTCGCCGGCCTCGGCGCGGTCGGCTTCATGGCGCGTCGTCGCAAGAGCTGAGTTCCCCGCTCTGCTCGCCGAAAAAGCGGACTTCGGTCCGCTTTTTCATGGCGGCGGCGCTGGGTGCTCGGCAGCCTGCGCCAGCACAATCGGCGCCGATGTCGAGCAGCCCTCCACTCCTCGTCCGCCGACTCCACTGCTGGCTGCTCGGCTTGCTTGCAGCGCTCGGTCTGGCCGCGAGCGCTGCCGCCGCCGATCCGCCGGCGCAGGTGCGGCTGATCGATCAGGCGCTCTCGGTCACCGCTGGCGCCGACAGTCGCGTCCGCTTCGACGAGAACGCACGCGTCGTCCGGCTCCCCGACGACTGGGCGGAGTCGCATCCGCGCTTCGCCGGAACGGTCTGGTATCGAGCTGCCTTCCGGCTCACCGACGCGGTCGGCAGCGACGAGCTGCTCGCGGTCTACATCGAACGCGCGTGCAGCAACCTGCACGTCCATCTGAACGGCGCGCTGATCTTCAGCGGCGGCCGGATGATCGAGCCGGTGACGCGCAACTGCTTGCGCCCGCAGCTCGTCACGCTGCCGCCGGCGTTGCTGCGCACCGGCGACAACCTCCTCGACGTGCGCGTCCTCGGCCACCCGCTGCAGCGCGTCGCTTCCCGGCAGGCGGCGGGCGGGCTCTCCGCGCTCGAGGTCGGCCCCCAATCGGCCCTGCAGGCCGCGCATGCGGCGCGGCTCTTCTGGGGCGTGCGCTGGGTCGACACCAGCAGCCTGATCCTGATCGGCGTCGGCTGCGTCCTGATCGCCGTCGGCTGGCTCAATCGCCGCGAGGTGTACTTCACCTACCTCGGATGGCTGTGCCTCGCCTGGGTCGTGATGTCGCTCGCCTCGTCGGCGGCCGACCTGCCGTGGAGCAACGACGTCTCCGAATTCATGCTGTGTTCGTTCTGGGCCGTCCTGCTCGCGCTCGCGGTGCAGTTCTTCCTCAGCTTCGCGGGGCTGCGGTCGCGCGTGATCGAGAACGTCGCGGCGCTGCAATGGGTCGTGCTGCCGACGTCGCTGATCCTCGCCGGACCCGACCACCTGTTCCCGATGGCGCTCTTCTGGTACTTCGTCCTGGCGATCGAGCTGGTTGCCGTGATGGCCATCTATCTCTCGGTGACCCTGCGCCAGCGGCCGCAGGACTTCGGCCCGATGGCGCTCACGGTCGCGGCAGGCGTGCTCGCGCTCGTCGCCGAGCTCGCAGTCCAGAGCGGGGTCATGCCGATGCCCCCGCTCTCGCTGCTCGTCATCGTGCTGCCGCTCCTCTTCGGCGGCGTCGGTACGCGGCTCTTCCTGATGTTCGCCCACGCGCTGCACGCGACCGAGGAGGACCGCAACCGGCTCGCCCGCGAGCTGAAGACACTCACCAACGAGTTCGACGTCCGTGTCGAGACGATGACCTCGCAGCGTGTCGAGCAGTTCACCGAGCGCGAACGAAAGCGCATCGCCTCCGATCTTCACGACGACCTCGGCGCCAAGCTGCTGACGATCGTTCACACCTCCGATCCGGGACGCGTGCCGCAGCTGGCGCGCGAGGCGCTCGAGGAGATGCGGCTCTCGGTGCGCGGGCTCGCCGGTCGTCCGGTGCGCCTCGACGACGCCCTCGCCGACTGGCGCGCCGAGACGATGGTCCGCCTCGGGCAGGCGCGCATCGAAGCGCTCTGGGACCACGACGCCGACATCCAGCCGCACATGCTGCCGGCGCGTCTGTTCATGCAGCTCACCCGGGTGCTGCGCGAGGCGGTCAGCAACGTCATCAAGCACAGCGAGGCGAGCCGCTGCGAGGTGCGGTGCGCCGTCGACGAAGGCAGCCTCGTCCTCACGGTGCGCGACAACGGCCGCGGCATCGCAGCCGACCTCCACCGCGGCCAGGGAATGTCGAGCATGAAGCGGCGCGCCAAGCGGATGAACGGTCAGTGCCTCGTCGAGTCGCGGCCCGGCTATGGCGTCGTGATATCGCTCACGGTGCCACTCTGACGCGGCGTTCCCGACGAGCGGCGCTTGCTACGATCCGCTGCGACGCACCGCGCTTCGCACGGCGCTTGCCCATTCACACGTGCCGGTCACTGCGGAGACCGGAGCACCGGAGTTCGCCATGACGAACATCTTGCTGTTGGAAGACGTCCCCGAGGCCAGCAACTGGCTGAAGGTGCAGGCCTCGGAAGTCTTCAAGGAGCCGCGCTACTTCGAGACGTCGCGCGTCAGCGCGGCGCTCGCCGTGATCGCCAAGGAGCAGATCGACGTCGCCCTGATCGACCTCGGCCTGCCCGATGGCTCGGGAGTCGACGTCGTCGCCGCGCTGCGTGAGGCGCAGCCAAAGGCGCAGGCGGTCGTCGTCACGATCCACGACGACGACGACCACCTCTTCCCTGCCTTGCAGGCGGGCGCGTTCGGCTATGTGCTCAAGGACAACTCGGAGGCGGTCATCGTCGACCAATTCCGCCGCATGAGCCAGGGCGAGCCGCCGCTCTCGCCGGCGATCGCGCGACGCATCATGACCCACTTCGCGTCGCGCTCGCAGCAACGCGAGCGGCGCAACGTCCCCCACGTCGTCCTCACCGACCGGGAGAACGAGGTCCTGCTGCGCGTCGCCAAGGGCTTCACGCTGCCCGAGATCGCGGTCCAGCTCAACCTTTCGCGGCACACGATCTCGGACTACGTCAAGCAGATCTACCGCAAGCTCAACGTCAGCTCGCGCGCCGAGGCGGCGCTCGAAGCGCAGCGGCTCGGCCTCTTCGGCCGCGGCCGGCGCGCCCAGGCGACGTCATCGTCCTGACACCGTCGCGCGCCAGCGGCGCGGCGACCCCTCCGGCCCGGGGGGATCGGGCCGCCCCGCGCGGTCGAAAAACACGGTAGAAACGCGGATTCGCCCGCGCAGACGGGTCTCGCTCTTGCTCTTGCCCCGGGCCGGTGCCCGCGGCGTCGAAGATGTTCGAAGATTCCCACAAGAGGACCTTCTTCAGCGCGCCGCAATCGGTGCAATCGCTGGTCGCCGCGTTCCTCGAACCCGGCATCACGGTCCTCACCTTCATCGCGGTGACACTCCTCAACGACGAGCCCATGGACCGGCCGGCGCTGACGCTGTGCCTGCTCGTCTTCGCCCTCACCTTCCCTGGCCGCGACCGCTTCCGCGAGCCGCTGCTCGGCGCCGCGGTCGACATCGTGTCGTCGTGGGTGGTGCTGCTTGCGATCCTGTGGCTCTGCGCGTACGCAACCAAGAGCCGGCACTACTTCGAGGACAACGTCCTGATCGCCTGGGCGATCGCGGCGCCGGTGCTGCAGTGGCTCGCGACCTGGCTCGGAAGGACGATCGTGCGGCGCCGGGAGGCGCGGCCCGAGCTCAGGCGGACTGCCGTCGTCGTCGGCGCGAGCGCGCTCGGTGTCAAGGTCGCGCGCGCGCTGCAGGGCGGCGAGAGCCCGGGCATCGAATTCGTCGGCTTCTTCGATGACCGCACCGACGAGCGCGTCGACGAAGACGCCAAAGAGCGCATCCTCGGCCGCCTCGCGGACGTCGCCGCCTACACGACCGAGAACGGCATCCGCGAGGTCTACATCACGCTGCCGCTCGGCTCGCAGCCGCGCATCGTCGAGCTGCTCGACCACCTGCAGGGGACGACCGCGTCGCTCTTCTTCGTCCCCGACGTGTTCGGCATCAGCATCATCCAGGGGCGGCTGCAGGACATCAACGGCGTGCCCGTGGTCGGCATCTGCGAGACGCCGTTCACTGGCACCAACGAGCTCGTCAAGCGGGCGAGCGACCTCGTCATCGCGAGCCTCATCGTCGTCCTGATCTCCCCGCTGCTGGTCGCGATCGCGATCGGCGTCAAGCTCAGCTCGCCGGGCCCGGTGCTCTTCAGGCAGCGCCGCAACGGCCTCGACGGCCATGAGATCACGGTCTACAAGTTCCGTTCGATGCGCACGCTCGAGGACGGCGCCGTCGTCCGCCAGGCGACGCGCAACGACCCGCGGGTGACGCCGTTCGGCGCGTTCCTGCGGCGGACGTCGTTCGACGAGCTGCCGCAGTTCTTCAACGTCCTGAAGGGGACGATGAGCATCGTCGGCCCCAGGCCGCACGCGGTGACGCACAACGCGGAATACCGCCAGATCATCAAGGCGTACATGGTGCGCCACAAGGTCAAGCCAGGGATCACCGGCTGGGCGCAGGTCAACGGCCAGCGTGGCGAGACCGACACGGTCGAGAAGATGCGCACCCGCGTCGAATACGATCTCGAATATCTGCGCAACTGGTCGCTCGGCCTCGACCTCAAGATCATCGTCCAGACGATCAAGCTCGTCTTCTTCGACCGACACGCCTACTAGGCGCGCTGAATGCCCTGTCGCGCGGTGGACATTGGAGAACGCATGAACGACGAATTGCCCGGCCTTGGCCGCGGCGGCGCGCTGCTCGCCGCCGCGGCGGCAGTGCTCAGCTTCGCCGCCGCGCCTGCGCGCGCGCAAGATACCGGCGGACAGCCGTCGGCGCCCTCCTCGTCGACGGCGCCATCCTCGCCCACGGCACCGTCTTCGCCCACGGCTCCGTCCTCGCCAACGGCGCCTTCGCAGACGACAACGACCACGCGGAGCGCACCGCCGCCGTCGCCAAACGCCGCGTACACCCCGGACCCGAATCCCTACTACATCGGCGTCGGCCAGGGCTTCACGCACGACACCAACGTCTACCGCATCCCGTCGGGGCCGGGCGACACGTATTCGAGCACGACCGTGTTCGGCGGCTTCGACCAGCCGATCAGCAGGCAGCGCGTGTTCGGTCGCGCCGGCGTCAGCCTGAATCGCTATTCCGACGAAACGCAGCTCAACAACACCTCGTACGACTTCAGCCTCGGCGCCGACCTCGAGACGATCGAGCACATCTCGGGCAGCGTCAACGTCGGCCTGAGCCAGAACCTGGCGTCGGCATCGGCGACGTTCGGCGCGCCGGCGGCCGGACGCAACCTGCAGAAGACCGAGCGCGCCGGCGGCCGGCTGCGCTGGGGCGGTCCGTCGCTGCTCACCATCGAAGGCGGCCTCGACTACGTCGCGGTCGACTACTCGGCGCCGCAGTTCGTGACCTCCGAGTCGCGGGAGACGACGGCAACGCTCGGCCTCTACTACCGGCCGAGCCCGATCCTGCGCGTCGGCGTCGCGTATCGCTACGAGTACACCAAGACGCCCAAGGCGCTGTTCGATCCGAACTCGGCGACGTACTCGCCGAACACGACCGACGGCAACAACATCGACCTGATCGCCGACTACACGCCCGACGCGCAGCTGAAGGTCAACGCCCGTCTCAGCTACACGAGGCAGACCAACAGCGTCATCGCGACGTCGGACTTCTCGGGCCTGACCGGCAGCCTCGCCGTCAGCTGGCAGCCGACGGCGAAAACCTCGGTCGTGTTCGACGCGTCGCGCGATGCCGGCTTCGAGGCGAACTCGCTGACGCAATACGCGATCGTCCAGTCGGGCACGGGGCTGACATTGACGCCGGTCTCGATCGTCTACGAGAACAACCGCGTGACCGACTCGTTCGGCCTCGCCGCGAGCTACGCCGCGACCGCGAAGATCAATGCCAGCACGGGCCTGCGCTACACGCGCGCGCGTCTCGCAGGCGCGGTCCAGGCCGGCCTCGACGCGCGCGACGTCGACGTCGCCAAGACCGCGACGATGTCGGTCAGTTACGCGATCAACCGCGCGTGGAACGCGAACTGCACCGTCGCGCACGAGACGCGCGACGTCACCGCGATCGTCTCCTACTCGTACACCGCCAACGTCATCGGCTGCGCGACGCAGTTCACCTGGCACTGAGCGCCGGCGAAGAGGGCGGCGCGCGCTCATGACCGTGCAGATCCATCCGCTCGCCGACGTCCAGAGTCGCTCGATCGGCGAAGGCACGGCGGTGTGGCAATACGTCGTGATCCTGCCCGGGGCGGTGATCGGCAAAGACTGCAACATCAACGCGCTCTGCCTGATCGAGAACGACGTCGTCGTCGGCGACCGCGTCACCGTGAAGTCGGGAGTGCAGCTCTGGGACGGGCTGCGGATCGAGAACGACGTCTTTGTCGGCCCGAACGTCGCCTTCACCAACGACAAGCATCCGCGCTCGAAGCAGTACCCGCCCGCATTCCAGCGGACGACCGTCCGGCAAGGCGCGTCGATCGGCGCCAACGCGACCATCCTCGGTGGCGTCACGATCGGCGAGCGGGCGACGGTCGGCGCCGGCGCGGTCGTCACCCGAGACGTTCCCGCAGGCGAGACGTGGGTGGGCAATCCTGCTCGGCCGCTGAAGTCGCGCGGCGGCTGAGATCGGCTAAGGTTTCGATCTCCGCCCGTCCGCCCGCGCATGCTTCAGCCGCCAGTCACCGACCCGCCGCACTTCGACGTCCTCCCCGGCGCCGAGGCGCGCGGCTCGCTCGAGCATTGCGGCGTCGTCGAGCTGCCGCGCATCCAAGACCGGCGCGGCAACCTCACGTTCGTCGAGGCAGGACGCCACGTGCCGTTCGACATCCAGCGCGTCTACTACCTCTACGACGTCCCCGGCGGCGCCGAGCGCGGTGGTCACGGCCACTTCAAGCTGCGCCAGCTCATCGTCGCGATGTCGGGCAGCTTCGACGTCGTCCTCGACGACGGCACAAGGCGCGCGCGCTACCACCTCAATCGCTCGTACACCGGGCTCTACGTCTGCCCGATGATCTGGCGCGAGCTCGACAACTTCTCGTCGGGCTCGGTGTGCCTCGTCCTCGCTTCCGAGCCGTACGACGAGGCCGATTACCTGCGCGACTACGAAACGTTTCGACACGCGGGCCGGCATCCCGACACACGCTGAGTCGCGCGCGATCGGCCACACGGGCCGGTAGCAACTCGAAACGTCGCACCACCTCCGCGGAGTTCGACGGCAGTTCGTGTCGCTGCTGTAACGCGCGCGCGGTCGCGCGTTACCGAAGCGCCGTTTTGCGGCCGCTTTGCCGTGAGCAATGCGCACGAATGCAATGGCATGCGTGTTGCGCTTCAGGCCGCCGAGGTTCACGTCGAAATGAACCCGTCCGCAGAAGCCGCCTCAGCATCCATGCCATTCCATCCCGCCAGAATTCCGCCCATGAGCGGATGCCTGTCGTTGCTCGCCGCCGCCGCGATGTCCGCGTGCGGTGGCGGTCAGTCGACCATCGACGCGTCGCCCGGCGTCGTCTCCTTCAAGGCCAACGGCAGCCACACGCTGATGGACCTCGATCCGCGCTCGCCAGACGTGCAGGGCTCGGAGGTGCTGGGGATGTCGAAGGCTTCGAAGCCCGGGTCCCCTGGTCAATCCGCTTCAGCACCCGGGCATGCCCAGGCACCCGCGCCCGCTCCTGCGCCCGCTCCTGCCCCCGCGCCGGCACCCGCGCCGGCGCCCGCGCCCGCCCCGGCGCCTACGCCGGCCCCTGCGCCCGCTCCCGCACCGGCTCCGCCGGCGTCGTCACCGACGACAACGACGATGACGAACACCGTTCCCGCGATCGACACGGCGAAGATCCCGGTCGGATCGAGCGGCGTCGCCTCGATGCAGATCGCATCGACGACCGAGCTGCCGGCCGCCTCCGACGGCACCGGCGCGTTCCGCACCGCGTGCCAGTTCTCGCACATGGCGTTCGACGATCCGATCGTCTACCCGGGTCAACCGGGCAAGTCGCATCTGCACGTCTTCTTCGGCAACACTGGAACGAACGCCGACTCGACCGTCGACTCGATCGCCAACACCGGCAACTCGACGTGCCTCGGCGGGACGATCAACCGCACCGCGTACTGGGCGCCGGCGATGATCGACACCAAGGACGGCACACCGGTCGCCCCGGCGATGGCCGCGATCTACTACAAGACCGGCTACACCGGCGTCGCTCCGGCGACAGTGCAGTCGATGCCGGATGGCCTGCGGATGATCGCCGGCAGCTCGGCAGCGAAGACGATGACCCAGTGGGGTCCCGCGAACTTCGCTTGCATCGACGCGGCGACGGGCAACGGCGCGACGGTCTACAGCCTGCCGACGACCTGCGCGGCGGGCAACACGATCTGGGTGCGCGTGATCTTTCCGCAGTGCTGGGACGGCGTGAACCTCGATTCGCCCGATCACAAGAGCCACATGGCGTACCCGAGCGGCGGCTGCCCGGCGTCGCATCCGGTCGCGATCCCCGAAATCACGGTCAACGTCCTCTACCCGGTCACCGACGCGAGCGCACCGGCGCGCTGGCGGCTCGCCTCCGACAACTACGACCCGACGCTGCCGGCCGGCTACTCGTCGCACGCCGACTGGTTCAATGGCTGGAAGTCGGAGTTCGTCGACAGCTTCGTGCAAGGCTGCGAGCGGCCGGCGAAGGACTGCCACGCGCACCTGCTCGGCAACGGCGAGCGGATGCTCTAGTCGACATCAGCGCGCAACAACGCGCGCCGTAGAATCCGCCGACCCGCGCGGTCCTCGACCGCTGCCGCGATCGCGCCGAGCGGTCGGCGGAACCCCGCACCTGTCCCATGACCCGACCCGCCGACGCCGAGCCCCCGCCCGCGCGCCCCTGGCCCCGTTCGCGACTCCTCAACGTCTGGGTCGACGACCTGACGATGCCCCAGCTGATGGAGCGGCTCGACCACGGCATCGTGTTCACGCTCAATCCCGACCACTGCTGGCACCTGCAGCGCAATGCCGACTTCTATGCGGCGTACCGCAAGGCCGACTTCATCACCTCGGACAGCAAGTACGTCTACTGGGCGCTCGGCTGGATCGGCAGGCCGATCCAGGAGAAGGTCTCGGGCTCCGACATCGTGCCGACGTTCTGCCGCCACCACGCGGCCAACCCGGACGTGCGCATCTTCCTGCTCGGCGCCGGCCCGGGAAT
>Ga0157372_10004962_pt1 | contig 14133 bp, 16 predicted proteins | sample C55metaG_FD_115307 | JGI IMG/M metagenome (GOLD analysis project Ga0157372, IMG submission 115307) | Corn rhizosphere microbial communities from Kellogg Biological Station, Michigan, USA - C5-5 metaG | ecosystem: Host-associated > Plants > Roots > Rhizosphere > Soil | place: USA: Michigan... | reverse complement strand
GCACGCTGATCGTTGCCAAGCAGTTTACGTACCGCTTCAAACTGGCAGAGAAACAGCTGCATCGGGTCGATACCCACCACAAAGTGAGCACCGGCACCCAGCATACGCCACATGTGATAGCCGCTGCCGCAGCCCACGTCCAGCACCGTGCGTCCGGCCAGCGACGAGATATGCGGCAGCACCCGCTGCCATTTCCAGTCGGAGCGCCATTCGGTATCGATGGTGGTGCCGTAAAGCTGATACGGGCCTTTACGCCACGGCATCAGATTACGCAGCAGCTTCTCAATGCCCCCACGCTGGCGGTCGGTGAGCTGACTGCTGTCGGCGCTGACGCTGTGCAACAGATCGAGCTGCTCCGGCACCATCGCAGGCAGGTAATCCACCGCTTTTTCCCAGTTGCGAAAGTGTCCATGCAGATTTTCACGCTGCCAGGTGGCGATCTGCGCCGGCAGCACTTCCAGCCAGCTGGCCAGTGGACCGGTAGCGATGTGACGATAAAAATTTCCAAAGTCGATCATTTCAACGCCACCAGCGAGCCGAAGTTAAAACACTGAAACCAGAGTTCAGCATGGGTAAAGCCCGCCTGTTTTAGCCGCGCTTTATGGGTGTTAACGCTGTCGGTCAGCATCACGTTTTCCAGCATGCTGCGCTTCTGGCTGATTTCCAGCTCGCTGTAACCGTTAGCGCGCTTAAAGTCATGATGCATGTTGAACAGCAGTTCGCCCACTTCCGCATCGTCAAAGCTGAACTTCTCAGAAACCACCAGCGCACCGCCGGGTTTCAGGCCGTGCCAGATGCGCTCCAGCAGCGCCAGGCGCTCGTTGGGATCGAGAAACTGCAGGGTAAAATTAAGCACCACCAGCGAGGCGTTTTCGATCGGCACCGCACGGATATCCGCTTCAATCACCTCAACCGGCGTATCGGCGCGAAAGGCGTCGATGTGACGACGGCAGCGCTCGACCATCGCCGGTGAATTGTCGATAGCGATAATTTTACAGCCGTCGACCTGAATATTGCGGCGTACCGACAAGGTGGCGGCCCCGAGCGAACAGCCGAGATCGTAAACCTGGCTGTGGGGTTGCACAAAGCGCTCCGCCAGCATGCCGATCATGGAAATGATGTTGGAATAACCCGGCACCGAGCGCTGGATCATATCCGGGAAAACTTCAGCAACGCGCTCGTCAAAAGTCCAGTCGCCCAGCTTATCGATCGGGGCGGAGAACAGCGTATCGCGATTAGACATAACGGTAAGTCCGACAGGTAGCTACGGAAAGGGCGCTATTTTGGCAGAAAGTGAGGCGGGCTGCACCTCTTCTGCCACATTAACCTGTGGCAACGGTCAGAACAGCGCATCCTGTTGCGGCCAGTCGGGCGGCGGCAGCGTCAGCGACAAATGCTGCGCCAGATGAGGCCACAGCCGCTGAACCAGATGCAGCACCTCGCCGATATCCGGCGTATGCAGAAATAGCCAGGGTTCGCCTTCCGTCTGCCACGCTGCCAGTTTCTTCAGCCACGGCTGGAACAGCTGCTCGTTGGCGTCCAGCTCATCGCCACCGATAAAACGCACCATCGGCTGGGTTGCCGTGCGCACCGCATGCACCGGCACCTGCGGCTTTTTCTGTTTGGCATCCAGTGACGCCGCGCTGGTGGAAGGGGAGAGATGAACCGGTCGGCTGTCGAGGATTACAACCCCCTATTGATGCACTTATTGTTGTGACTGTTCTTGCTGGTGGAATTCCTTAATCGCAGCTTGCCATTTGCTATAGCATTCATCACACATATGTAGTTCTCTGTCAGGCTGAATGTCACCGCAATTTGCCGTGATAAAACCGCCCACTGGTTTGCCACAACCTGATTGAAGACGAAGTTCTGCTTTGCTGTACGGACTAAGATGTCCCATAGGTTACCGTCTCTGTTATTAGCAATTAAGATAATTTTAGTTATTCATTAAATAAACTGATAGTGTTTGACAATATCTTGACATGTGGGAGAATTTTTACAGGGCAACAGCACTGTACAATCACGCATGACGCCAAGGTTGTTATCTTAACAGATCTTTTAAGATTCCTGTTTACAGTCTGGTCACATGAACAGAATGACTCTACGCTACGCTTACCGAGTCTTATCGGTCGCTTGCTCCCTCTCTCTGAACAGACCCACTTTACAGATCTCTGATTCTGCATAGCATTGAGTTCAGTTAATTCTCTGACTCTCTCCCGTTATCAAAAATCACCCTGAAAGTTCAAATTTCGACATTCTTTTGAGTTGAAATTCACATATACATGCCCTTGTCAACACTAATTATCTTGACAATTGTTGCATAAATGTTAATATAACTTATACCAGATGAACACCCCGCACTCATCTCATTCCTACCATGTATGAAGCAACCACTTAACAAACTCTTCAATGTCACCTGACAGATTAATTTGATTGTCCCTGCAAGTTGATGCGGGTCGTAAAACCTATGTTAGCTCTCATACATGGCTAACGGTTTCTCGTAGGGACAATTCTTTTTAAGGTGACATTGAAGAGTTTTTTATTGTCTGTTTGACAGTAACTCTACTATCCCGCAATCAACTATCACCCTTGAGGTATCAATGTATGTAGCATCAACTAACTCACCACGTACTTTCGTAAAAGCCTATCATGATATCTTGTCAGATCAGCGATTCAATCTGAATGACAAAATGGTTTACCTGACACTCCTTAGTTATCAGGAAGCAGGCATCCAAGTTTTCCCTTCAAACGCAAAGATTGCTGAATCCCTCGGTGTATCTGAATCCTCTGTCAAACGATCAACATCTGTTCTTGAGAAGGCTGGATTCATCTCGAAGAATCGCAGGTTTAACAAAACCAATCTCGTTACTGTCAATAAGTGGACAGGTCAAAATGACCCATCAATCAGGTCAAATTGCACCGTCCAGACAGGTCAAATTGCACCGTCCAGACAGGTCAAAATGACCTCCTATAAGAATAGAGATAATAATAATAAGATCAGTTTAGAAGAGGAAGGTCAAAACCAGGACGCTTCGCTATCACAGGTAAACAAGGGATTGAAGGAAACAAGAATCCATTGTGATGAGAGCGTTAGCGATCTTAATCTTGATGAAGATATCTCTGAAGAGAACTCTTTAAAGAGAGAAGAACTGGTGACAAATACATACGCCAGTATGCCTCCTGCTCAAAATGACTTTGATGATGAACCACTCGATCATGACGATGACTATTCAGATGATTCATTTACTGCAACTCAAGATGATGACGATGATTTACCTTACAACGATGATGAAGCAGAACCCATTCAGAATATCTTCTCTGGTGGTAATCGTATCGTAATGGCTCCGCATCAGTTAAAGCGTCAGAACCAATTCAACCGCAATAACCCTGCCTAATAATCTCTGCTGCTTAGTCCTGAACTCTGTTAAGGCTGGTCGCTTAGTCACAATGTCAGCACAGACCCATCTATCACAAAAGGTATCCCTCCAATGTACGCTCTCACCCCTACACGAGAAGTGCAACGCTTCTTAGCCTTGCTCCACTCTGGACAGACCCCCTCTCAGGCCGCTAAACAGTCTGGTCTCAACCCTCACGAGGCTATTCTGGTCAGGAAACTGGCAGGTCTTCCGGTTAACAGCCATCAGCGTCATATCCCTGAAAAGGTCGTAAATCTTCGATCTCAGGGACTCTCATACGGACAGATCGCTCACCAACTCGGTATCTCAATGAGTTATGTGAACATCTGTCTACAACGCCATCGTAAACAATCCCGGTAAAGCATCAATGCAACAATTCACTATTCATTTCCTATATGACGTCGTCCCAACAGGGTTCTTCACATTCTTCATCTCGAAACTGTTCAATGATCTCTATAAATAGTTAAATTATTGATCTGTAACGATTATTCTGAGCATCCTTCTTGATAGTTGTCTGTCCAGATTGTCGCTACTGTTTCCCAGATCTCCACCTCATTTGGAAAAATCGCTAATGAACATCCAACCTGCTGATAACTCAGCTAATGCCCCAGCCTTACTCCGTACCTGTATCAACCCAGCAGACATCGATCTGTTCCAAGCGGCTGTCTTTTACCGTGATCCAACGCTGTTAAAACTCTTCAGTCTTACACCTGACGATGTACAGCTAAAAGACCAACTGGCTGTGATGGGCAAGTTCACCGCTGACCGTAACGCACAGCGTCGCCATGACCAGTCAAATGTCAACAAGCATCTTAAGGAACAAGCACAAGCATCTACTGTGACAGGTGCACCTGCTGAACAAACTGCTCAATCAACTCCTGCCAAAGCAGCATTTCACCTGACAGTCCCAAAAACCCTGAAAGCAGTCTGACGTTCACATAGGGTATGCCTTATTAGTTCATGTGATTAGATCACTTATCACATTCATATTGAGTGTAGATATTGACTTATCATGAACTATTCACGTATAGTCAGATAAATTAACTTATCGTGAACTCCGAGGCTGAACATTATGGATACGCTGCTTTACCTAAGAGCCAGTACAGATGAACAAGATGCTAACCGTGCTCGTGAGTCGATGCTTCAGTTTGCTGCTGATCATAGGCTGAATATCATCGCTGAATACGTTGATAACGCTTCTGGAGCATCGCTACAGCGTCCTGAACTGAACAGACTGCTCAAGGATGCCCGTAAGAATGACGTCTTGCTGGTGGAGTCTACAGACCGATTAACACGCTTATCGGCTGAAGAGTGGGAACAACTGAAGATGCTGCTCACAGAACGTGGACTCAGACTTGTGATTGCGGATGTACCCACCAGCTATATGAACATGCAAACGGGCAACGCTGTTACAGACGGTATCCTTAAGGCTATCAATCAGATGCTGGTCGAGATACTCGCTACGATGGCTCGTGAAGACTACGAGAAACGTAAACAGCGTCAGCTACAGGGAATAGCGAAAGCTAAAGAGGCGGGTCTGTACAAGGGCAGGGCAGCGGATACAGCACTACGTTCAAAGATCCTGGTTAACCGTAAGAAGTTCCCAACAATGTCTCAGAAGGAATTAGCGCAACTCTCAGGCTGTTCTGTAGGTCTCGTGAACAAAGTCCTTAAAGCCTTGGCCTGATAGCTATCTCTGGTTAGTTCTTCATTTCATTGTGACAGTTCCGACCAGATAGCTATAAAGTTATATAAATATCATGAGGTTAACGATATTTTAGCATTTTGCCGAGAATTCTGAGCGTAAGCCTGACCCGTCTAAGCACTCAGAGCCTGACTTCAACAAATCCTACAGATATCCCCCCACCAGCAATCCTCACCAGTTTTATTCCCCCCTCCAAATTTTTGAAAAAAGATCCTGAAAGAGAGGTCACCATGAAGATCCATAGATCTGAAGTTCTCTATAACAGACGACTATCCGAACAGGATCGTCAGAGAGAGATTAAACGCCAACAAGCATTCCGTGATGTGAAGGAAACTGCTGATCGATTTCGTGCGTTACCAACTGAGCCTGAATATTTCTATCAAAACTCAGCTGCTGACCCCGACTTGGTCACCAGTTTTCCAGTATCACTTTGCTCAAGGATTGATTATCGCCTTGTTCTTAACAACACAGCCCCAAGTTGAAAACTGTTGCATTGCATCTGTCATTGCTTCGGACATAGATGGCATTTGTTCACCCATGTTTTTACCCATAACGTAACCATAGTCGGAACATTTATTAAGATCACCAACAGGTGCGTTGTGCGCAATAATGCCCTTCAATTCATTTATCTCGTCGCGCGTCATTCCAACTTCTTGTGCCATTACACGCGCAGCCTTTTCTTGCAATTCTGCTGGCCCTTCACCGAAAGCATGTGCAGCACCTGTAAATAAAATTGCTGATGCCAAAACAACTGTAATTTTCTTCACTGCTTCTTCCTTATAGAGAGGTTTTTTCGCAGTTACTGATATCGGCATAGCAACAAAACACATTAGCGCTTTTTCACTCTCGACTAGTTAATGAGTTGTTGACTAATTGTTACAATAGTGTTAAATTAGTTGTATGGACTCGTTGTTTTAGCCATTCCTCAGAAATAACTCCAGCAAAATTCCTTCTGTGCTTTAAATCCTCAATCCTATTCGCAAAGAGTTCTTTATCGGTCTCTTGGTCAAAATCCTGTCAGCTTCCCGTAACTCCAGCGGTATCAGGCGCAGGTGCAAAACTACTCCGTCCTTTGCGGGGTGCGGTTAAGTAGTCTTTGCGAATACGGTAATCCAATCCTGAATATTCGTCGTCGTCCTGATCATCGGGTTGGCGACATTTTTTTTATCTGACAATAAGGCATCCCGCAATGATTCCAGCAATTTACGTATTAACTCTGAGTTTCATCACAGTGGCTCTATGGCACATCGACACACTCTATGAGGTGACCCGATGAACACAAATATCGTCCAGTGGCGTGACCCGCAAGACCTGAAGAAAGGCTTCGTAATTGACCTTCAGAATGGTTCAGCAGCACAAGTTCTTAGTTGCGTTTACCAGAGGCCAACAGAACTCATAAGTGCCTTCTCTGACTGCTTCTTACTCATGCGTTACACGCCAGTTGAAGCACAGGAGATGGCAGAGGCTCTTTACTCTGAGACACGGTCAAAGATGGATAGCTTGCTGCAAGGCTTCATTTCAACACCCCACGTTCAATTCCCCGCAAACGCTGCAATACAGCATTAAAACGAGAAACCACAATGACTACCCTACAAATCAATCCTACTGTTGCACCTCAGCAGCATGTGCCAGATGTACAGAACTACAATGTCTCAGCACAGACACTAAACGGTGCTACGAAAGTCACGATGAATAACCACCAGCTCAGTGATTCTGACTCTGAACTCGCAGATCGCTTCGAGCATGAAGCCAACCAGCTAAATAGCCAATTAACCAACCAAGCGATTGTTGGTGAAGACGAGAAAAAGGTGCTTTTTGAGGATCTTTATCCCTCACAGAAACGCCAGTATCTTGAGGAATATTGGACACCTATTATCACTAAGCTTGCTAAAGAGCATGAACTTGCTTGTGATAGCGTGGCTGAATTAGAAGACTCAGAGATGGTCTTTAAGGCTAAAGCTCAGGCTCGGTTTGTTTATGACCTGAAACATCCTGGCATTAAACTGCTTCACGTTTCTTCTGACACGCACTTTAACGAGATGTTGAAGATGGGGCACCTGACCATAGATGGCTATAAACTCGTGGAACGACGTTCATTAGGTGGTCAAACTCTCGTGTTCGGTGATAAAGCGGTCACCACGCCTACATCCAGCACCCTCATCTACATTCCCGTAGAGGCTGGCAGTCTCCTTGACTACGCACAGTCACCTGAAGCGAAGGAACACTCTCAAGCTCTCTATGATGCAGACTTACAACGGCTGATCAGTAAGCGTAAGGCAATCGCTGTTAAGCTTAACAACGCTAAGATTTCCGCAAGAGAACAGCTCGCAGCTATCCCCACGTTTGAGCAGATTATTTCAGATACGGTCAAGCGTTCTGCCAAGAAACAATAATCAAGATCATCTCCAAAGGCTCCCTGATTAGGGGGCTTTTTCTTTTTCTGAAGGAAGTAATATGAATGACCACATCATCAAAAGTCACTGTCGATGAATTTGTGATTCAGATGTCTTTGCAGGACACAGTTCTACGTGGTCTGGCAAAGCTTGAGAAACAGATTCTGCCTATCGCTAACCGCATTGAAAAATCAGTTAATCGCCCCTTTGCAAAAGACCGCTCAGCAGCCCTGAATAAAACTTTCGATAAAATTGAGAAGCGTGCTGCTCAGGCAGGGAAAAGCATCAACAAATCACTGTCACGTGGATTTGCTATCGGTCAGGCTAACTCAGGTCTATTTAATCGTTATGAGACAGAAGGCTTAAACGCTGCCCGTAAAGTGGGTAAAGCAATGCGTGATGCTTATCGTGTCCGTGGATCTGCACCACCATTACCTCCATTATCTCGACCTGGTCAACCTCGTATCACTACACGTCAACGTATCGAGGATATCCACCAGCGCCAGTTAATATCAGGCTTCTATGGTCAGATGCAGCTTCGTGATGCTGATCGTGCTGCACAGTACCGTTCACGTCTTGAACGTCTCAGAATGGAATCTACCGCTGCTGGTGACTTTCGTGGATTTAGGGCGGGATTAAGAAGCCTTTCTTTTGAGTTTGCACAAGGACAGAGACAGGCAAGCATTCTACGCTCTCAGCAGCGTCTACAGGCACTCGAATCAGCCAACGCTGGTGCAGGGTTATCACGTCTTGCAGAAGGCGCTACAGGCTTAATCGGTGGCTTCCTTGCACTGAACAGAGCAATGAATTTCCTTGAAGAAAGCATCACTATCGGTGGTAAGTTTCAGCAGGCTCACACGATGGGGGTGGTGGCTTACGGTTCAGAAACTGAAAACACACGTATGACCCAGAAGTCTGATGACATCTCTCGTGGGTATGGCCTTGACCCTCTTCAGACACGTGAACAGATGGCTCAGATGAGAATGACAATGCCTGAGAACTTCTCGAACGATAAGATTGCTGAACTGTTTGAGAATGAGTCTGTATTTGCGCATACAACAGGTATGGATCCTCAAGCTGTGGGACGTCTTAACTATGCTTTACAACAGATCGCTGTCAGTGCTCATCTGATGGGTCAGGATTTTATGCAGGTGGTAAACGCCAGCCCAGCACTTGTTAAGAAACTCCAGCAACTACACGGTCTCCAGAATAGCTCCCAACTCAAAGAGTATTACAAGACTGTACCAGGTTCTGCATTTGTTTCAGACGCTCTTAAGGTCATGAAACCGACCGATCAGCAAAAGACTATGGCTCAAAATAACATCATCGCCGCTCAGGGACGTCTTGCTGGTTCTATGCAATTTGCTAAGCGTGATTTCTTTGACCAGATGGAAAAGCCTATCGTCCGTCTGTTCGCTACCCTGACAGATTCCGCTGATAACCTCGGAGTAGTATTAACACCTGCTGCTAAAGGGGTAGGGTTCCTTGCTGATCGTATTAGTGACCTTGCTGAAGGTTCAAACAATGCAGCAATGAACATCTCTGGATATGCAGGACTCGCGTCAGAGCGCTTTGACAAATTCTATAGTGGTCTTGATAAATCGACTCAGGATAACCTTCAGAAGCTTTCAGGCGTGTTTAACCAATGGTTTGACGTACTTATTGCTGTAGTGGCTGGTAAGCTTGCATTAGCTGGAATCTCTAAAGTCGGTCAGATGGCTGGCTTAGGGGGAATCGGTGGCGTGATGGGTGTAGCAGGTCGCACTTTCGGTATAGCGGCTGCTGTTGTGATGGGTAAAGAACTTGGAGATCTTGTCTTTGACGAGTGGATCCCACAATTCCAGAAATTCGCTCACAAGGAATGGGGATGGGGTGGTGCAGACGGTACAGAGACAACACACGGCGGTAACGTGATTAAAGATTCTGTACTTGATAGGGTGATTAATTTCCTTGGTGACAATGCTAAATATGCTGGTGCACAATTCCCACAGGTTGCATATCCCTCTCTGTTGAACACTTCACAATACCTTCCACCAGCACCGCAGCCAATCACCTTTGCACCTCTTAAAGTAGAGATCAGCAACACAGGCAGCCTGAACGTGACTATGACTGATGGCTCTGTCCAGAGAGTTGCACTCGACGCTATCCAGCAACATCACGAGTTCCAGATGATGTCTGCACAAGGTCTGCAAGGTAACTGGCAGGGTGCAGGAAATAATGCTGGATTTAGCCCAAGTTCACTTATGCGATAGTTAACCCCCCGTTCGGCGTGATAGCTGATCGGGGTTTTTTTAATTGATCATTTTCTATCACGCAAATAACATCGAGATGAAGTAAAGCTTGGTATTCTCCATAACTTATTATTATAAAAGGAACTAATTATGGCTACATGCAATATCTGTGGGATGACTTATGCAGAAGAATTTCCCGAAGATCGTAAGTTACATGCTGCTGCACATAAGAAACTGGCAAAAGGTATCCTCCCTAAGCATATACGCGAGTTTATGAAACAAGCAGGCTATGCTGTTGCTCATAATGATGGTGGATTAGATCGCATGAAGGGTACGGATGCAGAATTAGGTAAGTTAGCTGTTGCTTTCTCGTGGTGGCATCGTGCTTTAGACTATGGTGCATCAACTAAAGATTTTGATGCTTACATGAAAGCACATCTTCAGTTTGCTGACTCACTGGTGACAGGTACTGGAGAACAAGAGGCACGCAGAGCTATCAAGAAATGGGAACAGTACGCTGGTTAGTTTTTTGAAGAATGATTTACCCCGTAGGCATGATAGCCAGCGGGGTTTATTGAATCAGAGTTTCTCGTCACATTTAGCCAGAAACAGTAGGGTAGAGGCTGTCAGGTGTAAAGCATAACTCGCCAGATGTTCAGGAACAGTCGTTACCTCATGACCTTGCCCATGACCACCTTCTTTATTCCTGATGGGTGGGATGCCACTTTCAAGAAGGATTCTCAGCGATGAAAACTCATTTTGCATGTATTCAGGAATCAACCCGTTCACTAGGCAACCATTGATCAGCTTCTTTGCAGTATCGTTCTGATTAAAATCCCATCCACGTTTCACATGGATTGACTTCATCAGACTCTCAAAGGATTTCAAGCAATCGTTAACGCATTCTTTATATTGTTGATGTCGGTAATGCTTATGGGCTGACAAGAACTCTTCGTTAGCGCCTTGATAGTTGGGGTGACTGCCTAAAATTTGAAGAGTCGGTTTCACAGCTTCGGAATGTAAGAACTGTGAATCAACTCTTATCAATTCTCCAGCTTCAAACTGATAGCCAATACTTGACTCCTTAAATCGTATGTTTAACTCGTCAATAGCATCCTGCGTATCAGTTACATCAAGTTGGAAGCTCCAGTAAGATTCTTGTACGTTGTACTGAATATATACAAATGTAAGCTCAATAATATCAAGGCATTTGTTACAATCTGGCTCATTTAGAAAAAAATCATACACCGCTTCAAAGTCGCTACGTGCACGATCTTTTAAAGAGAAAACTCCATATTCGCGGCAAAGAGTTTTATTTATCGCTGCGTAGATATCACCAGAACTACTCCCTCTTCCATAATCCTGGCCGATAATATCTCTAATTATTTGAACAACCTGTACTCGAAAGTTGAGAGGTAAATCTGTGTACTGATAAACATCAGGTATTTCGCCACTGTTTCTTTTTTGCCTTTTGGAATATAAATCAACTATAGCCATGTGTTCATTCCTTAACCATTGATAATATTAGAAAAATTACTTATTTTTATGTATCAGGCTTTCTTGGCTTGAGCCTTTTCTTCTGCAATCTCTTTAATCCGTAATAGCTTCTGTTGCTTACTGTGGCGTGCTACATACCAATCTTCTATAAGCATTTCAATAATTTGGATGAGAAGGTCGGCCTCTTCTGGGTTTACATCAATAATCAGATTGATGTCCTTTTCCATGTGAGCACCAATGTTACCGATACTTTTGACGTTCAAGATCGCCTCCCACACCACAGGGTCAACCTTCTCCTCAATAGCCATAATTTCGTGATGAAGGGTTTTGCCGTTAACGCCCCAATAGTCTCGAATCATCCCTTGAAGGCATCTTCTCGCTAACGTTGCAGACGCTTTTGGGGACAGGTCAGCTATTGCGCAGGCTTCTTTGTAGTCGTTGATAACAGCTTCAGGAATGTAGCCAGGATAAACTTTTGCACGTTCTTTTTTAGTTGAAGGGACAAGTTGTGTGTAGCGTGTTTGATCTGCGATAGCAACAAAATGACCACCTGATTGAAAAAGCTTGTCACTACGTAAAGTTATTGTAGCTTTGAGGCAATCAGGATTAGGACAGGTAACACCTCGAATAGAGTAACGGTGCCATCTCTTTTCAGAAAGAATTTGAAAATCAGCATTCTGTGCATCTTCATCTTTCATAACTGCTGCAACACTACAGTGTGGACATAGCCAAGACATAACTCTCTCCGTAGACCGTCATTGATTAGCATAATTTACGCTACGTCTACAGCAGTTAACAATGCCTTCTTGGGGTTGGCACGAAAAAAAATACACTACTCAATAGGTATCGTCCGAATCTTTTACCCAATCAGGTGCATCGGCCATCAACACGTGATTAGGGGTATGCCCCTCGCCATTGGTGAACGTGATCTCTGAATAACCCATTATCGGTAAAAGCTCAAAGTCTCTAGCGCCATCAATAACTTTGTCCAGCGGGTAATCATGGAACACAAGGCCGTTATAGAATTCTATCTTGCATACCTTTCTGTCAGTATCGGCAAAGATGGTCTTTATCATGCGCTTAATGATGATTTGCGCTTCTATCCTGTCTTTCTTGACCGTAAGATCTAGATGTAAGATCGTCTCAAAGTTGCTTGATTGGTTACGCTGGTGGTTTTCTGCAACAGCTTTTTCAGCCTCTCTAATCTGCTTGTTCAACCTGCGCAATTCATCAGCCATTGACTCTGTATCATCAGACATCATAGCAAGCTTTATAAGCCTCTCTCGCTGCTTCTGGAAGCCTTCTAGCTCACTCTGTAGGCCACCTATCAGGTTGTCATTAGCGCCCGTCAGACTGAGTCTGTGAGCGTTATACAGTAGCCCCTGAACCAGTGCTTTATCAGTCTGTAGCCTGGATATCCCCTTAGCGTCACAGCGGCCTTCATATTTCATCGAACAGCGATAATTACCAGATCTCTTCTCAGTTACACCGCTAACTATCATCACGAAGCCACACTTAGCACACCGCATAACCCCTTTAAACAGGTTGGTTAGCAATGGCTTATCCGATGAAGGTTTTCGCCCTGAACCACCAGCTTTGAGTTGCTGAACAGCAAAAAATTGCTCTTGGGTAATAATGGCAGGGTAGTAGTTGGGGATTTCTTCAACACCTCTGACAACCATCGACTTTGAAGGCACCTTGTAGCCGATTACCGCACGATTACTTAACAGTTCAGTTATAGCTGACTGTGACCAGCCACCTTGAGAGGGGCTATACTGGTTGAGCGTCAGAAAACCTTCTTCATTCATCTGTTTAGCAATTTTGGCATGAGATAAACCATCAAGACGAAGCCTGAAAACACGCTGAACAGCTTCAACATTTTCGGGTATCTGTTCAAATCGTTTACCGTCTTCAGAGACCTTCAGCCACGCAACACAGCGACGTGACATTATCTTGCCGTCTGATTCTGCTTCTTTACGCTTGTTAGCCCATGCTGATTGAAGCCGTTTAGATTTCGTCAACGACTCCTCGTGAGCACGTTCCATCACCAGCATAGCTTTGATCATCGACAGACTGTCTCTGAGACTTTCTTCTTTGTACCAGCTACCATCAACCAGCGTGACCACTTCAACGCCTGCTCTGAGTATCTTCCTGAGTTGTTCGCCAGCTTTATCTATATCCTGCCTAGAAACCCTGTCCAGCGACTCCACAAGCAGCACTGATCCCCGTTCGATGAAACCAGACTCAACAGCAGCCAGAAACTCACCAAACGCCCCAGATTTAGCATTAGCGCCAGAGTAACCACTGATCCCCAAATCCTGAAAACGCATGTGTTCATCCAGAACATAACCGGGATTATGTTCAAGCCATGTGTTTATGAGTCTGCTCTGGCGTTTGGTACTGTCACCAACTGACTGTTGTTTGGTAGAAAATCTGACGTAGGAGATAGCTTTAGGCATGGGATTGTCCTGATTGCTCTGACGATTCAGAGTGTATCATAAGACAGGTTACATCAGGATTACGCGGTTAACGCCGCGCTGATGCAGGCCGCGGTTCAGCGCCTGTTCCGCTTCGCCTTTGGCAAAAAACTGCGCATGGCGCACCTCGATGCCGTAGCTGAAGCAGCCGGGCAACGCGTCGAGAAACGGCCAAAGTGCGGAAAGATGCTCCGGGCCAAAGCTGGCCGGCATCTGTAGCCAGTATTGGCCAATGCGCGCCGCCAGCGGATCGAGCGTACGGAAAAAGGTATCGACCAGCTCGTCGCACTTGCGCAATCCGGCCTGATGGGTAATGGTCGCCGGGAATTTAAAGCAAAAGCGAAAGGCGTCATCGGTCATATCACGCCAGCGCAGCACGGTTTCACCTTTTGGCAGCGCGTAAAGCGTGGTGTT
>Ga0157372_10004960_pt1 | contig 14135 bp, 11 predicted proteins | sample C55metaG_FD_115307 | JGI IMG/M metagenome (GOLD analysis project Ga0157372, IMG submission 115307) | Corn rhizosphere microbial communities from Kellogg Biological Station, Michigan, USA - C5-5 metaG | ecosystem: Host-associated > Plants > Roots > Rhizosphere > Soil | place: USA: Michigan... | reverse complement strand
TCCCGGCGCCTTGCACAAAAAAGGGCGATCTGGGCAGCCATTTCTCTGCGGCCCTCTGCGTATCTCTGCGTGCTCTGCGTTTGACGGCAATTTCAACGCAGAGGACGCAGAGGTACGCAGAGGGCCGCAGAGAAAAACGCATCACTTTTGGACTTTTTGTGCAAAGCCACATCCCGGACAGAATTTTCGGCAGAATCTTGCCTCGATTCATGACTACACGTTTCCCAAACTGCTGGAGACTGCTAATCATCATTTTTCACGAGGTGGATGTGATGTCTATCAGGTTAAGGAGTTTCGCCGATCAGGGAATTTACCGACGAGTCAGGGGAATTCCTCAGGCGTCTTGGGGAGGAAGAATGCACTTGCTGGTGCTGCAGTTGTGGCTTACGGCATCGCGAAAACCACGTTCGATGAGATACTCGATCCGCTCCCGCCGCAGATCGAGAAGGCTAAGCGGACCTCCCAACTCGTCCCGCGGGTGATAGCGATGGATAGTCAGTAATTTGTAACGACTTATCTCCTCCAGGCGCCCGCCGAATTTAACGAGCGCTTGCATTACCCCGCTCGCCCTCACGTTAGGCATGTCCTCTTGGCGTTGAGCGCTTCGGATTAGTATCAACGCGTCGTTAACGTCCTTCGCCGCGTTAACGGATTCATTTACGGTATGAGCCCAGTTGATAACTTGTGTTCGATAGAGCGTCGAAAGTACGTTGCTTAAATAGTGAATTGGAATGCTGCTGACGTCGGGATCCAGGTAGACAACGTGGAGAACATCTGCCCCGGCTTTGATCGCTTGGTTGAGCGGGGTGTTCATCAGCACACTGCCGTCCACGTACGGCTGAGCTCCTACTTCCTGGGGCGAGAAGAATCCGGGAATGGCGCTGGATGCCAGGATGATACGCGGGCCCAACTTGTCAGTGAAATCGTAATTGGTGAAGTGTACTACCTCTCCAGTCTCCCAGTTAGTCGTGGCTATGTTGAGTACTTTCGAAGAGCCGCAGATTGCTTCGAAGTCGACGACCTCTCTGATGAGACGATTGAACGGCTCTCGTGTAATGAAGTTGTCAATAGCGATAGTGTGAAGAAACCGCTCAGTTAACGGCTCGTTCTCTTGCCGGCTTACTACGTACCTGAAACGATCGAGGAAGTCCCAGAACAGATAGAGACTGTCGTTCACAACTTGTGAAAGTAAACCCACCGGATTGGCAACTACATTTCGGGGATCGAAGAATTCTATTGGATTTGCCAGAAACCTGTAGCCACCCTCGTTGATGACTTTTCTGAATTCGCGACTTAGTCGACTGAGCCAGACGTTTTCGAGGTTGGCCACGGACGCCAAGCCATATGTGTGCCAGCAGGATACCAGGAATGCCGCATTGAAAGAGCCGACGGAAGTGCCAGTGAAGATGTCTGGTTCGAGAGGTGTGTGTCGCGTGGCTGCTGATTGGCCCATGAACAGCGCTTTTAATACGCCAACTTCATAGGCCCCGTTTGCGCCGCCACCTGACAGAATCACAGCCTGCGTGTTAGCGCCATCGCTCGCCATGCTGTCTTCCGAATTCATAGGGCTGTTTGCAACCACGATTTACCCATGAATTCAGGTGTTGGTGGGGCTGCATCGGGGAAGACGCATTTGCTTTCATAGCAGTCGTGATAAACCGCATCCTCGAACCCGCGAGCAATGAGGTGGGTGATGGGCTCTCGTCTGAAGTCTAGCATTCCGAGTGGACCGCCCAGATCGTCGTGCGGGTGGAACCGGTGAATAGTCAGCTTTCGATACCGGCGGCCTTGTTTTATGCGTAGCGCGATCTGCCCTGCGACACGAATGAACGCCGTAACCTCTTCGCGCGACAGATCGGCGGCTGACTTCAACTCTTCCACTCGCTCCATGATGGTGAGCCCAGCGTTGATCCAGGCAGCAGTCTCGATGTCCTCGTTGATTTTGGTGGCGAGCATGATGGTGTAGACGCGGTCCATCGTATCAACTGTATTCATCAACCGGTGCAGGGGAATGTTGCCGACGTCAGGGTCAAGATAGATGACAAACAGCGTCGAAGCTCCAGCGTCGATCGCGCAGTTGAGAGGGGTGTTCATCACGGTTCCCCCGTCTACATAGACGTCATCACCGATGCGAACCGGGGGAAAGATACCGGGAATAGCCGCCGAAGCCATGATTATTAGTGACCCGATCGCCTCGCCTGCGACGTCTTCGTTTTCGAAAGTCTTGACCTCACCAGTCACCCAATTGGTCGCCACGATCCGCAGAAGCTTCTCGGAATTGCGAAGGGCTTCGGAGTCGATTGTTTTATCGAGCATCTCCCGGAATGGCCCGACGTCGATAAACGCGCTGGTATCGACGAATTGCAGGGCCCGGTTTACGATCGGGCCGCGGGTCGCAAGAAAATTTAGACCCCTGGTTAGAAAACTGCGAGCGAGAAACATCGTGTCTCGATCAAGTTCAGCGACGGGTTGAACCGGGTTGGAAAAGCAGTCGTAATCGAAATAGCGTAGAGGGTTGGCGCGAAATCTAAAGACACCATTGCCACAACCTGCTACACCCTCCGCTACCTCGTTGAGCCAGATGTGTTCGAGGTGGGCCGTCGCAGCACGCGGGGATACACCGGCTTGCGACACCATCACCGATGCGTTGAAGGATCCAACGCTCGTGCCTGTGAAGACCTGTGGGTCAAGCGGAGTGTAACCGGTGCCTTTCATCTCGCCGCCAAGGAGAGCCTTCATGACGCCGACCTCATAAGCACCATAGGCCCCGCCACCCGACAGAATGACCGCCATTTTTTCGCCGTTCTCTTCGCTCACACACTTCTTCCTGCTGCGATCCATTCAGGGATGGCCGCACTATCGAGCCAGTCGGGCACCTGTCTCCAGGTCAACAGCGACCCGACAAGCGTCTCGTAATGTTGCATAAAATGCTTGACCAAAAATTCCACTTCGAGCGTCTCGCGAGAGATGCACAAAGTCTCAGCTGCTTGATTGGAGGTCAATGCATTGACAAGCGAGATGGTGGGAAAAACTGGATCGACGGTGGTGACGTTTGTAGGTATCTTGTCGAGCATGTTCTTCACCGGAGAGAGAAGGCGCGACGCCAGACCGAACGAAAAGAGGTCTGCCAGACTGAAACTCCAGTTGACGGGGTCAATAGGGATGTTAGCGACTCGCTGCGGCCGGTCCGCGACGAACACCATACGTACCTGAACCTGCCCACTCTCAAGCACGTCGAAACGAAATGTCTCGATAGCCGCCCTGAACTCTCCCGGACCATACGCGGTCAGACTGGGCGTCAACTCCTTCACGAAGGCGTAACCAAGTCCGTACCTACCCAGTAGACCGGGCTCAGGGTTTTGCTCGTCCTCAATGAACTCGCTACTCATGATCAAATTGCTGTGTTCATTTAGTGGTACGACTACCGCCGGACCACCTGGACCAAAAGGCTTGAAGGTAAAGTTGAAATCGAAGATTCGGACGCGAAGCACGATCCATTCGTACTTGGTGCCAATCTCGCGCAGATCAATAATGGCGGGCCGCTCACGTGTCGGAAACTTGCCCACCTCGCCGGTCGCTTTCAGTTTGTAATAAAGCTGCCTGAATCCGAACCCGCGCCGCAGAATATCTTCCTGGGCACACCAGCTAAAACGCTGAAGATAAGCAGGTGGAGCCATTAGCTGCTCGGGTACAAATGCTTCCGGCTCGCGGAAAGCGCTAACACGCATAAAATAATGGAGTACAAACTCACGAATCTGATCTCTCATCCACTCCGCGGTTGCAGCTCGCGAGGCGGCAGGCGACTTAGGCTGGTCGTAAAACATATCCTGCACGTTGCCCATGATCGGCAATGGACCGCCTTGCAGTTGTACCTGATCGAAAAAGCCATAGGCGCCGGCAGGCCGGTTGAACTCGCGGTCAAGCGGAACGCGTTGCGCATAGCTGTTCGTCGCGTCGGCACGCGTCCACCATTGCTTAAGAGCAAGCCCGTCGCGGAGGAACCCTTCGACTGTTTCGATGACTGCAAGGTCGTCGTTATTTAAAGTGCCTACCCCCCACTCAGTCTCCCACGCGTCGCTTTTTTGTCCGTTACTCACTTGGACTCCTTTCACGTGGGCCCAATGTCGCGCTGCTTAAGTCTTGCGGCGATCGACTGGACAACTGTGGTTGCCGGCTTTCAGGCGATCTACTTAGCGTATGGACCATCCGACTTACTATTCCATCAATAAGTTGAGTGCCACTGATCTTTCGGTTCAGCAGTTCGGCGCTCGACAGAAACGCGTTCAGCGGGCGCTGAAACATCTCTTCAATAAATCGTCTCATGCACGGTTTTCATAAACTGCCCGGGTTTGAATAACGCCGAGGGTTAACGTCTCGCTTACATTCGGATCCCAGGGTTGTCGCAAGCTCCAACCCTGAGCTGGAACTAGCCAACGCCTTCGGCGTTATTTAGATCCAAACTCTCCAACAAACGCGGCAGCGACTGATAACGAAAGACCTCGCCAATGCAGTTATGTCTCCTGAGCGCCTCGTAGTATTGATCCAGCGCGCGGCGACACGGGTCCCGCACCAACGTACACCAGCGTTCCGCCACTCCCGAATATGAAGGGTCCGGCTGGTGCATGCAGAGCGCCTCAAGCTCCGCGGTACTTTCCGTCGCGTCACACCAGATCACAGCCGCGGAACTCACCCCGTTGGCGAAAGCATCGCCGTCAAATTTCACGTCAGCGCAGTAGATCAAAAAATTCTCAATAACCTTGGGTTCGCGCAGGTTCACGAGCACCATGGCCCAGATCGCTCCTGCTAAAGCATTGCGCCGCCCGAGTTCATGAGGCGGCTCCTGCTGTGTCAGTTCCACGCCGCGAGATGCAAAACCCAACAGCGGCATATAATTGGTGGGTGCGAAGTAAATTGCGCGACCCACTCCATGCCAGAAATAGTCCGTCAGGTTGTCGCCGATCTGTGACAACTCCCGATCGATCTCGGCAAGCAAGTGCGGATAAAGGTTGCGAGCAACTAGTCCCAGGCCTTCGTACGATGCAGCGACGTATGCTTCGTCTGCGTTGTCACCACAACGTTTCACGAACTGCCGAAGCAAATTACGTAGATCACAGCGCTCGGGACATTTCCGGCACGCTCGCCCAACTCTTGCGAGAAAACGGTTCGCGAGAGATAGACCCATTCCGGCATGCAGAGCTACCAGACTTTTCCGTGGCACCTCGCGTTCGTTGATTCGCGTCAATAGACCCCTTGATGCGGCTCCCGTTTCCCATGCGTTCTCGGCATAGTAGTGACCGATGCCCTCCGTGGCCCATACTGCACTGAATCGATCGAGACGGTTAGCAAGCCGAACCAGTTCTTCCAGTGATGGGGCCGCTCCCGCTGGAAGTCGCAAGACAATATCCACATTTTCAAAGAGGTCGAAGACCTGGAGCTTGCTTTGAAACTCTCGCAGCGCGGAGCCGGCGCCATTACCGGGTGCAAACACAGCGAGCAGTTCCGCCGACTGCCGCGCAACGTACAACGTAGTTCTCATCAAACCGCGTGAAGTGTATGCGCTGGGCGTGAGCAGAGTCGGCGCAAAATCGCATATGCCTCTTTGTAAACATTCCCCTGCTTGAAAAACGCTCTTCAGCATGCTGGTTAACCTTTGGCCCGCTTCGCAGGCTGATAATTCCATCAGCACGACAAGTTCGAGCGAAACTTGCCGTCCGGGTCATGCAAGCGCAACACATACAGACTAGCGCTGACGTGGGGTTGGAAAATAACGACCGAGTTATCGGTCAGCAACCCCTTCATACCCTGAAACGGCCCTGTCCCATTCAAAACTGGTCCAACACCTCCGAACCGGATTCCCGGCTGTCCCACAATCTTGATATTGAAAACCCGCCCTTCACTACTGTCTGCTGTGAAGCCACCAATGGATCGGCCCGACTCGTCCACAAAATCGATTTCATCAAAAGTTGTAAAGGGGATTGGATTGAGCGCTGTTCCACCCGGAGCCCCAGGATTAAAGTCGACGTGAGCAGTAATCTTGCCGATTACTTGCCCCACGCGTGCCACACTGCGCGGTCCATCGTTCAAGCCCGACATAAGACTGATTAGTCTCAGGCCCTGCACGACTTTCAAACCTCTGAACTGCCCGTCCGGACCAACGCGCGGCGTCACCGGATCGGTTTCCACCGCCTGACCGCGAAAAACTATGTAGGTGATATCGCGTTCAGGGAAAGGCTCCCCTCTCAACGAAGGCAGGCTGCCTTTACTACGAAGGGTGCCCTCAAAGTCCATTACACGCAGCAGCAAATTACCGGTAAATCCACGTTCGGGAGAGAGTGTGCCGCAGTGTACGTAAGTACCTTCGTGATGATTTTTGAATGAACCAAAACCTTCGACGATGGTCCCTACCGTGGCAACAAGCAGTTGAGTTCTTGCACCGTACGTTACTGGAAAAGTCACACCCGCGCCAAAGCCGCGGAACCCATCTTTGTTGCCACCAAACGTGCAAACACCGTCGACCATGACGAAGCGCTGTGAGCGAGACGTGTCGAGTGAAGTGGGAGGTGGTTCGCGATCAGGTGCACCGACAAAATCGTCGGGCACAAGCATCCAACGATGTTTGAATTTCCCGTACGACTCACCCATTAAATTACTGGCCTTCAGTCCGCCTTCCTGTGTCGGCGGCTGAACCGCGATTGCCAGTCGATGCAGGTCTTCTTCCACCCGGAAGCCTATACAGTCGCCATTCTGACCCTGCACCGAAACACTCGGATGTTTTGACGTCGAGACCGACAAGGCATTGAAGTAGGCTGCCTGGTCCACGAGACGCTGCAAGATCTGCGGCGAATATTTGAGGTCCGCTCCCGGCGTTGCCGAGGGCTTAGGACCCGTTGCAGATGTATTGGAAACTTGTTTGCTACTCAAGAACCCAGCCTCCTTTGCTGGTTGACTACGGTAACTTCCATGCTCCTACGTGGCGCTCAATGACCTCGCCCATTAACTGCCGCGGAGTATTTGCCGTCCGGATCGCTAATGCGAAATATGTGCATGAGGGAAAGCGCATGCGGCGCGATGCCGATGGCTGAGTTAACCGAGAGCATCCCCTGTATTCCCTCGAATGCTCCGGTGCCCTCAAGAATGCCGCCATACCCGGCAAACCTGATCGCCGGCTGTCCGGGCGCCGCAGGCAGCCTCATTCCGAAAGACTCGCCTTCAACCACATCAGCTTTGATCGTCCCTACTGTTTTCCTGTCGCTGTCGACGAATTGGTAAAGTTCGTTTGTTGTGAAAGGAGATGGCACGTACGCCGTCCCTGGCGGCGCCAGCAGATCGAAGTAGATAACAGCCCTAAGATTTCCGACGACCGGGCCGATCGTCAGCTTGCTTCTTATTCCAGCGTTGCCCTCTTTCGCACATCTGTATTGAGCCGCGCGCATCTCCGCCGGTGTGAGCAGACCTCGCACACTACCGTCCGGCGCAAAGTCGTATTCAGACTTGACCGACGCGTCCTTTTTATTTCCACGAAGGACGATGTAGGTGATCCCTGGATCCAGGTCAGGGCCTCTTTGCGGTGGTCGCAGACTTCCGGACGGACGAAATTTGCCTTTCGGATCGAAGATGCGAACTGCTACGTTACCTCGAAACTCGTTGTCCGGCGTGATGATGCCATTGAAGACATAAGTGCCGTCGAGTCCCCAGAACCTGCCGAAGCCCTCTAAAGTGGTTCCGATAGCGCCGGCCAAAAGTTGATTTTGGCCGTTAACCGTCGTTGGGAAGGTACGACCTGTGCCGAAGCCGCGAAAACCATCTTCGCCTCCAAAGGAAAACGTTCCTTCCTGCATCACGAATCGCTGAGAGCGCGAGCGGTCCCAGTCAGTTTTTGGCGGCTCGCGGCTTGGACCTGCTACGAAGTCATTCGGGATTGGCAGCCAGCGGGAACGGAAAGTACCCACGGCTTCTCCGAAAATTTGTCTGACCTTCATTCCCGAATTCACGGTTGGAGGCTGTGCGTTACTTTCGAAGACATGAAGAGAATTGTTGATGTTGAAATCGAAATTACGATTGTTCGTGTTTTCCGAATCGGGCGATGCGATGAGGTTGAAATACGCGGACTGATCCAGCAGATGTAGCACGACGTCGAACGGGTACGTTTGCGCGTTAAGGTCCGGTAACGAGGGCGGCGCCTGCGTGGTTGCAGTGGAAACTTGTTTGTTACTCATGACTAAAATCCTCTACCTCGAACACCTCCGTACAGATCGACCCGGCTGTACGTGGGCCAGATAATCCGGTGAAGCTCAACTGTTTCACCCCTACTGCAAGCAACGACACTCCGCGCTCCGCTTGAATGCGAAGTACACAGACTGATCCCGAAGCTTCCTGATACGAAGGTCTCGAATATCTCGGTACTTACGGGTTGTAGCCCGGACCGCCGCCGGCGCCGCCGGTACCGGGACCGCCGCCACCCTGGTAGCCACCGCCACCTCCACCACCGGGACCTCCACCACCGGGACCGCCACTGGCACCTCCACCACCGGGACCGCCAGCTGCGTAGCTTCCACCTGGCTTGTTCAGTTTGTTGATGGCGTCACGGATCTCTCTCAGGACATCTACATCTGTATCTTCGTCTTCCTCTCGCACGTATCGTTCGAGGACTTCATAGTAGACACGGAGATACTTCTTGTCCCTTTCCGGCAGCCCAAGTAATACCCACCCATCCTTCGTGTGCTCCTTATACTTGGGATCCTCCGGATAGGTTGGTTGGCCTTGCTTTTTCCAGTCGGCCGGGATGAATGTCTTTTTCTCGGTCAGCCGCTGAATGAATTCAGCCACCTTCCACGCTGCGAATGCGTCTCCGGTCATATTGTCGGCAACCAGTTCTTCCTGTTCGGGGAAGGCGGTCTCGTAGTCGCGTTTGACGAAGAGGATTTTGTACCGGACCAGCTTTAGTTGGTCGTCGCTTAAGTCTTTGTCTCTCATCGTAGTCTCCTTATCGGTTACTTCAGCAGCATCACCGACGCCATCATCGGTAGAAGTTGTAGTTTGACTCTTGAGATCTCCCCAACCACCCGTCATAGATGGCGATGGCGCAGCGCTGAGCGCTGAATTGGGGCCTTCGCTCGTTGAAAGATCTTCGGATAGTGGGGCAGTCTCCCCTACCAATAAATCCATTCCCCGATCAGTCGTCTTCTGTAGCTCACGAATGGTTCTGGCAAACAACTCGATACCGAAGACGAAGACCGTAAAGGGGAGCAATATCATCTGGCCGAATAGGCGCATCATGCCGGCGGAGGAGCGCTCAGCGTCAGCCCGTTCCTGCTCTCCCTTATCGCTATAACTCATCGAACATGTTACCCATCTCTTGCTCTGCTCAACTGCGCATATCTGTCAGCAATGCTCCAGGCTTGTGTACCAGTCCGCTATCTTTCGGCCAATCTCGTGTGGAGTCGTCTCCTGGATATAGTGAAGGCCTGGCCCAAGATGTACGCTTTCAAAATTCTTGAAATTCTGCCGGCACCAGTCGACAGAATCGGCGGTAACAATTCCGCCGGGCGTGGCGTAGAGCAACAGCTTAGGCAGTCTTGATTGCTTCATCCTCTCGGTGATCTCATTTATGCCGTCCCAAACCTCCTTTGGCTTACCGGCAACCGGAACACTCCGCGCGAGCGACCAAATGGGAATGCGACTGGAGGTGATTGTGAAAGGCTCGCGATAGTAATCCATCTCCTTGCTCGACAGTCGTCTGCCTACGCCACCTGACAGCAGGTGTTCAATGAAGAAGTTTTCCTCCACGAGCAATTTCCAACCTTCGCCCCCCTGACCACCTTCCCGAAATTTTTGGAACAATGCCCTGAATTCCGGAGTTGAAAAATCTTTCCATTGTGGAAATGTTTTGAAGATGCCTTCCATAAAGGCGATTGCTTTCACTCGGCTCTCGTGACGCATCGCGTAATTCAGGCCGAGCGACACACCCCAGTCGTGTAGCACCAGAGTGACGTTGTTCAGCGCCATTTTTCTGAAGAACTCTTCCACGTACTTCGCATGGTTAGTCCACTTGTAATCCATGCGCGGCTTGTCTGACCTGCCATACCCAATCAGATCGAGCGCGATGCACCGGCCATAAGGAACCAGATACGGTAGAACATTGCGCCACAGGTAGGACCACGTAGGATTGCCGTGGATGAACACAATTGGCTCGCCCGTGCCCTCTTCAACGTAGTGCATCCTGGATCCAAAGACCTCGATATAGCGTGGCTCGAATGGATAGTCGGAAGCGATGTCAGCCTCGTGCGGAATTTCTGCCGGAGCAGCCCCGCCAGGCGCAGGCTGCTGAGCACTGACCGGCTGCTGCGCGACACCACCTTTAAGAGGCATAGCACCCCAGCCGGACGCTGTTGTCTGCGTGGAATTCTGAGTCGTGGAAGGAGGTTTCTCCGCCGGTCGATTGGGAACAGTTGTGACTTGAGCGACCTGGGTGCTACCAGGTACGCCGTTTCCCGGCTGACCAGGTGTTAAGGCACCGAACAGGGCGTCTGTCATCCTCTTTTGCAGCTCATCGCCTGTTTTGAAAATCAGTTGCAGCGATTGCGCAAGTTCGGCTTCAGTGGCTGTAGTGACTTGCTCGAATGAGCTCGCGGCTTTCTGAGGTCGAAAGACATTCAGCATTTGCTGCGCCCCGAACAGCGACATGGCCCACGAAAAGCTAAAGGCTGATTTAGTAAATTCCCTCACGTTTCCAATCCATCCACAGATTCCTTCATCGCGTGCGGCCCACCGCCAACAACACCAATGCGCCACACGCAATGAACGCAACGGCGTTGATTTTTCCCGCCCACTCATTCCCGACAAACGAACTCGTCACTCGCGGCAATGCAAACGCAATTGCTGCGAGCAGAAGCAGCATGGCGATCGTGACTGCTGAGGAGTTTTTCTGTCGCTGGTGCGAAGCTGTTTCCGGCACATGAAGCTTGACGCGGGCGCTTCCCTCGGATGCGAGCGTGAGCATCTGGTCGAGCCTTTGCGGCATCGCCATCATCAACCCCGCATATCTGTCCACGTGATCGCCAAGACGCTGAACGCTCAACATCTCACGCATTCGCGCGACACTCTCTAATAGACGCGCTTCCTGTAGACCTTCCAGCAGTGGGTCCGTTTCGGGTGAGAGCTGCTGCGCGATTCTCGCGATCGCAAACAAACCTCTGCAAAAAGCGGACAGGTGCGGGTGTGGCACATATCCGCAGTCAGTGGCGGCTTGCCAGTGCACAACGAGGTGCTCAATTAAATGATTTGCGTCGTCGCCGGAATACCAGCCACTGTCGCGGAATGGCACGACCTGGCGGAATCGATGCCGAAGGTCTTCACCGGCGCCGGGTGGTCCATCAGGTCTTACTTCCTTCAGGAGGCACGAGCAAGCCTGATCGGGGTTATCGCCGCCGGACGCGATCAAGTAGTTCCAGAGGTTTGACTGCGACTCGCCCGGCAGGCTCGAGAAGACACCGCCAGTAAAGGCGATCTGCTTGTCAGATAGAAAAGCCACGTTCGCGTGACACGGCTCGACAGGAAAAGTGTGGCCCATTAATGCTTGCCGCAACCACACTGAACAGAGCAGCCGGGCAACGCCTTGTCGATCTAAAGTCTCCGCGGATTTGCCCTGCAACTGCTCGATCGTAAGCATCGACGTGCTGCACAGATCGCGTATCACCTCAGGCACACGAAGCAGCTCGAGATCTTCCGCATCGCGCCGCAGCGTCTCCAACGCTTTAGCTTCGCTGGTGAGGTCCATCTGCTGGCGCAGTGTTGCTGCGAAATCGGCAACGGCATTTTTAAAGATAGCGCCGCGCGTTGGGCCTTCGACCAGTTCCAGCAGTTCCAGATCACAGAGCAGTTGTGCCGCAGTTCCGGGACGGACTAACTTGCTCACCACCGGCATCCCGTTCTGACGCAAACGCGCATGGTGCAATTGGTATAGCAAGCGTGACTCGAAGGGCTCACTTTCAAAGGAAAGAAAAACCTCCTCCGGAGCACATCCGATCCCGTTCTCGATCGACTGCACCACGTCTGTGTAACGCATTTGGGTCGCATTGTCGGGTATGGCTTCGAGTTCGAGGCAGTCGGCAGCGGGTAGAAGATCAACACGCGTCGCAAGGTAACGTCCGAAGGATGAGAAGACCGGACCAAGATCGCTGAGTGCAAGCCGAAGCTTGAGACCCAGACTTGCCTCATGGTCCCACCTTCGAGACGCACGCACGATGCGGTGCGGCCCACGCGTCAGACCAAACGCCGCCAGGCGTTCGAGCACTTGCTCACGCCGTTGCTTGAGCGTTGTTCGGTCTGCTCTACTTTGCGCTCTCTGGACCATAGCCGATGCTCACAGACTGGGCCTCAATCGTTTTCAAATCCGCTTCGAGCGATTCGCGGTCTGTTGGTCCGCGATAGATCTTGACGATGCGCTGTGACGGATCTAGGACTAGTGTGTAGGGGATGCCGACGCCGTTGAATTGCTGAAACAAGTCCTGCGTACCGACGGCCACGGTGTAGTTGATCTGGTGGGCTTCGACGAAAGGCTTAACTGTTTCAAGCCCGGTTTCATCGAGTGCGATCCCAACGACTTTAGCTTTCGAGTTCGCTGCCAGCTCCTTGAGTTCGGGTATTTCCCTCATACACGGCGTGCACCATGAAGCCCAGAAATTCAGGACCACGACCTCGCCTTTCAACGAATCCTTGTTAACGGGTTTGCCTTCGAGCGACGTCAGTGAGAAGTCTGGAATCGTATTCCCTACAACTACATTTTCCGGGTTGACAGCCTGTGCATTCCCGCAGCCTTGCAGAACAACAGCCGAAACCAGGATGGCGCTGATTACTAATAGTTTTCCCATTGTGTTTTTCCTCAACTCTCTCAAACGCTTCTCCCCCGCTCGAGCCGCGTGGCCAACTCCGATAGCGACGGGTGATACTGAAAAACCTCACCGAGACGTTGGTGCTTCTGCAGAATGGGATGAATGCGGTACACAGCCTCTCGGGCCGGCTGCGCAACCAATGCGTCCCATAGTTGGACCAGGCGTGGATCTGAACGCCTCGGGCGGTATTCGAGAAACTCCAGGATGTACTGGTCGTTAGGTGTGATGTCGATTCCCATGATCAGCGTCGACATCAGGCCATTGGTGAAGCCGGGTGTGCGAGCCACTCGCTCGCCGTTCATACTGATGAAGTTTTCCATCAGCTCAGGTTGGCGAACGTTGACGATCGTCGTGGCCCAGGCAAGACCTGCCATCATGTTGAGCAGAGCTAGTTCATATGGTGCTTCGCGTTCGATCGCCAGCCACGGCGAGAGCAGGCCGGGCACAAAAAACAACGGCAGGAAGTAGAGTGAGCGTCCGACGCCATGCCAGAAGTAACCCAGCACATGCGGAGCGATCTCTCGCAGATGTTTATCTACTACGCCGACCATCGGCGAGTGCCAAAAGCGTGTTACTAAACCAAGCGACTCGTAGGCCGCTCCTTCGTAACCGGGCCGCGAGTTCTCATCCACCAGCGTAATGAACTCACGGAGCACACCCCGGATTTCGTCAGCGTCGCTATAAGCAGTGACGGTGTTCATCAGTTGCTGCGCGAACCCCAGACCAATGCCCGCGTGCATCATTGTCAGGCTCTTGGCAGGCAACACCTCAGGACTCACGTTAGTCAGAATTCCGCGAATGGGTTTGCCCTTGTTCCAAAACGTCAGCGCGTAAAGATGGCCCAGTCCTTCAACAGCCCACAGGTCGGGGTAAGCTCCGAGCGCGTAAGCGTCCTTAACGAGTTTGGCGAGGTCAAACTCCTTGCCCTCCGCGGGAACATGTAGGAGCGAACTGACGTGCTTCACGAGATTAAAGACTTCGTAGTTATTCTTTAGTGTCTGCCAGGCGAGCCGAGCACGTTCCGTCGAGGAAAAAGTTTGTAGTGTGTCCTGTGATTGCTGGATTACTGCCGAAGTCAGCCGCGAAACATAGTTGGGATTGAATGCTCGAAGTGTAAGTGTGTCACAGAAGATAGTAGTCAATCCTCGCGGCCCTTCCTCGCTCATCTCGTAAGATCAGAAAAGGAGATCGCGAAATTGGATCTGGGGGGCTTGATTAACGGACGAAAAGGCGTCGTTTGCTTTG
>Ga0157372_10004959_pt1 | contig 14139 bp, 27 predicted proteins | sample C55metaG_FD_115307 | JGI IMG/M metagenome (GOLD analysis project Ga0157372, IMG submission 115307) | Corn rhizosphere microbial communities from Kellogg Biological Station, Michigan, USA - C5-5 metaG | ecosystem: Host-associated > Plants > Roots > Rhizosphere > Soil | place: USA: Michigan... | reverse complement strand
TTTACTTTTGACTGTAGAGGATCATTCGGGTTGGTATCGGGGAAATGTTCGTGATTAGAGATTGTGACGCCCCAAGCATCATACACAAGGTCTGAGTCGGCCTTTTTGAGTGGCCCGCCATACTTATCTTCCAGATCGATGAGAATATCTTTGGGATTGGTGTATCCGCCAAGAAATTGCCGTCCGACTCGGCCGATGAGGCTGTAATGCATCATTGCCCACGCTAGATGGCGAGGGTTGGCTCGAAAGTAGTCAAGTTCTTTGACGACATATTTGACAAGACGTTTGCAAACAGCGTCAGCGGATGGATAGCGTTTGTTATTCATAGAGTGCTTGCGTATTTCTTAAGAGTCTCTTGGGTATTAAACCAACGATTGATTTTCGGCCAGCACGATTCGCTGCCGTCACGATGTTTTCTATGGCGAACACTGCTCATCCAGCAACCGCCACAACCTTTATCTTTTTCTGCCTCTAGATGTTCTTTTAGAGGCAGGGGCATATCTTCGGATATTTCCAGACTGTAGAGGTCTTGATCTGCAAATCCCACAACATTCATCAATTTAGCGCAATAATCACCTGCGGCCGTAGCTTCGGCAGCGGTTTTTGCTTTTAGCAGAATCTCGGGATTGTCTTTGGCCGCATAATGGGCTGCATACCAATCCCTCAGGATGCGGTTATAGTCCTTTTCCATGAGCGGACTATACCTTGTTAGGCTAGGCGAGTAAACAAGAATCCCGACACCGCAATATCGGTGTCGGGATAGCAAGGTTGTGACAACAGATTATGCCTTTTTGAAGGCGGCGTAATGCTGAGATTTTGCGGGTGGATTTACCGCAAAGTCAACCAGCCAAGCATAGCTGCGGTGAGGTTCTTTATCGATCTTACAAAAGATAAAGTAAGCCGATCCCCAAGTATACTTTTCAAGGACTTGTTGGAACAATGGATACGCCTCAGAAACGACACCGGCCGTTGAATACTTTGGTTGGAATCCCCATTCATCACAAATTACTGGAATTTTTAATGAATCTGCGACTTCCTTGATGGCTTTGAATAGTTTTTCAAAGCTGCCGAGGCTGTTATTCTTCCAATCGGTGCTGAAGAATGGATAATTATGGCAAACTAAGTAATCGAAATTCATGAAGCCGGCATTTGCCATTTCTTGATACCAGCTTTTTACGGTGCCGGGGTCTTGATAAGCAAAGCTAGGGCTACCCGTTTTGAATCCAGCCGCTCTCAATTCTGTAGAGATTTTCGAAGCCATAGCAAAAGCTTCTCTCCAATTACCCTTCGGCCAGTATTGAACGAGGTTGGATTCATTGAATAGATTGACAATAATTCTCTTGTCGAGGTTGGCCTTAATGGAATCGATTGCCTTTTGGGGATAAACTACCGTGCCGGTGGTCGATTCCTTAGGTGTTAGACAGATCATTACATTGATGCCTTGATCGAGCCACTTCTTACAGTCTTTAACTGAGTTTTCATTTACGAGGGCACCGGTCGCTGGATTAAAGCTAACCCAATTCCTCATCGTATTGAAGCCAGTCTCTTTCATATAAGGTGTGATTACGCTTGCCGAATTGCTGTCGGCGATCGTGCCATTCCAACGATTAGGAATTGGTGTTGGAGCAGGGACGGGGACAGGCGTAGGCGTAGGCGTAGGGACAGGGACAGGCACAGGAGCGGGCGTAGGTGCTGCGGCATCTTCGCCATAGAATTTCAATTCGGCCACGCTGCCATAGGCACCTTTGGGTGCGAGCATACGAACGTAGCGATATCCGTCTACGCTATCAACGTCTGCTGAAGTCAATACTTTGATAGGTGGTTTAGCAGTGATCTTGTAGAGTTCTTTTACATTCTTAAAGTCGGCATCGTTGGAGGCTTGGAATCGGCTGTTGACGATTCTTTCGGGCATGTAATCGTGTCGTGGGGCGAATTCGATGCGGGTGATGCGTTTGGTGGTGCCGAAGTCTAGTCCCATCCATGATTCATTACCATTAGGTGCATCGAAGTAAGTTTCTAGATTGTCGTCAAACACCTTTTGAATGGTGTTGCCGACGTTATTATACGAGCCTGCGGTGCCTATGATGGTGCCGGTAAGGGAATTCAATTCTTCCACGTCTACCGTTTTACCATCTAGTTCAACTTCAATTTCAGCATCGCCTGTTACTTTTACAACAAGAGTTTGGCCGTTTGCCAACTCTGCCGTCCACGTATTTGCCATTTTGTCTCCTTATCCATAATTATAAACGCAGATGTACCCATTTAATTCTTATTAACAAAATAAAAAACCTCGTTACTACGTTTATACATACGGTAAATTCCGAATATAAAGGCAGTAATGAACATTCAAGAAAAACTCGCAGCTTTGATAAAGTTTGTGAAAAAGAATGGCAGTGACACTGCCATTGCCACTCTTCAGCAGTTTTGCGTCAAAAACTTTAATTACGATCTGCCTGTTGACAAGCCTTTACCTCCTACGGAATTTCGAGCATGGTGGAAGGGCAACAACGACACCGGATTGGATTGGAAAAACTCAGTAAATGCCAAAGGCTATATTGTTGATTTCTCAGCCGATCAGGGCGTGACTTGGAAGCAAATTGCGAAGTTTGAAGGTGACGGTAGGTATGTTCGACACAACCCAAGTCCTTTTGGCATAAATCAATACCGAATTAAAGCTTTCAATGGAGCAGGAGAGTCTGATTATGCTCCTGTTCTTACATTTGAAATGAAAAAAGACAACGGCAAGATTACTCCGGTCGTTGTTCCTCCCGTCAATATAGTTGCCAATTTTACAAGCGAGACTGAAGTTCCTTTCTTCATCAAAGCTGATGAGATTCAAAGTGAAGATTCTAGAATCCCCACTAAAACCGATTGGGTTGTTACCGGCCCTGATGGAAAGGTTTTATTAGAGACTGAAGGTTTCAATATTGCCATTCTTCCTACAGTCGCAGGTGACTACAAGATTAAGGTAGCCAATCAAAATGCTTCTAAAGAATACATTTTACGAGTCACTGAAAAGAAATGGAATGTAATCACTGATCCTGCCGACCTATCGGCAGCTATAAAGGCATCTAAGTCTGACACGAAGATCGTTTTGACTAAGGAAGCGACGTTGACCACTCTTGAAAAGTTTAATGGTCGTTTGGTTGCCAATGGCAATACAATCAATTATTCTGGTCCGACATATACACCTAATAAAGATAATACGGGCGGTTGGCCCACTGTCGCCTTTACTCTTGCGAAGGGTGCGACACTGGACGGTATAAATTTCACTGGACCTTTTTATGATGGTTCACAGAGATATAAGGTCATTAAGTTTGCCGAGGTCGCTGGCAATAATTACATCAGCAATTGCAAGATTAGCAAGGTAAGTTTTGGAATAAACTTGGAGTCTTCTCCTTCTAACATTGGTTTTGTTGGCAATAAATTCGATCGTTATTTGGCGAATTATGTGGTTTGGATGGGCGGTAGCGGTCTTTTCATTTATGACAACACGGCAGAAGACTCATCTACTGAACATATTGTGCGTGGAGCAGGTTATTCATGGGTTACTATTGCAAACAATAAATTCCGCAATCAAGACTTGCGTAACGCTACAGACGACACTAAAGAACCTTGGAATTATTCCAAGTCTTGTATCAATTGCCAATGGGGCAAGTTAGTTTACGTTTACAATAACACTGCCCGTGAGGGAGCAATAAGTGTTGGGCCGCTCGGCGGCGGCGACGGCGATAAAACCGGAAGTCAATGGACTCGATATGCTGTAGTTCGTAACAACACCTTAATCAATGAAACCGGAAGCACAATGGCCGAATTCCAAGTTCAGCACGGCACTGAGTACCTAAAATTTGAAAATAATACAGGTGCTAAGACAAGTTTACGTTTGTCTGATCCTCAGTATCCTACCGGGCATCTTGTTTTGAATTCAGAAATTACTATTGATAAAGCTTCTGGTTATTGGAATTGGGATGCTAAAGCTTTACCTGAGTCTACAAAAATTACAATCAAATGAAAAAAGGCACCATCACTTGATGGTGCCTTTTCTTTAGTTCTTAGGGACACGAAAGCTGCCCCATCGGTTTTCGGCCATCCATTTACGGCCAAAGCCATCAACATAATCGTTTACCCATTTACCTGAAACGATATCTTGAAAAGCAGGGCCGATATAAGTCATGGGACGACCGCCAGTAAACCAATAGAATGCACGCTTAAGCATTTGATTCCTTTGTAGGTCGAACAACATCCTCACGACAACTACGCACGTCAGCGTCCCACTGAGAGGGCGAGAAAGGCTTTAGATAGACCCCACGGCCACCTTTACGGATGGCGGCAGCATGGAGTTTATTGGCATCCGTCTTATAGTGCATTTTCCTCGGGAAATAATCCTTAGGATACTGCCAATTAAGTGACGGCTTGAGTGGCGGCTTGGCTAGGACGACGTATTCGGGCATCTTCTTTATCCTTTAACGACTGTAACTTCCTGCTTGAGTGAATTCTTACGATCTTCTGCGGCCTTTACCTGAGCGTCAATCTTCGCTTGATTGCGTGCTTCGTAAAGTGTATCATATTCATAACCGGTGATTTGATTATCACTCATTGCCTCTGCGATTGCAGGCTTAAGGCTCGGATATTCCGCAACCCATCCTTGGATTTCTGAATAACAACCTTCGGTCACTTCTCGTCGTTGACCGTAAGCATAAAGAGAATAAATTCCATAAATCAACAGGACTATCAATGTCAGCACAAGTTGAAAGAAAATAAAGGTTTGTGAGGTACTAAGCGGCTTGATATCCTTTTCATCCATTACGAATTCTCCTTTACGAGTCGAATATGATCCTTTTCGGCGTGTTCACGGATGCCTGAATAATCGGCATCCCCGATTTGCAGGCCATCGAAGCCCTTGACCTGCGTAACCCAATTGCGGGAATTAGAATCCCACCATGTCTCGACAAGACCGCAAAACTTATCGGTGTCAAAAGTGGTTACATAACCACTTTTGCCAACAACTTTGGCGATCTTGCGAGCCTTGAGGATGATTTCACGATCGGTCATGCCTAACCATGTACATCCTAACTAGGCAATGCCGCAAAGATGCAATACGAACCATAGGAAGGCCGGAATTGCAATTGCTGCTCCAATAAAAGCAATAATCACAAGAAACAATTCCGGCTTGAATGGCTTACGGCTTTTTCGATAGTGCGGCATATTGCTGTTGACACTTTTCCAGTTCTTTTTCCGTTGCTTCGACCGTTCCTTTAGGTGCCGTTTTAATCAGCGGGCCTGACAGTCGATCTTGCAGTGCCCTAATTCTACGGGCGAGTAGTTCTTTTTCATTAAGCATAATTATCCACCTACTAGAGAGAAGAATTCAAGTTGAGTCCGAGCATCATTCCACTTTCGTTGTAAAGCGGGCGTGCCATACTTATAGATATTGATGCTACGATGAGTGTCAACTCCATCCCTTTCCTTCAGATAGAGTGCCGTCCGTGGCTCACGGAAGCAAGCCGGGTCTAAACCTTCCAATTGACACCACATGAGAAGGAAAGATGAGATATCTTCGTATTGATCCTTCTGCGGAGGATTATCCTTCTTGTTAAGATCAATGGTGATTCCCCTTGTCTTAGCAAATTCAATATAATCCTTTTTGGCTTCGCCTACCGTCCCGGTAAGATTGGTAACGCAAGGAAATACATCATTCTCTTCACCCGTCTTAATGGCGTATTCAAAACAAGCTGTCCAATTGCCTGAAAACTCGACAGGATCATCGGGGAAAAGGTTTTTGAGACAATTCTCATTGCCTTCTCGGGTCAGCACCCTCTCAATCTTCCGAACGACGTAGGGGCCGGGATTTTCCTGTTGATGGATAAAGTATGTATTTGGCATGGTTTACTCGTTGGGAATAGAATCAATAAGAGCCTGAAGCTTGGGCGACAGCGTAAGTTTGTCGATTACAATGACACGCTTAGGGAATTGCAGTGTGCTTTTCCGGCTGAGCAATTCAGGCTCATCGGCCCAATCATCATTGATTCCCTTAACGGTAATGCGATCGACACCATCCTTATCGTAAGGCACTTGCTTTACTTCCACTTTGGTAACTTTACCGATACGCATACCGATGATATCGGCGTATTGATAAGGATAAGCAATAACCGAACCGGGTTTGATTTCTTGTCCAATCTTGTCAAGCATTATTTTGCCTCTTGAGTGGTCGGATTAAGGAACGTGAGATTATCGTTACCATTTGTGTTGTATTCAATGTTTCGGATGGTGTCAGTACCATCGTACTTAATGATGAGGTAAAGATCGGAAGGAATAGGCTTGTCATAGACACCCATAAATTCTTTCTCTCGCCCATCTGAAAACTTGACGATGGTGCGGTAAGGCTCAAACTTACCCCAACGAATGCGAATGCCTTTCTTATCCTTTTCCTCTTCAAAAGGATCGGGAATCTTTTTGGTTTCAACTGAGAGGACTTTACCTTCAATGGTTGAGAATTCCGTCTTGGCCTGCTCGGTTTTCTTTTCGGCCTCTTCTGCGGCGTATTGGAGGGCTGCTACGCTACAGACAATGATAGCAACAACTAGCAAGATCATTGCAAGGCAACCAAAAGCTTCGGCAGCAGCAGCAGCAGTATCATTTTGTCGTTGATTCATGAATTTCATCCTTAATGGCGAGTCCACTTGCCGGGAATCGCAACCTTATATTCAGTGCCGCCTTCGTCAAAATACGTCACCTTGACATTATCAGGGCGGCAATGGCCATCGTTATAGGTGATATCTCTCGGAATAAAGTCAGAATAAGCATCCCAACCGCCGAAATCGGGATCATTCTTAAATGGCTCAGTTGCCTTTGTAATGGCAGCTTCGACCTTATCCTCATCGCAGCCGTCATTCCAGCTAAGAGCAAAGAATGCTTGCAAGGCAGCGAGCATTTCCTTGAATTGCGGCTCACCTTCCTGATACTTTTTCTTATTGGGGTTCTTATAGTAATCACGTCGGACAGTTTCGTACTTATCAGCATCGCCGTGCATTACCTTGACGTGAAGACGCCAAGCATTACGGGGATTCTTTGACTTAACCACCGGCTCGCCAATAACAAAAGTTTCAACCATCGATTTCACCGCCATAAAAAGACTGAATGAATTCCAACACTTCACGGTAGGTCACATTATCTTTGGGCATTTCCCGCAGAAGATTACAAATTTTATCTCGCAGATCAGGAGCCGGATCATCAAAATCCAAGTCCATATCCAGATCATCGGGCGAGAACGCTGCGACTCTGAACCAAGTCTTACCTTTATAATTCATTGGCAGCGAAAGCCAAATCAAGCCTTGTTGGCGACCATAATTTTGCCAACCGCCTTCTTCGGTCAGACCAATGACAAAGTATTCGCCCTTGTCGTATTTATCTTGCACCTTAAATTCGGTGCCGATCAGGGCAATACGTTCATTTTCGGGAAGGCGATAAAAGTCGTAAGCGGTTTTCATGACTTTTTCTTCACCTTTTTAAGTTCAAGTGGGCTGTAATAATACTGAATTGCACCATCAGCGGGCATAAAATCGCTACCATCATTAGTCTTCAGTCCCTTTTTGAGACTAAATTCGACAATGATACCCAATTCACAATTAGAGCGATAGCCGACCACTTTACCGACAGTTTCTTGAGTGAATTCAGGCCGTTGTACGCCGCTCCATCCAGTGCCAAACATGGCATCGGTTGTTACTCGTGTACCCCTTGGGAAATCCTTTCGAATATCAAAGCGAGGTTTAAATGGCGCAGATGCGTCTTCCACCTTATAGCTGCAAGCACTGGAAAAATCGGCGGTTAGGCCGCTTTCTTTCGCTTTTTCTTTGAGTTCTCGGCCGACATATTCGGCCAAAGACTCATCGACAAGGACAGTGACGGTGATTTGTTTAAGTTTACTCAATTGTTTGGCTCCTTACAATATCGACAGGATTTACGATAAGAGGGACGGGGCCAGTGACAATGAATACAGCGGCAGGTCGATTGACGTGCCGCTTTTGAGTATTCCGCATATTCCATTGCTTCAATGGCAAACTCAACCGCAGGCGGGCCAATTCCCGGCCCTAAAAAGCTAGGGCTGGCGAATTTATCGGCCAGAGCGATGAGTTGTTGAGTATGGGTCACGCACACCCATGTACATCTTAACTATCGGCGAGTTTTTCCTCTTTGACGCTAACGCCTTCGTAATTGCTTAAACTCAAATGCCGTCCATCAGCATAAATCAGATCGACTCGGCGTGAATTTACATTGACCGACACAACTTCACCCACAAGCAGATTAGCCATTTTAGTATTATACTCTTTTTCTGCCGCTAGGGCAGCAGGTAATTTCCTTATGATAAAAGTCATTGCCACAGCAAATACGAGTATGATTAAGAGTGGGATTATCCAAGTTATCATTTGTTTGTCCAACAAAGTTCTGATTTGTTTTGGACATGCGAAATCAATTCGTCACGCCCCATTTTGTTCAATTGCTGCCTGATTCGGTTCAATTCTTTGTTTAGCTTATTACGGTAATAACTGTTGGATTTGTAATTTTTGCTAATGTAATTGGCGATTTCGTCTGAATACTCATAGAGCGTGGTGGACTCAGCGGCATCTTGCAATTTTTCATAGCCTAATTCTTTTAGGTCGCTTTTGCGATACATTCGGCCTGCAACGTGACTGCCGATTTCTTCGCTGTAAAAGGGAACGATGACTGAGTGGGCGATATGGGCCGCATTAGGCGATGCCATATAGCCTTTTTTGACTACTTGGGCACCCCATTCAAGCGTATCCACGCCGGTAGCAATGGCAATAGCTTTATCGCCAAGAGCCATTTTCTTGACTTTTTCAGGAGTCAGTGGCTTAAGTGCAGCATGGAATTCTTGTTCAGTCATAATTTACTCAGGTTTGTTATCCCATTCTGCTTTCATTTCGTCTGCATCGAGTGTACCCCAAATGCCGGGCAATTTGGGATCAACGGGCACTTTAAATGTCAAGGAAGTGTCTTCACTAACTCCCGAACAAAAAGTTCCGATTAGTAGATTTTTGCCATCGTTAAATTCGATCACGAGATTTTCAGTATTTCGATGGTCAGATTCGACATTGGGAACACCAGCTTCGGAAGCAGGGTAATATTTGTACCCTTTGATAGTACCTGACTCGACTAATTCATTCAACAGCTTGTGCTTCATTTTTACTCGCTCTCGGATACACGATACCGGAAACCGCTCTCGACTTCAAGGAGAATCAGTCTTTGCAATACACGGTTACGTTGCCGTCTTTGTCTATTTTTCGGCTCTTAAATCGGGGTGGTTTGACTAATGCTCTGGCAACTTGAAACCACAATCCTGCTTGCGACTCGCCATGACCACTATACCATTCTGAAAGATATTCTGCTTGTTTTGCCGTCAGATTCTTAAAGGTAAGGGTGACTTTATCTGCCATCTTATGTCCTCATATAAATGCCGTAATATCTACGGCATTTATTATGAAAACAAAAGTGTCCATTCGTGCATCGCTTCAGCAATACGAGCATCTGCATTGGCAAGACGTTTATTGATACGATGGCGGGCGATGAATCTCCACCACGGCGTATTATTTAAATCGTTCATGGCTACAAGACGATCTTGAATAGCCTTCTCTTTTTTGTTTACAACTGAATCGAAACATGATGAAACGAAAGCCATTACTCCACCTTGTCAATATATGACTGCTTGATATGCCACAGGGCCATGCTTTCCAAAAGCTGATACTCGGTCAATTCTAAATGACCGCCTTTGTCTTTGGCTGTGAATTCCTTAAACTTAAATCTAACATCGTCATAGGTGTTAGCCCATTCGGACGCCTGCTTGTATTGTTCAATAGAACAATCAGAATATTGATGTAAGGCAACACAGAGCAAGATACCGACCACTAAGAAAAACACCACCCAAAAAATGTCCATTCTGGATCGCTCGCTCATTTAACTTCCATTTCTGCAATAGTCTTTTCAATATCTTGTAGAAATTTGAGATACCTTTTAACCTCTTCGACTTGATTTTTCCATGCTTCTTGAAGATTGCCCGGTTGTGCCGCTCGATCTTCTGACATTATCAAATCAAAAGTGAGTCTCTCATCTTGCTTTCCTAAAAGGTATCGCAATAAGAGTAGATCGTCAAAGCTTAGAGTCAGACTAACATCGCCTTTGTCATAGGTGGCTTTCATGTATTCTCCGCAAATTCAGGATAATCTTGAGCGAAATACTTATCGTTGTATTTCTTTACCAATCGTCGTAGTTGGTCGCTGCTCAAATCGTCTAAATATTGATCCGTTAGCTTGTGTTTCTCAATACCTCTGTAAGCTAGTGCTAGATTTTCTTTACGGAAAATCTTCTTAAGGAGAAATTCTATGCCAGCATCGATATCGGTTGTTTTGTCATAAATAACATCACCCCCATAAATGCCAACCTTTTCATCGACAAGATAGATTTTAATTTCGCCAATCCATTGATTCGGCTTTACCTTATAAGCAAAAGAAACGCCGCCACTGCTTAACAACACCGTTTTAATTGCTTCGTGGGTATTCATGGCTTCTCCGATGGAAGTGAAGGGGCGGTTAGACGCAGTTTGCCTTCCTTTAGCGTGCCGCCATTGGTCATTGTGCCGAACAAATGAATCAACAATTGTTTGGCAAAGGCTCGGGAAGCAATACAGCCGCAATAAATTGTATGATGATGCCGATTGCAAAACTCATCAACAGCATTAGCAGGATCATGGGCACCGCTATGAAATTCCCATCGATCATCATCCTTAATACCTGTCCTTTTATGACAGATAGTATACCAGAAACATCGGACGCCATCATTACGGTCAAAGCTACTAGTTACTTTAACATAACTGGATGGGCCAAAGTAATTCCTAAGCACCGGGATGGCGTCAATAGGAATAAAACCAAATTCCTGAGGATTGAAAGTGTAGTTTGTCATATTACTTATTAAATTCTTTCTGAAAATCTTTGATAAACCAACTGTTCACCCATGCACCGTCCACGTATTCATCAATTTCAACGAATTCTTCCAACTCGTCCTTGTCTTCCTCATCTTGGACGCTAATAAAATCGTTCAAGTCCTTTAAGACTTTTTGAGGATTAGAAGATACGCAACTAATGTCGTTTTCGATGGAAAGGACAAAGATTCGTTCTGAAGTAGTTACCGGAGCAATAGGCTGTGACGGCACTTCAGGGCACTTGCAGAACCATTTACGAAAATCAGATAGTAAACTCATTTTGATCCTAATGCTTAACAACTGCAACAATAGTCACGAGCATAAGTGCGACCATTGCACCTACGGCGACAGCTTGTGTGATCGCCACCGGTGCGATCCATTTCTTTCCCAATGTCTTATTCGTCCATTGATATATTCTGGACTTATCGTAATTCGTCTTGCCAAGAAAAATCATGTCGTTGGCTACCATTAGAGGACAAGTGCCCCAAATGAGCATTGATACAATGGACGACACACTATATCCGGCAACCATTCCCCATCCTAAAGCACAAAGATAAGGATTGACGCCATAATAGTGTGTTCCTACAAAACTCCCAATGAAACAACAAATCGGGTTCACAAACCGATCAATGGTGCGGGCAGAATGATACCAACGTCGTCGTAACTTCATGCTTCTAAGCCTCGGGTTTCATCACTAATAGCATTCTCATAGCCATCCGACCAATCCTCATGCTCACAAGTATATTCAGCGTAAGGATTTGGAACGGGTTCGAATAGACGGATCAATGCATGGCTACCATCATCACGTTTATGATATTTCAATTGAGGGAAGGCATTGTATCCTTTCTCATAAGCAGGTGTACGCTCAGTCATGAAAATCCTTCAATTGCTTTTTGGTTTGCTGGTTGAATACCTCAACCAATTGGTCGTACTCGGCATAAGTGATCTTATCATCGGCCATCATTTCATGAGCCTTTTTGGCGAAGTCGGGGTAACGACTTGCGCTTTTTGCTACTCGATTGTAATCTTCCCCATCAATTTCAGAGGCTTGATGCAACACTTGATTTTCTTGAACAGACTTTTCGAGAGCTTGTACGACACTATAAAAACCATAGCCGACAACAGCAATTACAGCAACAACAATCTCCACAATGATAAAACGCTTGAATAAAGGATTTTCTTTTTTAGCTTCGGGCATGACAGGGTTTGGGTTTGGGTTGGGGTTTGGTTTATCAAGCGGAACATTCGAATATCCAATACTTTTATGATAGAGTTTACTTTCTTCGGTAAGATTACCCGGATAAACAAGATTAGCATTAAAAGGATTAGAATAATCCAAGGTAGGGTGTGTATTATAAAGCTGCTTTAGACTTTTATGATTACAAGTTTGCCAAAAATCCTTGTCTTCGTTGCGATATTCGAATACATCTGTGCCTACTTTATTACGAAAATAGAAGTTATTTCCAACGGGCCTTCGGTAATCAACGTAATAGTTGTAGCCGTCATGGCCGTTGCTTGAAGTTGAAAAGAATTCATAAGTGGGCATTGTTAAATCGCTCCATTACAGCAGTGTCTCGGGCCGACAAATCATTTACAACGTCAGGGCGACGCTTCCAAGAGCGTTTACAGGCATTGTAGTCATTACGACGATCCAATACCTCTACTCGATCCTCGGACGCTCCTACGACCGTATGATACCCGGCCCCGGCCATGTCTTCAAGATCAACCCCGTAGCTTGCAAACTTATCAGGCTCACGGAGATAGAAAACGACTTCTGCATCCGTTGCCTTATTCAACCCATTTTCCCGCTTTAACCGGTCGAGTTGTTGCAAGGCATCAGCACGGAGTTTCAATACAGTTTCCCAAGTATCGGAAGTACCGCCAACAAAGTCCATTTCTACGTCATTTTCAGCCTGCACCTTCTCGCCAACCTCTTCTGCCAACAAAGGCAGGACGGGATAAACGACCGCCGACAATGCCCAATAAACGTGCATCATCGTCGTCACGGCTCGGCGACGAGCCAATGAATCCTTTGCATCGCAATAAAGGCGATCCTTCATTGCATTAGCATAAACTGCACTAAAGTCATTGGTGCAGAAATTAAGCAACATCTGGAATACCTTGTGGTATTCATACTTGTCATATGCCTCAAAAGCCTTATGTTTCAATTCGGAAGCACGGTGACGCATCCAGCCATCCAATGATGCCGGATCGGCGTCAACGGCCTTATCATAATCGCCAAGATTAGAAAGCAAGTATCGGAAGGTGTTGCGGACTCGGTTGTATTTCTCAACGAAATCCTTCAACATCTGCGGGCTGGCCGTAACATCCTTTTGGAAATCATTGCTCAATACCCATAGACGTACCGGCTCGGAGCCAAGCTTGTCGAGCGTTTCCTTTGCAGGAACATAATTCGGATCGCTTTTGCTTAGCTTTTTGCCATCAGGGCCAACGATAAAGCCGTGATCTACCACTCGATTAAACGGAGCCTTGCCGGTAAGGGCAACGCCCAATAGAAGCGAATGCTGAAACCAACCTCGATATTGGTCTACGCCTTCAAGGTAAGTGGCATTGGTTGTGTTTTTCGCCATCCATGAACAACCGGACTCAAACCAAACATCAAAGATATCGGCCTCGTCAGGCAAATTGATACCCCAAGCACGTTGACGGCTGACGCACCAATCGGGACGCTCAGCGACCAATTGCTTAAGTTTATCCTTGCCGATCGGATTGACGAATTCTACATCGTCCAATGCTTTGATTGCACGCTCACGCAGGCTCGGCCCATTGTCGAAGGGTTTATCCAAAGCGACAAAGGATTGCTCTGTAGCGATCGTGATTACAGGCTTACCGCTACGCCAATCGTGTGCGTATTCATGCTCGATTTCCTCGGTGCGATAAAGCACGTCGGTAGCAGTAAGGTATTCAAGGATAAGCTTTTCGCCTTCCCAAACCTTTTTGCCAACAAGCCAAGCGGCTGCTGATTCTTCATTATATCGAGCATCAGGGCCAAGTGGATTGACGATCGGCAGATTAGTTTTTACTGCCAATTGATAATCTTCCTTGCCATGAGCAGGAGCGATATGGACAAGGCCAGTGCCGGCGTTATCTGTAACAAAATCTGCGGCAACAACCGTGTGCTTGACATA
>Ga0157372_10004958_pt1 | contig 14140 bp, 10 predicted proteins | sample C55metaG_FD_115307 | JGI IMG/M metagenome (GOLD analysis project Ga0157372, IMG submission 115307) | Corn rhizosphere microbial communities from Kellogg Biological Station, Michigan, USA - C5-5 metaG | ecosystem: Host-associated > Plants > Roots > Rhizosphere > Soil | place: USA: Michigan... | reverse complement strand
TCAAGTGTTTGCTGGATCCACAGCTTAAAATACCTGAACTTGATGGCTTTTTCTTCTTCGGGAATTTCCACCAGGTGTTCGTTTTGTGTCGGCAATAGCGTCGTAAAATCGTGAACAAGGAGGTCGTCCTGCTTATCGGCCTTGGTGGCCAATTCTTTCAGCCCATAGTAAAGCTTGCTCGGATTGGCCGTTTCAATATCACTGTCGAAGAGCATGGCGATCTTGTCTTCGTTCAAAGCATAGCGGCTGTAATAGAGGTTGAAGTTCATTTCCAGGAGGCGACGCATGACGGGAACGCTGGGTTGCGGCATCTGGGCGAGGTGCACTTCTGCCTCTAAAAGTTCCTCGTTGTAATAGCCCTTGATCACCTTTGAACCCTGGTAGAAAGAGAAGTTGCCCCGGGTACCTTCCTGGGCATGGAAGACATTTTCTTCGTCATCGTCCTTCAGGTAGTCGAAGAAAGCATTCAAACTTTCGTAATATTTCTTCTCCTTGAATAAACCCTCGGCCTCATTCCACCGGTCGACCTTTTCTACGGTTTTATTGTTATCGGAATAACGACCAAACCGAATTCCCGGCTCCGTTTCTTCTACTTTCTTCTTTGACCAGCTAAATATCTTATCCAGCATATGCAATCCTTTCGTGGAGGTATCAGTTCGCAAATTTCTGTAATCAGACTTAACGACGAATACTTTCTTTTTCGGGCTAATAAACTATTCAAAATACGGGCCGTACATCCATGGTGGAGATCGTTGATAAACACCGGATAACCATGTTTCAAAAATCCTTAGTTTCGCCACTACCTATTTTCAAATTATAGTACATGAAATTTATTGTTTCCTCGTCCCAACTACTGAAGCAACTGCAACACATAGCCGGGGTGATCAATGCCAACACTGTTCTGCCAATTTTAGAAGATTTCCTGTTTGAAGTTGAGAAAAACAAGCTCAATGTAGTCGCCACGGACCTGGAAACAGTCATGCGGATCCAGCTGGATATAGAGGCGAAGGACAGCGGAAAGGTTTGTATTCCCGCCAAGATCCTTATTGACTCACTGAAGAACATACCGGAGCAGCCGCTCACTTTTAATATCGACAAGAATTTTGCTGTTGAGATCACCAGTGACAATGGTAAGTACAAGGTGATGGGTGAAAATCCTGATAATTTCCCCAAAGAGCCTGCCGCTGATGACACCACCGGTTTCACCATGACGGCCTCGGCGCTGATCACCGCTATCAATAAAACATTGTTCGCGGTCAGCAATGATGACCTGCGCCCTGCGATGACAGGTGTTTATTTTGAGTTGAATAAAGATTTCATCCAGTTTGTGGCCACAGACGCTCACCGGCTGGTGCGCTACAAGAGAACTGACGTGAAATGCCCGAAGAATGATTCGTTCATCGTTCCAAAAAAGCCTTTGAACCTTCTGAAAGCTGCTCTTCCTTCCACTGAGGACGAAATCACGATCAGTTACAACAGCAATCACTTTTTTGTAAAGCATGGCACTACACAAATGAGTTGCCGCCTGATAGATGCGAGGTTCCCTGATTATAAGGTTGTGATACCTTCGGATAACCCATATAAGATGATCGTCGCCAAGCCTGATTTCCAGAGTGCCCTGCGCCGCGTGAATGTGTTTAGCAACAAGAGCACGAACCAGGTGGTTCTGAGTATCTCGGGAAGTGAACTGCAGCTGGCTGCCCAAGATGTGGATTTTTCTTTCGAAGGAAACGAAAGAATGAAATGCCAGTATGATGGCGAAGACCTTGCAATTGCTTTTAATGCCCGCTTCCTGATTGAGATGCTGAATGCTGCGGACAGTGAAGAAGTTAGGCTTGAACTGTCGACGCCGACCAAGGCGGGAATTATTAAGCCGACTGAAGCTGAAGATAATGAGGATCTGCTGATGCTGGTGATGCCGCTGATGCTGAATCAATAGGCGCCCATCGCGGGAGAGGCCTTGCCGGTGGCAAGGCCCTAAGAAATAATACGAAAGCTCTCAACAGATTTAGGTTGAGGGCTTTTTTAATTGGCACAATTCTAAGGGTTGGGGATAGTAACTTTACAATTGAAGTTATTTTTGAAACCAAGGGTAAGCTATTAATAAAAGCTTTTTGCCGGTGCTCGCGCCGGGGGAGGCCGGGAGGGATCGTTGCATGGACTTTGTTGAACTCCGTTCATTTGACAACTATATTGAAGCCAATATTGTGCTGAACATGCTCCAGCACCAGGATATCAATTGCCACCTGAAAGATGAAAACATTATTACTATTGATCCATTGTTAAGCCCTGCTCTTGGTGGTATGAAGCTGATGGTGCACCATGCACATGTAGAGAGGGCGTGGGACCTGCTGGAAGAAGCCGAACAGCGGTACCTCGACTCTATTCCCTGCCCTATTTGTCATCAACATGCATTAAAGGCTATAAGTATTACACGAAGCCACCGATGTAAACTGGCGGCCCTGGCCAGTATGCTTCTTAACGGTCACTCAGTGGAGGTGACAAGAATATACCGATGTACGAAGTGCGGATATGATTTTAAAGAATTGCCAAAAGAAAAGCATTAGCGTTAAATAGGATAACGGCCGGGGGTTTTATAGATTAGATTTACGATATTGTATAGAGAAATTCTTGCTGTATGTGGCAAAAGGTCCTTGACCATTTCCAAACGCTTGAGCAGCGACCCGTTGAACGGATGGTATTATTGGTGGGTGGTATGTTGCTGTTGTGGATCGTTGAGGGTGCCATCCCTCTAATCGCTCTTCAGTATAAAAGGAATAAGTGGCGCCACGCATCTATCAATTTTACGTTCACAATTATCCACCTCGTCATTCACACTGGATTTGGTGTTTTGATCGTCCTGCTTTCTGATGCCTGTAAACGTGCAGATTTCGGGTTGGTTAACTGGATGAACAGTTCAGTTATCGGCACCTTGGCTATTTCTTTTCTTGTTCTCGACTTCTTTGCTTCCTGGCTGGTGCATCTCGTTCAACATAAGGTAAGAATACTATGGCGTTTTCATATGATCCATCACTCCGATAATAATGTAGATGTGACTACGGGTCTGAGGCACCACCCGATTGAAAGTGTATTACGTGGAGTTTTCTTTCTATTGGCGGTACTGATTTCCGGTGCACCGGTGTACGCGGTGATGTTTTACCAGACATTCCTGGTATTGTCGACTCAGTTTACCCATGCTAATATCAGCTTGCCCCGTTGGATTGACAGGGCGCTGAGCTATGTGTTTGTTTCACCCAATATGCACAAGGTGCACCACCATTGGCAGCAACCGTATACCGATAGCAATTACGGGGCCGTGCTCGCCATCTGGGACCGTTTGTTTGGAACCTACCAAAACCTGGAACCAACAGAAATCAGGTATGGGCTGGACCACTACTACCCAAATGAAGAGGATGAGAATCTTTCTATGTTGCTTAAGAAGCCGTTTACCAAAATAGAATAGCGTTTAGTATAGCGGCTCCAGTGAGGTGGCTGGTCCTGGTCTGCACCTCCAATGCGAATAGGTTGCTGGTGTTCTTTTATTCCTTTCTTTTGCCGGGTAAAAGGATAGAATTTGATGCAAACTGCCAATCGCTTATTAAAAAGTCCAGTTGAATGAAGACAATCGCCATGATCCCGGCCCGCTATGCTGCGAGTCGTTTTCCCGGAAAACTGATGCAGATATTGGGGGGAAAAACAGTGATAACACGGGTGTATCAAGCCGCCCTGGGAACCCGGTTATTCGATGACGTGATCGTGGTTACCGACAGCGATATTATTGAGGAAGAGATCAGGAAAGTAAACGGATCGGTGAAAAGGAGCAAAAAGGAGCATGAAAGTGGAAGTGACCGTATTGCGGAGGCGGCGCAGGAAATGGACGTAGACATTATTTTGAACGTGCAGGGTGATACGCCATTTATAAAGAAAGATCCTCTTGAGAAGTTGCTTCGTTTGTTTGATGACCCAACTGTGCAGGTAGGTTCACTGATGCAGATGATTACGGACAAGCACGTGATTGCCGATCCCAACAGGGTCAAGGTTTGCGTAGACCAAAGAAATAATTCTCTTCTTTTCAGCAGGAGTGTCATACCCTATCCACGTAATGAAAAAGCAGCGGCCGTATACTACGAACACATTGGCGTTTATGCCTTCCGCAAGCAGGCGCTACTCGATTTTACTACCTGGCCCATCACCCCGCTGGAAGATGCAGAAAAGATTGAATGCCTCCGTTATCTTGAACACGGTATCCCTCTTCGAATGGCCTTAACTGATTATATCGGGGTTTCAATAGACACCCCTGATGATTTGGAAAAGGCAAAGACAATGTTATAAGCAAACGGGAAACGGAAAGCAAAGAGAGCCGTTACCGGAAACGTTAAGTGTCGTAACTTGACCAGGCAAACCTGCTTTATGCGACCTATCACCTTTGCTGTATTGTTATTGCTTGCGCTGCAAAGCTCATCCCAAAAAGTAGTTGACGTTTCGAAAGAAGATACACGCGTTGGATCCGACATATTCTTCGTGTCGGGCGGGGAGCCCTTTGTGACAACCAAGTTTGTCAATCTCCTGGAAGGAAGTCCTTATTTTAGAGACGAATGGATGAAAGGGGTTGTGGTGGACGCTGCTGACCATCAGTTTAAGAGTGCGATGCTAAGAATTGACCTTATGGCCAATTCGATCCATTTTATTGGGGGTAAGGACCAGGAGTTTGTGGTCAGTAAGCCGATAAAGCAGGTGGTGTTGACGGACGACAGTGGTAACAACTACAGATTTGATCATTCCATAATCCTGGAAGGTGTTGCTAATGTCGCAAAAGACAAGTGGTACATGTGGCTTGTTTCAGGGACGGCTTCGCTGTACAAGAAGTATGAAAAAAATCTTACTGAATTCAGGCCTTACGGAGCGTCAACAGTAGAACAAAGGATTAAGACGCACGAGAACTACCTGGTTCTTTACAAAAAGAGCTTTCATGAAATAAAGAAGATCAAAGATGTTCCTTCCGTCCTGGAGGATAAGAAGATGGAACTGGAGGATTTCCTGAAAACCAGGGATGACCAGAAAGCGTCTATGGATGACAGGATGGTTAGCCTTCTTGAATACTATAACTCCCTCGTTATGAAAAAAGACAAGTGAGCGCAGCCTGAGACGCTGCCCGTTCTTTTTCTTTCTTTGCTATCTTTCAACAAATAATCCGCATGACTGACAAGACGAAAAAATATTTTCGTTACCTGATACCTGTTTCTTTGTTCGGCACCAACCGGACAAAGGAAATTCTCAATGTCAATCCCACCGTGAATATCGGGCGTAAGGAGCCTGACAAGGTCTTTATTACGGTGTACGACTACGACGAGGGAAGCTTAAATGAATGCAAGCTGGCAAGAATAGAAGACAGCTTCGCCTATAAAGAGAACAAACGTATCACCTGGATCAATATAGACGGTCTTCGTAAACAAGACGTGGAAACGATAAGCGAGAAGTATGGTATTCACCCCCTGATCGCAGAAGACATACTAAGTATAAGCCAGCGGCCGAAGATGGATGAAGTGGAAGGCATCCTGTATTGCCTGCTCAACATGCTTTATTATAACGAGACCACTCAAACAGTTGAACAGGAACAGGTAAGTATCGTGCTCGGAAAAGATTTTGTGATCACCTTCCAGGAGGATCCGAGAAAAGATGTTTTCAATCCCATTCGGGATAAACTGAAGATGTCGAACAGCAAGGTCAGGCAGCGAGGAGCGGACTACTTGTGTTATTCACTGCTGGACATGATCATTGACAACTATTTCTTCGTGATGGAGAAGCTGGGCGAAAGGATTGAACAGGTGGAAGAAGAGGTGATTCGCAACAGTAATACCAGGTCGCTTGCAAAGATCAACCAGTTACGCAAGGAGCTTATTGTGTTGAAGAGGAACATTGCGCCGGTGCGTGACCTCATTGGAGGCATTATCCGGAGCGAAAGTGAACTGCTCGATGATAGCACGACGAAGTACTTCAAAGACGTTCATGATCATATAACCCAGGCATACGAGTTAAACGAGAACTACCGCGATATCATGATCAGCATGCAGGACCTCTATATTAATAATGTGAACCTGAGGATGAACGAAGTGATGAAGGTGATGGCCGTAGTGACCTGCCTGCTCGCACCGGCAACAGTTATCGGCGGCATCTTTGGAATGAACTTCGATACCAATGTTACTTTCTTCCATAAGTCATGGGGGTTTTATATGGCTGTAGCGTTCATGCTATTGATCCCTATCTGGATGCTGTGGGCGTTCAAGAAGAGAGGCTGGTTCTAGAAGCGGAACCCTAAAACTATTTCATTCGGTTGGCGGAGTAAAGAGAGGTATTTCGATATATGTATACAGTCAGCGTAATAAGCATAGCGTAGTAAGCAATAAGATAAAGGCGCTGCCAAAGGCCCACCTGGTGTAGAAAGTTACCGCGCGACAACAGACAAAATAGGATAAAGACTGCGCCCATTACCGCATAGAAAAAAAACAGCACATTTAATCGAGGCGAACGTTTCTTTGGAAATAGGCTTATCAATAAGAAGGAGAGGATGACCATGGAGGTTATGCCAAAGCCGCTGAATATGCTGTGCACCCATCCAGTGGAAGTGAGCTCCCCATTGACGTGATTGAAAGGGAATAGCCCGGAACCGATTCCTTCACCTATTGCATAAATCGCAAGTAATGTCAATGCCAGCTTTTGCCTTCCCGACTGGAAATGGCCGGTCTTATACAGGCTCCATGCACAGGTAAGCAACAACAGGCCGAGGATCACCTCCCATGTATTCATATATATGGCTACCGGGCTGTTAAAAGTACCCAGGTCACTTTGAGAATCGGTAAGTGAGTTATAGTCTTTATACTGAAGGCCAATGATGGTAGTAACCGCGAAGTCGCCAACAGCAGCAATGATGCTGGTTATGAGAGCAATGCTTCCATATTTCGCTTCGCGCGATTGCATGGTTTAGCAAGGGTACGCCAAATGCGGCAGGTATCGACAGTTGAGAGAATCCGTTAATGTAAAATAGTTGTAAAGGCATTAGTTGGTCGTTTCCGGGTGCGACCGTAATACTACCCGATAAAGTTCCGTAGTACTACGGTTGTTCGGTATGGTGAGATCGCTTAGCTTCGTCTCGGTTTTTCATAGGATATTGGATTTTACACGGGGCTGAATTTCTATTCGGCCCTTATTTTTTAATATATGCTCTTGGATTTTATGAAAAAATGAAATGATCGTCGTGGTGAACCTGTAACCTGCAACTTTTGACCCTTTGCCGTTTCTCCTTCCCGTTTGCTTTCTGTACAATTCACCATTCACCACTCAGTATTCACTTTCCTACTCTTTCTCCTTCGTCTTCACCTTCCCTATCATCCTTCTCACCTTTTTGGGCGTATGTTCTTCTTCACCCAACAAAATGCCCCAGGCCTGCAGGTTGGGTACTCGGTCGAAGATCACCTTGGCAATAGCGAGACAGGGTATGGCCAGAAACATACCGGGAATACCCCAAAGCATTTCGCCGATTACTACGCCGAGTATTACGATCAAAGGATTGAGTTTCACCTGCGAGCCAACGATCTTTGGCATGAGGAAGTTACTGTCAAATAGGTGAATGCCGATGACGGTGATAACGACATAGAGCGCGTGCTTTCCATCATAGGTTGCAAAGGTGATACAGGCACTGATGAACAGGGCTGTAAATATCCCTACGTAGGGGATCAGGTTTAAGACACCTACCAAAAGGCCAAGAAGAAACACATATTTGATTCCCAGCATAAAGAATATGGTGCACGCAATAATGGTGATAAGAGCCATTTCGAAGAATAGGCCGGTGATGTACTTCCTAATGATGAATTTGATCTGCTCGGTGATGTCGTAAATAATATCAATGTATTGCTCCGTAAAAGCGGCAACAATGAAGCGCATGAGCAGCCTCCGGTAGATCAGCAGAAAACAGGTATAGATGAGAATGAAGACCAGAAGCAATACGATGGCGGATAAAGAGAAGACTGTCTTGCCTATCAACCCCGCGCTCGAATTCATTGTGTCCTCGGTGATATTGTTGATATAGACGGATTGTTTTTGCATGTTTATCCGGAAGGTCCTTTGGACCCAGAGCTGCAGATTGTGGAAGAGGTTTGCGACCTGTATTTTTAGTAAGGGCCACTCGCTGGCAAGCCCGGACACCTCCATCCCGATGATGTAAATGATTGTGCTGGCAATTGTCAAAAAGAGTAATACTGAAACGATGGCCGCCGCACCACGAGGCCAATGGAGTCTATTCTCGAGAAGGTTGGCGAGAGGTAACAACAGTATCGAGAACAAGAAAGAGAAAAGCAAGGGCGACAGCACTTCTTTGCCGAGTATGGCGAGGTAGCCTAGTGCGATCAAAATAATTAATAAGAAGCCGAGCCTGACGTAAAAGGGAAGCGCAATTGGTTTCATGTTTTATTAACTTGGGAAATTATTGCAATAACAATGCGAGCTTACAGCTAATTGCTAAAAGCTACGAGCTATCTCACCTCCAAACTTACTATAGAACCATCTCTTACACATTTCAGCACTGATGGCATAGCCGCAGACGATGAGAACGATCCATCCGAAAAAGAAAAACGGCAGCCGGGTAAAACCGAAAAGGTTTCCAAGTGGTGTATAGGGCAAGGCGAGTACAAAAACGATAACCGCCAGTGTTGTTCCGACGAGGTAAGGTGATGGCTTGCTTTTGTAAAAAGGTAATCGGGTCCTTACAATCAATACTATGAGCGAAGCAGAGATTACGGATTCGATGAACCAACCGGTTTGGAATGATGCCTCCTGGGCATGGAGGATCAAAAGCAAGACAGCGAATGTAATGTAATCGAACACCGAACTTAAGATGCCGAAGGTGACCATGAACCGTTTGATGAAGTGAATGTCCCAGGCCTGTGGCTTCGCAAGCATAACAGCATCTACCTGGTCGGTGGCAATGGTCGTTTCGGGCAGGTCGGTCAACAGGTTCGTGAGCAGGATTTGCTTGGGCAATAAAGGAAGGAAGTTTAGAAACAAAGACGCACCTGCCATGCTAAACATGTTGCCGAAGTTGGCGCTGGTGGCCATGAATATATACTTCATTGTGTTAGCAAAGGTCTTCCGCCCTTCAAGGATACCGTCGCGCAGCACTGCCAGGTCCTGGTCAAGCAATACAAGGTCGGCGCTTTCTTTTGCTACATCAACAGCGGTATCGACAGAGATCCCTACATCTGCCGCATGTAGTGCTCCGGCATCGTTAATGCCATCGCCCATGAAACCGACCACGTGACCTGTGTTTTTCAATGCGAGAATGATGGCATCTTTCTGGTTGGGTTCTATCTCAGCAAAGATCTGCGTCTCCACTACCTTTTGACGAAAGGCGGCGTTGCTCATGTTCCGGATGTCATCGCCTGTCAGGATGCTTGTTGTTTCAAAGCCCACCTGCTTGCCAAGGCTCTTTGCTACCAGGGCATTGTCGCCGGTGATCACTTTAAGTGCTACGCCCATGTCTTCCAGCTTGCCGATCGTATCTACAACGCCCGGCTTTAATGGATCAAATAGGGTAATAAAGCCTATGAAGATCATGTCGATCTCATCCGCCCTTGAGAAGTTCGGTGATGAAGGTTTATAGGCCACGCCCAACGCACGAAAACCTTGTTCACTCAATTCTTGGAAATTGGATAGCAATTGTTGCTTTGCTTGTTCTATTGGCACAAGTGGACCGTCCGCAGCTTCTGCCTTAGTGCATACTTCCAACACCTGCAGCATGGCGCCCTTGGTGATAGCGATGTTTTCTTTGCCATTGCTTACCGATATGGTCAGGCGCTTGCGAATGAAGTCGTACGGCACCTCCTTTTGCAGCGAGAAATCATGCAGCTGGCCTTTTTGTGAAGCGATGATGGCTTCATCAACGGGGTTCTTGAAGCCTTGCTGTAGCGATGCGTTCAGCCAGGCATAGTGCAACACTTTTGACGACTCCTTACCATCAATATCTAAGGCCTTACCGAGACTCACTTTACCCGCAGTGATGGTTCCTGTTTTATCGGAACAGAGAATGTTCATGTTGCCGAAGTTCTCAATCGCCGAAAGCCTTTTGACGATCACTTTCTTCTGGGCCATTGCCCGTGCACCCTTGGCGAGATTGACCGAAATGATCGCAGGCAGCAATTGGGGAGTGAGTCCAACGGCGAGCGCCAGCGAGAACAGGAAAGAATCGATGACGGGCTTGTGCAGCAGCACATTGGTTGCAAAGATCAGGATCACCAGCAGTAGCGTGATTTCCATCAGCAGGTAACCAAAGCGACGGATACCTCTCTCGAAATCGGTTTCCGGGGAACGTGTGCGAAGCCGGTCGGATATTTTACCGAATTCGGTCGCCCCTGCTGTTGCCACCACCATTGCCGTCGCCTTGCCACTGATGACATGTGAGCCCATGAAGAGTGCATTGCTACGTTTGGAAAGTGAAGTGCCTGCCGGAACAATGCCAGGCCTTTTTTCTACAGGAAAAGTTTCACCTGTGAATGCAGCTTCGTCCACATATAATTCAGTGGAGTCGATTAGAAGACAGTCGCCTGGAATGATATCGCCTGCGTTGAGAATGACAATGTCGCCGGGTACGACGTCCTCGATGGCTATTTCTATTTCCTTGCCATCACGTATAACGGCGCAACGCACCTGCACGATCTTGAGCAAACGGCTCACAGCGTCGGCCGCTCCCTTTTCCTGTATAAAGCCAAGAATACTACTAATGAAAACAATTACGAGTATGATAATCGAGTCCACGACATCCTGAAGCGCGATCGAGAGAATGGCTGCGGCAATCAGTATGATTGTGATAGGACTCTTGAACTGGGAAAGGAAGGGCTTGACTGAGGAAGCTGAACTTTTCGTTTTAAGGGTGTTGTGTCCAAACCTGGAAAGCCTGTCGGCGGCTTCGGAAGAAGTGAGGCCCTTTACGGTGCAGTTATATTGTTGCATAACCGTTTCAACTGGTTGCGTGAAGAAAGCGGTTGTAGGTTCCATGTTTTGAAGTTAGGGCAGAGTTTTAAGCTTATCCATAAGTTAACAGGGAATTTCGCCCTGTCCCTGTTGTTTGATTTAACTCGGTGAACTTGTAGTAGCAAAGCTCAACAATTGTACAATGACATGTTGTGCTTGAGTGCTGTTTTCAGAGAACGTTTGTTTCGCCCTGATTGAACAATACTTGGTTAACTGTGTTCTTGTAGTGCCGCATATTCGTTAAATTTAGATACTGCTATGAGCGTCCCTTTTAATAGATTGCCTTTCGTATTCTTTATTCTCACTCTCGGTCTATCTCCGAAAGTCCAGGGACAATCTGTAGAATCCACTGCAGAAGAATGGAAGCACCAACTAGCATCCAGAGACGACAATGAGAACAACGCATTCCGGCTCATTGCTGCCGCGATGAATAAGAAAGACAGTGCCTTTGTCTTTTCTGTCCTTTCCCTATTAGACAATACTGCGTCGAGGAATCATTATTTCACTACGAGGCTATACTGTTTGAAGGCTGACCAGTTGTCAAGGCTGTCATTCACTAATTCCAAGGCGTTGGTGGTGCAATATTTTGATAAGGCCCTCACTGAAGCTTACAGATCCTCCGACGACCATCTTATTTCCTTTGTATGCCAGCTCTATGCAAGAGTAATGTACGACTACCAGGAATTGGCGCAGAGCATCACCTATTACCTGAAAGCAGCAGAAATTGAAGACAAGCTCAATCAAAAAGTCACTGGTCCTTATTTCGTATGGTTTCGCCTTGGGGTAGCGCTTTTTCACATTCGAGAATTTCAAAAAAGCATTTACTACATAAAAAAAGGATTGGACAGGTGGACGGATACCTCCGCAAGTGCCCAACAGTTTCGAATCAGTTACTTGAATACGATCGGCCAGGACTACCATCAACTCGGTCTCTTTGATTCTGCCTTAGCTACCTACGCGAAGTCGAATGACATTGCAATGAAAACGAACGACCAGGGTTGGCTCGCCATCAACTCCAGCTTTTTGGCGCAGGCCTATTTTCAACTAAAGGAATACGAAAAGGCGAAGCCGCTGCTAGTGCAAAGCTATAGGGTGACTAAAGACTTTGATTTGAATATTACCGCGAATACTCTGCAATGGTTAAGCCGCATCTTTCTTATCGAAGGAAAAAAAGATAGTGCCTCATTGGTACTGAGAGAAGCTTTTCAACTCCTGGGCCGGTCCAATTCCTTTCCCTTACAGAACAGGGAGTTTACAGAACTGGCATACCTCTCAATGGCGAATACTTTCCGGGCAATGGGGAACACAGACAGCTTCTATCGATACTTCCAACTCTATTCATCTCTTCATGACTCACTCCAATACGTCGTAGATCACAGCAGTCTTGAGATTTCGCAACTGCGCATAGTGAATGAGAACAACTATCAAACGATTCAATCTCTTGAAAGGCAGAAAAAGAATCAACTTCTTATCCGGAATCTTTTTATTACGGCGGTTGTATTATTGTCAATAATTGGACTCATGTACACCAACCGGCAGAAGATAAAATACAGACACCGGGAAGAAATAGCTGTAAAGGAAAAGCAGGCCGCACAACTGGAAATTGCTTCTGCCAGGCAACAATTGCAACTCATAACCGAAAGTGTTCTTGAAAAAAACAACCTTGTTGAAAAATTGAGCGACCAGCTTCAATCTCAAAACTTGCATGCAGATCAATATAAAATGATTGATGAGTTGTCCAGCCTGACCATTCTCACCGAAGACGAATGGTCCAAATTCAAAACGCTGTTTGAAAAAGTCTACCCAGGATTCTTCTTACGACTGAAAGGCAAGGCTCCCGATATAACCATTGCCGAACAAAGAACGGCCGCTCTCACCCGCCTTCACCTAACATCCAAAGAAATGGCTGCCATGCTTGGTATTTCTGTCGACAGTGTTCACAAGGCAAAACAACGACTTCGCCAAAGGCTTGATATTTCAACTGAACTTAATCTGGAGCAATCCATCAACTCTTTCTAAAGCGGTATCTCAATTAGTTAATTGGAGTAACCGATTGAAAATAAGCCTGCACAACAATGTCAGGTTTTTGTCGGCAGTTAATCTTCTTTACAGCATAACTCTTGCGCTAAGTTTATACAGTTAGCCAAGCTCCGCTTTCACCATTTATGCGAAATACGAATTGGACAGTCATATTTATAATTGTATTTGCATTGCTGCTGATCCTGGCCATCATATACATCTTTAACCAGCGGATGGAAACGCTCGACCCCATTGCCCGTTGAAGTTTCCCTCTTCGGCTCCCTGGTTTAATAGTCATCATTGTGCGCCTTGATACCTCTAGGTGATTACACTTAAACAAAGGGGAGGGCTGCTATAACAGCAACCGGGAAAACATACCAGTATAAAGATTTAAACTGTAGAAGCTTCATCCCATGATAGCCCGATCCTACTTTCTGTGGAAGGGTATGAATTTCGCTTTATCTTATCCATGAAGATCAGTTTTCACGGAGCCGCACGAACGGTGACGGGCACGAAGCATTTGATAAGTCTCGACAATGGAAAGAGAATACTACTGGATTGCGGAATGTTCCAGGGACTGGGAAAGGAAACAGATGCATTGAATGAGCGCTTCGGCTTTAACCCCGACAAGATCGATGCGGTCATTCTTTCACACGCGCATATTGATCACTCCGGGCTCTTACCGAAACTGGTAAAGGAAGGCTATAAGGGAAAAATCTTATCGACGCCCGCCACGCGCGACCTCACAGAGATCCTGCTTTATGACAGCGCCGAAATACAAACCTACGAGAGCGATTATATCAATAAAAGACGGGCCGCAAAGAACCTCGCGCCGTACGAGCCGCTGTACAAATCAGAAGATGTTGCAAGGACATTGGAACTCTTCGAGACGTTTGAATACGATGAATGGTTCCCGGTGGCCGATGGTGTGGAGGCACTCTTTACCAATGCAGGACACTTGGTCGGTAGTGCGGCCGTTAGCCTGCGCGTTTCCGAAAAAGGAAAGCAAACGAATCTATTATTCAGCGGTGATGTAGGAAGATCACGATCGGTCTTGTTGCCTCCGCCAGGCGAGGCACCACAAGCCGACTATATCATTCTG
>Ga0157372_10004956_pt1 | contig 14144 bp, 9 predicted proteins | sample C55metaG_FD_115307 | JGI IMG/M metagenome (GOLD analysis project Ga0157372, IMG submission 115307) | Corn rhizosphere microbial communities from Kellogg Biological Station, Michigan, USA - C5-5 metaG | ecosystem: Host-associated > Plants > Roots > Rhizosphere > Soil | place: USA: Michigan... | reverse complement strand
CGGGAAGGAAAAGTTCTGATTTTGAAGATTGTCGAACCTGGCGAAGTTATGGGATTGAGTGCGGTAATCTCCGCTGAGGCATACGAGATTACTGCTGAGACGTTGGAGCCCTCCTTGGTCAACTTCGTTGACGGGGACGGGCTGCTCCGGCTTATGGAGCGGAGTGGAGAACTGGGACTCCGCTCCGCGCAAGCCGTCAGCCGCGAGTTTCAATACGCGTATCGAGAAATTCATGAACTTGTACTTGCCCGATCCTCCTCCGGAAAGCTGGCTCGGTTGTTGCTGTCGTGGATGACCGGCGTTGAAAAAGAAAGTCGCGAATTTCGAATTCAAACGCCGGTCACTCACGAAGAAATGGCACAACGCATTGGCGCATCGCGGGAAACGGTCACGCGCCTGTTGAGTGAACTCAGAAAAAAAGATTTGATCAGGCTGGATGGCGCAACCCTGGTGATTAAGAACCGAACCGCGCTAGAGGCAATGGTTATGTGAAGGGCTGCTTGCAGCCAACTCGGGCGGCCGGAGACTCCTCCCCGGCCGCTTTTTTTGTGAGCAGCGAGCTGTGAGCGGTGAGCTGCGAGCCAGCTAACAAAACTCAAAGCTGATTCACAATCCAAACAGCTCTCTTAACCTTTTTGTTTGTGCTCGGCTCACCGGAATCTCGGTTTGCTTCTTGTCGTCCATGCGAAGCTGATAGGAGCTTTTGAACCATGGAACAACTTCTTTGATCCGGTTGATGTTCACCAGGTAAGAGCGATGAGCGCGCCAGAATAAATCCGGGTCGAGGCTGTCGAGCAGTTCTTCGAGGGTCCGGCAGTTTGACTGCCCTTCCATTCCATTCACGCCGCTGGTGACAACTGTGATGATCCCATCCTCAATCGAAGCGAAACAAATATCCTTCTGATTAACCAGGAACAGGCGTCCAACCGCCTTCAGAAGAATCTTGGAAGTCTGCGGTTTCTGCGATTCCAGCATGCGAACCAGCGCGTCAAGCTTGTCTGATGGGCCATTGCCTCCCGCCATGGAGCGAGCCCGTTCCACTGACTGCGCCACGCGCTTGCGATCGAAGGGTTTCAACAGGTAATCGACCGCGTTTACTTCGAAGGCGCGTACCGCGTACTGATCAAAAGCAGTGGAGAATACGATCTTGGGTAAAGTAATTTTCTTGTCGAGGAGTTTTTTGATCACGCCGAAGCCGTCAAGGCCCGGCATCTGTACATCGAGGAAGACCAGATCGGGGTTGTGCTCGCGGATGAGGGTTACGGCTTCTAAACCATTCTTGCCTTGCGCCACAACTTCAACATCGCCGATGTTCTTCAGCAGATAGGCGAGTTCATCGCGCGCAAGCTGCTCGTCATCTACGATTACAGTCGAGAGTGGCACTTTCCTCTCCTTACTTAACAAGTATAGTCGATGGAAACGCTTGCTCAGGTATAGACCGTGACTCGTAAGTGCTCGATGTGGAGCGAAAGCAACCGTTGCGGCTTCAGCATTTACACTAACTGCAATGAACGTCATCTTCGGGATCAATTCGGTTGCGGAGGCACTGAAGTCACGCGGCCGCGCATTCGAGTGGGTGGGAGTCGCCAAAGAACGAAATGATCTGCGGCTGCAAAAGCTTATTCAAGATTGCCGCAACGCCGGCATCGCGGTGCGATTTCTGCCGCGCACCGAACTCGACCGTATGGCGCACACCGCTTCGAATCAGGGGGTAGTGGCGGTCACGTCGTCGAAAGCGTATGTGGACCTGGATGACGTGATAGCGGCGAAACGAGGTGAACATTCACTGGTGATTGTGCTGGACGGGGTTGAAGATCCGCATAACTTGGGGGCGATCCTGCGCACCGCGGATGCGTCCGGAGCCGATGGCGTTGTCATTCCCGAGCGGCGTGCTGCGGGGATTACGGGCACGGTTGCAAAATCCTCTGCCGGTGCGAGTGCCCATCTTCCAGTTGCCAAGGTCACGAACATCGCGCGAACGCTTGAGGATCTCAAGAGCCGAGGACTATGGATCGTAGGTTTGGACGAGCGAGGCAAGCAGAGTTACGACGAAGTGGATTACAAAATGGATTGCGCTGTGGTGCTCGGCGCAGAAGGCAAAGGGCTGCACGATCTGGTGAGCAGGAAGTGCGATTTCCTGGTTTCTATTCCGATGCTGGGGCAGGTCCCGTCGCTGAATGTTTCGGTGGCGGCAGGCGTGGTGCTGTTTGAAATTGTGAAACAGCGGCGGAAGAAGTCGGGATGAAGATGAAGTTTGCTTGCGTCGCGCTTGTGGTGTTCGGTTCTTTGTGGGCTTGCGCTCTGGACCGCGACGCTTTCACTTTCACCAAGTATGATTTGAACGTCCGCGTAGAAACTGAGCAGGAGCGGCTCGGCGTGCGAGGCAAGATCACGTTGCGCAATGACTCGGCTGTTCCGCAGCGAAGCCTGGCGCTGCAGATTTCATCCTCGCTGAACTGGATATCCATTCAGCTCCAAGGCAAGCCTGTTGAATTCGTCTCACAGACTTATACATCGGATATCGATCACACTGGCGCATTGTCCGAAGCGGTCGTAGTGTTGCCGCAGGCAGTCGCGCCCAGACAAAATATCGAGCTCGAAATCGGATATGAGGGAGTGATCGCGCAGGACGCGTCGCGACTTACTCGGATTGGTGTTAACTCGGATGAAGCGAAACATTCGGATTGGGACCGGATTGGTCAGTCATTTACTGCGGTGCGCGGAATCGGACATGTCGCATGGTACCCGATTGCTCTGGAAGCAGTCAGTTTGTCTGACGTGAATGCGGTGCCCGAGGCGGTAGCCAAGTGGAAGCAGCGTGAAGATCAAGCGGAGATGAAAGCGACATTAGATTATTTTCAAAGCAGCCAGCAAACTTCCCCGGAACTGCTATGCGACGGGACACAGGCCAATAAGGCAACTGACCCAGGTGCATTACAACAACTAACCGTTGAGTGCTCGTACGGGCCTTTAAATCGTGTTGTGCCTTCATTTGTAATCGCGCCGTATTCGGATGTTGGTGGAAAAGACGTTGTAATACATTACTTGCCGGACCACAAAGCTGGCGCCGATGACTACGTCTCCGCGGTGGAAGAAGTGTCACCACTCATCGGAAAGTGGTTCGGTGATCACCGGCTGCGTGCCGATACGGAGTCCGAGGTCGCAGATCTTCCCGATCCCAATGATGGATCATGCGAAAGTGGCGATACGCTGTTCATGCCACTGACAGGGAGCGACACCAAACTTTTGCTCTCCGCGGCCCAACAATTGACGCACATTTATTTTCCATCCCCGCGCGCCTGGATCCATGATGGCCTGGCGAACTATGCGCAAGCACGCTTGATTGAAGAGAAAGGAGGGCGTAAGGCAGCGATTGATTATCTGCAAGCTCGACGCACCGGGCTGATGGAGTTAGAGAAACTCTCCCGGGAGAATAATAAAGATAAAGACGATTCTCTCATTAGCTCGCTTGACGATTTTCGTATTCAGACAAAGTCGATGTACGTCTGGTGGATGTTGCGTGACATGGTTGGCGAGAATGCGTTGTATGCTGCATTGCACAATTACAAAGCTAGCGACGACACAGACCCCAAATACATGCAGAGGCTCATTGAAGCACAGGCCCATCGCGACCTGCAATGGTTCTTCGACGATTGGGTTTATCACGATCGTGGGTTGTCGGACTTTCGTGTGACATCGGTCTATTCCAGCAAGCTGCCAAGTGGCGGATATATGGTGACGGTGCAGGTGGAGAATCGAGGCGAAGCCGGCGCAGAGATATCAGTAACATTGCACATGCAAGATAGCGAGGCATCGGGCAAGCTAGTAGTCGCAGGAAAGTCAAAGGCCTCAATTCGAATTCAATGTCCGTCGCTACCTCAGGAGGCCACGCTGAATGACGGCAGTGTGCCTGAGAGCGATATAAGTAATGACGTTTATAAAATCGACGCGGTGAATCATTAGCGGAGGGTGTTTGGCTTACATTCAATTTCTTGGCGCAGCCGGCACAGTGACCGGATCGAAACATTTAATCAACGCTTCCGGAGATCTTTCCGGCAAGAATGGCATGCAGGTGTTAGTTGACTGCGGATTGTTTCAGGGACAAAAAGAATGGCGCGAGCGCAACTGGCAAAACCTGCCGGTGGCCGCCGCTGACATCGAACATGTAATTCTGACCCACGCCCATCTTGATCATTGCGGCTGGATTCCGCGACTGGTAAAGAACGGATTCCGCGGACCAGTTTTTGCAACCCCGGCTACGATTGACCTTTGCGGTATTTTGCTGCCTGATTCCGGCCATCTGCAGGAAGAAGATGCGGCATTTAATAATCGGCACAAAACTTCGCGTCATGATCCGGCCTTGCCGCTTTATACCGAAGCGGAGGCGCTGGCATGCCTGGCGAATTTTAAGCCGGTAAATTTTGGCGAGACCAAACAGCTTTCTCCTGAGCTGTCATTTCGATTTGTACATGCAGCGCACATTCTGGGTTCATCGATGGCAGAGATAACCCTCACGCCCACAGGGAGCGCTCGGCCGACACGATTGCTGTTCACGGGCGACATTGGCCGGGTCCATGATCAGGATGTCGTATCCGGCAAGGTTCTTTATTCCGGTCCTCAGCCAGATGAGAGCGCCGACATCATGGTCATGGAGTCGACCTACGGTAATCGCGTCCATCCTAAGGATGATCCGCGTCCGGCACTCGCGGACTTGATCCGCAAGACGGTCGATCGAGGCGGAAGCATAGTCATCCCTGCATTTGCCGTCGAGCGCACGCAAAAGGTAATTTTCATGCTTAAAGAACTGATGGAGTCAGGTAAGGCGCCGCGCGTGCCGGTGTATTGCGATAGCCCCATGGCGATCAAGGCGGTGGAAGTATTTTTGAAACACACCGAGGAGTACAGCGACGCGACCAAGCAATTGATCAAACGCTATGGATCGCCTTTGAAGTGGAAGGGTTTTATTTTTGCCCAGACAGTCGAAGAGTCGAAGCGGATCAACGAGATCAAATCTCCCTGCATAATTATTTCGTCGAGCGGCATGGTTACGGGCGGCCGCATTCAACATCATTTGGCGCTGCGATTGCCTGATCCAAAAAACACCGTTTTGTTTATTGGATTTCAATCGCCCGGGACCCGCGGCTTCACCATTAAGAGCGGTGCGACTGAGGTAAAAATGCTTGGCCAGACAGTACCGATTCGCGCGCAGATTGCCGTCTTCGAACAATTCAGCGATCACGCGGATACGCCTGAACTGCTGGAATGGTTGCACACTTTTACCAATAAACCGTCGGCAACTTATCTGGTTCATGGCGAACCCACGGCGGCTTCTCAATTGCGCGATGCGATGACGAAAGAGTTGGGGTGGAATGTGCAGGTGGCGCAGTGGATGGAAAAAGTCGAGATAAAAGTCTAGGTCTGCGATTGAGTGAATTGAATCAGAGCTTCTAACTTTTTGATAGCCGCTCCAGAGTCGATGGATTTAGCAGCAATGCTCGCTGCCTCTGGCAAGTGACGGGATTTTCCTGCCGCGACGATGGCTGCCGCCGAGTTCATCAGCACAACATCCCTTTTTGCCGACTTCTCGCCGCTCAGGACATTTCGAACGATGGCGGCGTTTTCGGGTGCATCGGCTCCGCCGGCAATTTCCTCCAGAGGCGCTGGCGCCATGCCGAATTCCTCAGGGGTGATTTCGTAGGTGTGAACTGAACCTTCACGAACTTCAGCTACACGTGTTGCACCTGTAATCGTGATCTCATCCAACCCATCGAGACCGTGAACTACAAACGCGCGATGCGTTCCCAACATACTGAGGGCTTCAGCTAATTTCTCAACCAAGTCTAGCGAATAGACTCCGACAACTTGCGCTGACGCGCCCGCGGGATTAGTAAGTGGGCCGAGAAGGTTGAATACCGTGCGCAAGCGAGTTTCGCGGCGGGCATTTTGAACGTGCTTGGCTGCGGAATGTATCGCCGGAGCAAATAAAAACGCTATGCCAACTTTGTCTAGACATTCGCCCAACGACACCGGGGGTAAGTCGATATTCACGCCGAGCGCTTCCATCACGTCGGCAGCGCCACACTTCTTGCTCATGCCCTGCGCGTTGAGTTTGGGAGTTGAGCTGCGGTTGCCGTGCTTGGCCACGCGAATACCTGCGCCCGCGACCACGAAGGCGGTCGCGGTTGAGATATTGAAGGTTCCGGCGGCATCGCCGCCAGTGCCGCAGGTGTCGACAAGTGATTCGCGTCCCGTACCACTGGTGTCCAGCGCGGAATTCATGTGACCTGAAATCGGTGCCGCAACCGCACGAATAGCTTCCGCAAAGCCCACGATTTCTTCTACGGTCTCGCCCTTCATATGCAGGCCCACCAGCAGCGCCGCTATTTGCGCGTCGGTGCATTGGCCGGAAAGCACTTCGCCCATGACGGTGCGAGCGTCCTGGCGCGAGAGGGACTCGCGATGGCTCACTATCTGATGCAGAGCTTCAACGATCATGATTTTTCAAAAGCAGTGCTGTAAAAGCAGTAACAGAACGAGGGAGGAACGCGCAAGGCGGCTTTACGCGCCGATCCGTAGCAATGGCCTCTAAGGAAAGAGCACACAGAGTTTCACAACACGGTCCGAAGGAACGCGGGAACGATGCGGGTGGATAGGCATGAAAGTCGTGAGGACGGAGTGTGGCGCACGCGCTGGGGGCACTGTTTGCGTCCTTGATAATGCGATGGCCGCGTAAGGTCCCTCTCTCGTCCGCCTTCGGCGAACGAATTCGGGATGACAATCAATAGATTGACCCAGTTCGCGATTATGCGGCTGGATGAGGAGTTTGATGGAAATTCTACGGGCACTCAACCTTACTATGCCGATGCATGCGACGGTGCGTTTTGAAACGCGGTTCCATCGCGGCAACCGTACACAGCGAATAAAAAAGCGCAGCGTTTGCGGGTATCTGCATGTTGAAGTCCACCAGGCTGTGCACCAGGATGCCGCTAATTCCAAGAAGCGTAGCCACGGCGACTGCGCCATTCAGGTTTGAAGTCCATTTGCCAGACTTGCGCAGCGCATTTTGTATTGTGATCACGAGGAGCCACAGCATAATGCCGAAGCCGATAATTCCGGTTTCGGCCAACACCTGCAGGAAATCATTGTGCGCCGCGTTGACCAGAGAATCTGTGTAGAAGCTACGAAATCGCGAATAAACGTCGGCAAACGTGCCTTGTCCCCAGCCCAGCAGCGGGTGATGCTTGGATATTCTCAGAATGTCTCGATCGATCTGTAGTCGGATGTCGGACGCAAGGTCGGGATGGTTATTGCCGGCGAGCGTGGCAATTCGAGTTTTGACTTCGTGACCTCCAGTCCACGCAATCATCGCAAGCGAAATAACAAGAAATACGCTGAGGAGAATCGTGACGTTTTGCTTTTGACGCTCGCGAAAAACCAATGCAAGAAAGATTGCGATCTCAACTGCAAAAGCGATCATGCCTCCACGCGAACCTGACAAGAAAATGGTTGCTGCCATGAAAGCCGCAACTGAGGCGGCTATCCACCGCTCGCGCTGGCTCCCGAAGCGGCTGAGGGCGAAGACCAGCGGCATCGGAATCAACATTTCCATCAGCCCCGCATAGTGATTGTGGTTTACGTATGGACCGTAGATCCACCCACCGAAACGGGGCGTCCTGAGCCAGTACAGTTTGTTCGGAGCGCTCAGGTTTTGCAGGACGGCGAACAGAGCGACTGCGGAGCCATAAATGATTAGCCCCTTGGCGAGGATGCGAACTTCACGGCTGCGGGTAATGGTTTGCACCAGCAGGAAGCACAGAATTCCGTACGAAATATATAAAAGCAGTCGCGAAAATGTCGCGTGCCAGTAGGAAGAAATGCCGGAGAATAATTGAACGCAGATTAATCCTGCGAACGCAATCATCGGCAGAAATATTGGATTCCAGCGGATACTTGCTTCAGCCGATCGCATTCGATCGACAGCCCAAACGACAAGAAGGACGGTTGATCCAGTTTGCAGGATGAAGATTGACCATGGCTCGACCGCACCGAATGCTAATGGACAAAACATGAGTATCCCGACGACGCTGAATAAAATGTGGCTACCGCGAGGCGAGTTAGCGGAAGCGGGAACTGGCGACTCGGTTGGCAGTTGGGGCAAAGGCAGCGGTGCGATCATGGGTGGTCCTTTGCCAATGCGAGCGATGCAACGTGATCAGCCGTCACTAGCTTGAGGCTGTCAATCCACAGCTTGCCGCGAATCGGCCTGTCGGCAGGCACCCGTGCGATTCGCAATACGATCAGGTGAGTATCGGGGCCGGTGGTGAAACTGCCGTTTATGCTTGCCCACGACGCGGCGTCGCGAAGGTCGGCGCTCATAAAAAGACTGGCGCCACTATAAGCATCCTCAATTGCGAATTTCGGCGCGCCCGCGCCGTCCATTTCCGCGGCTTTGTAGCGGCCCGAAAAAACGTATTCGGTATCTGGCCTAACGGCAACGAGTTGACGAATGCCCGCATCTTCGATGCCAGGGCCTTGAAAAATAATGCGTAGCGAGCGCGACCCTGCGCGGTTCTCTTCAGGGTCGATCGCCAAAGAGACTGCAGAAGATTTCTGGTAAGTCCAGTCAAAGCCGTTATTCAAAATTGCGAGACTGAAATCACCATTGACCAGTAGGTTTTCTTCCGTCGGTTGGTATGCTGCCAGATCGGACAGATTCGCGGCTTGCTGCCACACATGTGATGCCTGTACCGGCTCGTGGTTCGTGAACAGGTAGCGCAAATAATCGAACAGGGATCGCCGATCCACGGGCTGCTGCAGCGCCACGATTCTGTCCCAGACTTTGGCGGCCGCATCAGATTCGTTGTCTGAAATTAGAAAGCCCAAGAGTGGTTCGTCGGCATTGGCGGGCACAACATTCTGAAGCAAGAAGTCGATGTCAGGTCGAATCCGCCAGCAAACCTGAAGGGCCTGAGGGCTGAGCGTCGAATCGTTTTCCAAGACTTTTCGATATTGACGAAGCGCCGCGTCAATCGCACCTTGCGAGAGATACAGATTAGCCACCTGCCAAGCCACATTTGAGGAGTGAGGATTAGTCGCGCTCACTTTATCCAGCGAGCGTCGTTCGTTATCAAAGTCGCCGATCTGGTGTTCAGCAGTGGCACGGTCAAGCCAATATTCTGCCCGGTTTGGATTTAACGATGTCGCTGTCTGCAGCCAGGGCAGCGCATTGACGGGAGACTGCTGAACGAGAAGTTGAAACCGGCCCATAGCATCTCGATATTCAGCGTTTGACGGATCGAGCTTCATCGCTGCCTGCAGATAGGAAGCACGTGGAATTTCAGAAAACTGCGCGGCGACAAATTGACTTGCCGTTAGCGCAAAGTAGGCAGCCGTTCCCAGGAAAAATAGAAACCAGATGATTATTCGTTTTTTAGGGTGGACAATTTCAAAATCCATCTGATGGCGCCGATTATGCGCCCGATGACGCCGCACGTACCGAGTCAGTCTCAGATTCCAAGTCTTCGTCGTAATAGCGATGGCCGTATTTTCCCTGGTATTCGTAGTAGTAGTAATAATCCGGCGAATCGAGGTTCACCGCATTCAGCAGCACGCCGGCAACGCGAGCGTTGACCTGCGCGAGAATTTCGCGCGACCGGCGCAGAGCGGGCTTCGTGGTTTGCCCGCAACGAATCACCAGCACGACGGCATCAGCTCGGGTCGAGAGCACAACTGCGTCGGTGACGGAGAGCGTGGGAGGAGTGTCTAAAATGATGTGATCGTAGTGCTGCCGCAGTTCGGCAAGTACTTCGACCATCTGCGAAGAGGCCAGCAACTCCGCGGGATTCGGCGGCGGCGTTCCCGCCGGCAGCACAAAAAGATTGGGCAGCACCGATGATCGGAAAATTGCGTCCGGGAGAGAGACTCCGCCAGTGAGAACATTACTGAGTCCGCTTCTGGGACCCATTCCAAGAGCCTTGTGAATGCTGGGGCGTCGAAGGTCGGCATCGACCAGCAAGACCCGCGTGCCTTTTTGCGCAAGAACGGTTGCCGTGTTGACGCTGGTAGTGGTCTTTCCTTCTTGAGGTAAAGCGCTGGTGATCAGAATAATTTTTGGCGGAGCTCCGACTGAGGTAAGCAGGAGCGATGTTCGCAGAGCACGATATGCTTCGGACATCTGAGATTGTGGCCGGGATTGAGTGATCAACTCTACTGCTTCTTTCGACGCCGCGACGGTCAGACCGCGCGAAGCCGCCTCTGGGTTGTTTCTGGATCCGAGGGGAATCATTCCCAGAGAAGGTAGCCCAGAGATAGCCTGCGCCTGCTCGGGAGTGCGCACCGTATTGTCTATGCCTTCGAGCAGGAACGCGAGGCCGATGCCTGTGGTAAGTCCCAGACAAAAACCAAAACCAAGGTTGCGCGGGATGTTGGGCTCGGTAGGACCACCGGGAGTGCGCGCCATATCGACCTGGCGAATATTATTTGAGCGAAGACCGGCAGCAACGCCAGCTTCCTTCAGCTTCTGCAGCAGGCCTTCGTACAGAGTGCGATCCGCTTCAAAGTCACGCTTCAAAAAACTGTATTCAATAGCGCTCTCGTTCAACTTGTTTTGCTGTTGCTTTTGGTCTTCAAGCGCGGCATGGAGCATGTTCTCGCGTTGCAATGCAGCCAGGTAATCGCCGCGCAGGCGACTGGCCACTTTCTTCATTTCTATTTGGAGCTGCGAATCGATTTCCTGGATCTGATTATTCAACTGCGCTAGCTTCGGATAAGCGGGCCCAAACTGGGTGCTTAATTGAGCGACCTGAATTTTTAGATCGGCTTTTTGCTCCTGCAACTTTTCGAGGAGCGCGGAAGTGCTTTCTGAAGTTTTGTCCTGAGAAACTCCGGCAGCAACCGCAGCCGCAGATTCCGTGTCCCCGGCTTGCGCCAGGCGGTAGACAGATTCTTTCTGCATTCGCTCCGACTCCGCCATAGTGAGCTCTTTATTCAATTCATCAAGTTTGGCGGTCGTAATATTTTGCTTGTCATCAGTTCCCACGATCTGGTGGTCTTTCTGGTACTTGACGAGTTTTTCCTGCGAGGTTTCGACCTTCATCTGCAAATCGACCAATTGTTTCGAGAGCCAGTCCGAAGCCTGCATGGTGGATTCGAAGCGAGTTTTGAAGTTCTGCTCGATGTATGTATTGGCCAAAGTATTCACAACTTTGGCGGCGAGCTCCCTATCGGGGCTGAGATAGTGAATGTCAATGATCCGAGTATTGGGCTCCAGCATTACGCGAAGATTTCCCTTGAACCCGGCCAACAAGGAGTTTGCTCGCGCGGAATCCGGCTGCAGGGCGTCTGTTGTCAGTTCAAGCGAAGATGAAGGTCTCACTCCTTTTCCGCCGAACTCCGGCAATTGATCCAGATTCAATTGCTTGATTACTTGCAATGCCAGCAAATCGCTGCGCAGGATTCTGACTTCAGTATCAAGATCGGTGGGATCGTAGTAGTCCGCGCCTGAGTTAGTTGCGTCGCGAAGGCCTTGCAGGATTGGATCGGGCTTATTGATCGCAATGCTTCCGACGGCGTCGTAAATCGGAGTGGTTCGCAGGGTCGCGATCAAGGATGCGCCAAAAATAATTCCCAAGCTTCCCACGACGATCCATTTTCGCTTGATGAGGACGCGCAAATAATCGCGCAAGATGGAATCGTGGGTGGCGAAGGCAGGATGATTCATCATCACATTCCTGCCACTCTGCATGGAGATCGGAATCAATTCCCGCGAGTTGGGACTTGACTGCAGTAGCGGGACGTCCATCGGCCTCCCCCGGCGATCGCAAACCCCTTGGTCGCGCGAAACATGCGCAATACTGCCCGTGTAGCAAGTATCGCAGACAAAATCAGGCGTGGGCTTAATCGAGTTGGTTCGGAGCGTTGAAAGAGCTGAGATTCACAGCGAGAGATGTCGAGCAATGACTATACTCGGCTCAATAAGCTGTTCACGCGCGAGCGTTCAACAACGAGGGGGAAGATGGCGAATGAACTGGACTGAGCAGGTGGTGCTGGTTACCGGGGGTACCGGATCGTTTGGCAGAAAGTTTGTAGAGATCATGCTGAGCGAATATCGGCCGCAGAAGCTTATCGTGTTCAGCCGGGACGAATTGAAGCAGCATGAGATGCGCGCTGCTGGATTGGACCATCCTAGCCTGCGCTACTTTTTAGGCGATGTACGCGATCAGCAGCGGTTGGAGCGAGCCTTTTCTGGAGTATCCGTGGTGGTACACGCGGCCGCGCTGAAACAGGTTCCGGCGTGTGAGTACAATCCGTTTGAAGCTATCCAGACCAATATCAACGGCGGCAAGAATGTTATTGAAGCCGCGATCAACTGCGGTGTTCGCCGGATCGTGGCCCTCAGCACCGACAAGGCCGTCAATCCCATCAATCTTTACGGCGCCACTAAGCTGTGCGCGGAAAAAATGTTCGTGCAGGCCAACGCTTATGCCGGCGCGCAGGACACGAGGTTCAGTTGCGCGCGTTACGGAAATGTTGTCGGCAGCCGCGGCAGTGTAATCCCGATTTTCATGGAGCAACGCGCGCGAGGAAGAGTCACAATAACCGATCTTCGAATGACACGTTTCTGGATCACGCTGGATCAGGGAGTGCGGTTTGTAATCCGGAGCATCGAGCAGATGCACGGCGGAGAGATTTTCGTCCCCAAAATCCCCAGCATGAAGTTGCTGGATATGGCGCAGGCGATTGCACCTGATTGCCAGATTGATTGCGTGGGCATCAGGCCCGGAGAAAAGCTCCACGAAGTTTTGCTGTCCGACGACGAAGCGCGCAATGCAATTGAGCGCGACGATATGTTTGTTATCCAGCCTGCGCAGAGCTGGTGGCGGAAAGAGAATTGGAAGAATGACGTGTCCTTGCCCGAAGGGTTCCGTTATTCGAGCGATTCCAATTCTCATTGGTTGACAGCTGAAGACTTATACAAGTTGGTGGATGGCTGCGCGCCGCCTGCGGCATTTGATGGGGAAATGTCGGTTCGGGCGAGCGCCTGACCTATGACTCCTACGGCGCTAGTGAAAGAAGCTCTTGCAATACACGGCGGAACACCCGTGCGGGCCGAGTTTCTTCCTTACGGAAGACAGTCGGTTGACGAGGACGACATTTCCGCGGTCGTCGAAACCCTTCGCTCTGACTGGCTGACCACCGGACCTAAAGTAGGTGAGTTTGAAGAAGCATTTGCGGCATGGATTGGCGCTCGTTACGCCGTGAGCTTCAGCAGCGGGACTGCAGCGCTGCATGGTGCCGCTTTTGCCGCCGGGCTTGGGGCCGGCGATGAGGCAATCACGTCTCCGCTGACATTTGCGGCAACCGCGAACTGCGTACTTTATCAGGGGGGAAAGCCAGTCTTCGCCGACGTTCGGCAAGACACCCTAAACATCGATCCGGAATTTGTGGCGGCGCGTATTACGCCTCGTACCAAGGCGTTGTTGCCGGTCGACTATGCGGGGCATCCTGCTGATCTCGATGAGTTACACGAGATTGCCGACCGCCACGGGCTGACCATCATTGAAGACGCATGTCACGCACTGGGCGCGGGGTATCGCGGCCGCCGCGTGGGAAGCATTTCGCACATGACCGTTTTCAGTTTCCATCCCGTGAAACATTTAACTACGGGTGAAGGTGGAATGGTCACCACCGACAATCCGCGTTTTGCCGAGACGTTGCGAAAATTTCGCAATCACGGAATCAGCAGCGAGGCCCGTGAACGCCAGATTCAGGGCCAATGGCATTACGAGATGGTCCTGCTCGGCTTCAATTATCGGTTGACAGACGTTGCTTGCGCGCTGGGCTCGCGGCAACTCGCGAAGCTGGAAAGAAATTTGGCGCGTCGCAGAGAAATTGCCGCGAAGTATAGCGAAGGTCTACACAATGTTTCGTGCGTCACTTTGCCGATTGTGCGAAACGACGTGCTACCTGCATGGCACCTATATCCCGTGCGCCTCGACTTAGATTCACTTTCGGCGAGTCGGACGCAGATTTTTCAGGCGCTGCGAGCGGAGAACATCGGGGTCAACGTTCATTACATTCCCGTGCACCTGCATCCTTATTATCGCGAGCGATTTGCTTACAAGCCTGGAGATTACCCGGTTGCT
>Ga0157372_10004955_pt1 | contig 14145 bp, 16 predicted proteins | sample C55metaG_FD_115307 | JGI IMG/M metagenome (GOLD analysis project Ga0157372, IMG submission 115307) | Corn rhizosphere microbial communities from Kellogg Biological Station, Michigan, USA - C5-5 metaG | ecosystem: Host-associated > Plants > Roots > Rhizosphere > Soil | place: USA: Michigan... | reverse complement strand
TACCTCGATTTTGCCTTTCTCGCCAATGCGGAGGTCGCCGGAGTGGCCAAGCAGATCATTGCCCGCCACTATGCCAAACCAGCGGCTTACTCCTACTTCGTCGGCTGTTCCACCGGCGGTCGCGAAGGCATGATCCTTTCACAGCGTTATCCCACCGTATTCAACGGCATCGTTTCCGGCGATCCGGCCATGCGCACGGGCCTGTCGAACCTTGCGATTAGCCGATGGATCCCGGTGGCATACAACCAGGCTGCGCCGAAAGATGCCTCCGGCACTCCGCAGATAGACAAATTCCTCACCGATGCCGATCGCAAGCTGTTGATGGCTACGCTGATGAACCAATGCGATGCGAAGGACGGTGTGGCAGATGGTATGATCTTCGATCCGCTCGCTTGCGATTTCGATCCCGCGGTTCTTGCCTGCAAGGCCGGTCAGGAGGACGGCTGCATCGCACCAGAAAAAATTGCCGCGATCAAGAAAGCTTTCGCAGGACCGAAGAACGCGTACGGTACCCAGGTCTATCCTGGGTTTCTCTACGATGCGGGAATCACTATGAAGGGGCAGGTGCCAGGTCTGCTCGCCCTGGGGAAGAACGGCCTCTTCGGCCCTTACACCACCGCAACAGAGCTTGACGTCGACAAAGCGGCGCTACATGCCTCCGATCCGCTTGTCGAACCCGCGTCCACCAATCTTTCAACGTTTTCTCTGAACCGCGGCAAGCTCATTTTTTTTCACGGCGACAGCGATCCGTGGTTCTCGGCACTCGACACGCTGGGTTATTACACTTCGCTCACGGCAGCAAATGGCGGCGCAGATAAGGTCTCACAATGGAGCCGCATCTTCCTTGTTCCCGGAATGGCACACTGCGGCGGTGGGCCCTCGCTCGACCATTTCGACATGCTCACCGCAATCGTCAACTGGGTCGAGAAAGGCGCTGCACCTGACTTCGTCATCGCTACCGGCAAGGCATTCCCCGGGCGCAGTCGCCCCCTCTGTGCGTATCCAAAGCACGCTCAGTACATCGGAACTGGTGACGCCCAGGACGCGCGCAACTTCCGATGCCAATAAAAACCGGGACAGAACCGAGGAAGGTACGCCTTAATGATTCACACATCCGCCTCGCAGCGGCAGCCGCTCTGCTGATCATTGCGAACCCAGGCGCATTCGCGCAGGCTATACCCGGGGCTACATGATACCTTCTGGCGACTATGTCGTTTTTCGCCCAAATCGGTGCTAAACTTCTCGCGGAATGGAGGGAAAGAAATGAGTAAACAGGCAAACGCGGTAGCTCTTGGCAAATTTGCGGAAGCGGTAAATACAGGAAATTACGCATTATTCAGCGATGTTGTGGCAACGGATTGTGTCGACCACGATCCCGCTCCCGGACAGGTTCCCGGACCGGATGGATATCGGGCTCTTTTTACCGAAATGCGCCGAGCCTTCCCCGATATGAAGGTAGAACTTGCAGAGCTTGTTGCCGATGAAGAAGCTATCGCGTTTGCGTATACACTTACTGGAACACAAGTTGGCCCGCTGATGGGTATTGCGCCGACGGGAAAAAAGGTGAAGACCCGCGGGCTGCAAATTTCGAAGTTCCGTGACGGCAAAATGGTTGAGCGCTGGGGCAGCTCAGATCAGCTCGGCATGCTCCAGCAGATCGGTGCCAGCACTCTTCCTCACGCGTGAAAAAGCGGGCGTTATATCGCCTCGATACTGCCTCAACCGATCCGCTGAACCCATTGGCTCCGCCAGGCTGGGGCCTCGAAGGGATCCGCAAAATACTGTGTCTCGTGCACGACCTTACCGTCGCGAAACTCCATGATGCTCACTGTGTATGCTGGTCGTCCCTGATAGGTGATTGTGTATTCCGTGATCCAGAGATCACCACTTCCGAGAATTCGCTTGACATTGAAGCCCGACGGCTTGCCTGGATGATGGCTCCGCAAGGCGAGGATTCGTTCGCCTGACTGAGGATAATCACAAACAGCATCGTCATCGTAAATATCGTGTTCCGCGTTTGCATCGCCGGCTGCCGAAGCGCGCCAGTGCGTATTCAGAGCCTCACGTATTTCTTCCGCTTCCATAGACTGTTCCTGCTGCGCTCTTAGCGTCATGATCATCTACCTTGTGGAATGAAACCCGGGCTGCCGGTATTCACTACTGAACCGCTGTCTGGTCTGAATCCGATTGATTGCTTCAAATGCGTCTTCCGGAAGTGTGGAGATGTTGAGATTCTCCTGCGCACGAGCCGCAGCCGTGGGCGTGGTAAGCAAAGCCGTGCCACGCTGCACCGCCCATGCCAACAGCACCTGTGCCGGCGTCTTTCCAACGCGTGCGGCGATTGCCAAAATGACCGGATCTTCGAGCGGCCCCGGCCTTATTCCGTGACCCAATGGCGCAAAAGCCAAAAACACAATATCCTTCTGTTTGCAGAATTCCAGAAGTTCCGTTTCCGGCAGATATGGATGTGCTTCGACCTGGACCACGGCAGGCTTGTTTCTTGCGGATTCGTAAATAGGCAGCAGTTGATGCAGGCTGATATCAGACAGTCCGATGGCCCGGCATCTGCCACGGTCTACCAGGCTCTCCATCGCCGACCAAGTTTCGAGCAACGTCACACCGCGGTCATAAAGGAGATTGCCATTTTGATCCCGCGGATCCTGCTCGTCCCCCGCTTGAAACGCAAATGGAGTGTGAATGAGATAGAGATCCAGATAGCTGAGCCCGAGCCGGTCCAGACTCGCCTCAAAAGCCGGCTCGACGCGTTCGGGCCGATGATTCGTGTTCCATAGCTTTGTGGTAACAAAGATATCCTCACGCGTAATTGCTGCAGCGGCAAGTCCTGCGCCCAACGCCTCGCCCACCTCACGCTCGTTCCGGTATCGTTCCGCGCAATCGAAGTGTCGGAATCCGGCCTCCAGTGCTTCTCTGGTCGCAGTTATCGTCACGGCCAGGTCGGGAATTAAGGTGCCAAAGCCGAGCGCAGGCATATGGCCGGCTTCGTGGCTGAGTGGAATGCTCGTCATCCGCGGATCAGAAGATTCGATCATTAATTACGCTCCAAGCCATTTTCGGCCGCATCATCAACGCCATCCAGATCCGGCGCTCGAGCGCGCCTCCACAACTCGACCGGAATATTGTGCAACGTGATTTGCAGCCACCGCATGCAGATGTGCGCTGGCATCTCGCTTCACCTGGGACCGTACTCGGTGAAGACGTAATCTCTCGTTTTGACCGCCGTGTGGCAGGCCGCCCCGCACTTGGCGTCGTTTCTCTGAGGTGGGGAGCTTGCTGAGGTGCCGGGCTTGAACGTATCGGACGCGGCATCGTAATCGAACACCGCATATCCCCAGCCGCCGCTATCGGTAAATCTCTTGGTATCTTTCACCATGAAGTCCACATTCACCAGGCGGTCCGGCACCGACGCATCCGGAAAGAACTTGTTCTGTTTCGGCGCCCAATGAATCTTGGCCATCTTCGCCCCATCCGGGACAGGCTTGCCGTTTGCGGGAATGCCGGCTCGGTAGGCCTCAATCATCACCGGATTGCCAACCGTCGCCGCCATGACTTTCGGGTTTCGACTGATGGAGATGACCTGCCATGATTCGTATCCCCTGAACTCAGAAAACGCGAGCCCGCCCGGCACATTCAAGGTGTATTTGTCCTGGGCGGCCAGCGCCAACCCCGCAACCACAAGAAGAACCGTCCCTATAAATGCGGCTGCGCGTTTACTCATTTTTTTCATGCCTGATCTCCTGATCTCCTTTGCTTTCGCCGACTCCAGTTGCGATTAGGCCAGACATTTCGAAGCGACACAATTGGACGAAAGTATCGGTCGATGTTTGGGATCAGCCTCGTCCTGACCTACTTCAGAAGTACATACTGTCCGCCGTCCGTCGAGGCGATCACCAGATTCATCAGAATGAACATCAGGTCGTAGTGCCAGCCGTAGGTCTTCTCTCCCCAGAACCCCGTGTGCCACGAGAAGATTTTCTTCTGGATCGCTCCCAGCATGAGGACAATCAGTCCGAAAGCGGCGAGCTGCGTGAGTACGCCAAAGGCCACTCCCAGCCCGCCGGTAATTTCGGCGATCCCGAGAAAAATCGTGAAGCCCTTCGACATCTCAATGCTTTTTGATCGCGCCTTCGGGTCGTTCAGATGGCTATATCCGCTCGTGATGAAAACGAGGCCTACCATTAGTCGAAGCAGGAGCAGGTCGAGATCAGTGAAGTGGGCGAGTTGCGGGAAAATCACGAGGATCTCCTGAGATTGAGTTACCACCTCACGGTTACCGGCTGCTATTTCTTCTGTGCACTCGGGGGCGTTTCCACGCCGGCCTTCTTGTTCCAGCCGTGGAAACGCGAGAGGTCACCGGCATTCCACGCTTCGCGGAGCCCAGGGGTGCTCAGATCCCAGTCGGGGCGGATTTCGCTCGTCACGGTACGCAGGTCGTGCCACAGATCTGTGGCCGACGGGCGGCCCCAGAACCAGTAGCCGTTATAGATGCTATAGATTACGAGGCCCGGCTTGAGCACGAGAGTATGCGGGATCATTGGATTGTGCTCGGGGTCGGTGTACTCCTGGATATCGAGATCCTTCTGAACCGTTCGGTCCGGGTCGGAAAGGAATGTCCACTGGGCTCCGAGTGACGCACGAAATTCCTGCAGAGTATGGTGATCGTCGGTCGAGATCGTGGCGATCTGAGTGTATCCCACCGCGATCTTCGGATAGAAGGCGGCGAGTTCTAAATGCTGCTGGTGTTCCTTTGGGCAATAGTGGCCGCGCGCGAGCGTCAGAATCAGCGGATCCTCGCCCTGTAGCTCGCTGAGCTTGCGCATATTGCCCGTGTGATCGGGTAGCTGGTAGTCGGGGAAAACACCTCCGGGCACAATGTCAGAACGCATTGGATTCTTCTTTTTATAAGTCCAGAGTGATCTCTGTGTTTGGCTGGGAACAGCATACGAGCACGTTTCCGGGAGCGGGTCTCTCGAGCGGCTCAGGATTGTAGACAATCGATCCGGCTATCAGACCGGTCATGCAGGTGTGGCAGACTCCAGTCCGGCACGACCATCTGACCGGAACATCGCACGCTTCAGCCAGTTCAAGCAAGCTCGCGAATTTTGGATTCCAGGCAACCGCAATACCGCTGCGCGCAAAAGAGACTGGCGGGCCGGATCCGGGCGGCGCTTGCGGCAGATGAGGCGTGTGAACCACCTGCGCCATCCCCGGCGTAATAGCGTCGAGAGAACCGAAGATTTCCGCGTGCAGGTTCCCGGCGAGCACACCCCAGTTGCGCAGGCCGTCCCGCATACTCTGCAGGAACGAAGTTGGGCCACACAGATAGAACTCGCTACCCTTTGACACGCCAATTCTCTCCAGCAGCGGTACGTCGATGTGCCCAGGCGCATCGAAGTCCGCGCCGAGGCGGTCAACCGCGGCGGGCCTGCTGTACACGACGTATCCTCGTCCGCGTGATAGCTGTTTCAGTAAGGAACGCGATTCTTCTGCAAATGGATGATCGACGCGATTGCGCGCTCCATAAATCCACCAGATCTCTCGTTGCGATCGTTCAGCAGCAAGCGTGTGCAGCATCGAGATCACGGGCGTTGCGCCCACTCCTGCGCTCAGGAGAACTACTGGATTCTGGTTCGGAAGCAGAGTAAAGGTCCCGCGCGGCGCACTCACATCCAAAACGTCTCCCTCGCGCGTACGGGTGCACAAAAACCTACTTCCGGCTCCATTCAATTCACTCTTGACGCTGACGCGAAAATGGTCGGCTGCCGGCGGATCAGATAGCGAATAGCTGCGAAGAACGGCCGCTTTATCCGGGTCCGGATGCAAGCGCAAAACAACAAACTGACCCGCCTGAAAGAGAGGCAGCGGCTGCCCATCGACTGGCGACAGAATGAACGAAGTTACGCTGTCGCTTTCCTTAGTAATATTCGCGACTCGCATCTGTCGAAAGCCGGGCCATGCGGGTGCCTGCTCTTCATCGGCGAGTCCCGGGTTCCCAACCCCGGCTGTAGAGCTCGCGTCCCGTTGCAGCATCGCCTGGAACGAACTCTGCCAACCGTTGCTGAGCGCAGGAATCCGTAGCGCTCGTTCCAATTGTTCGCGGGAATGTCCAGGCAAATACAGGAGAGCGTCGATATCGGCGACACTGGTTCGCTCTGGCCCGTCACTGACCTTTACAATCTCGTCGCCCGCACCAACTTCTCCCTCCTGCAACACGCGAAAGTAAAATCCTGGTCTGTGATGTGCTACGAGAAGCGCCGCCATGCGAGGTTCATTCATCCGGATGCCCACGCGGTAACACGTTACCCGCGGCTGTGTCACTTCAAATACCGCGCTACCAATGCGGTAGCGATCGCCGATGCAGACGTCGTTATCGGCAAGCCCCTCCACAGTGAAGTTCTCTCCGAACTGGCCGAAAGTAAAATCGTCGCGGCCCAAAAACCGCTGCCAGTAATGGTAGGAATCCATCTGGTACACGAATACGGCGCGCTGCTCTCCTCCGTGGCCGGCGAGGTCGGCCTGGGCATCGCCCTCGATATTGAGCTTGCGCACCATCCGCCGTCCCTCAAGCGGACTTTTCCAGATCGCAGTACGGACAGTTTTGCCGTTCCACGTCACGTCGCGCGGCAGTCCGACATTCACTGAAAGCAATCGCGGCATGCCTTAGCTACCAACGACGAGCCGGAGCCGCACCATCCACATAGAGAATCTCCCCGCTCACATGATCCGCCTGTGCCACGTATAACACCGCATCCACAATATCCTTTACCGTCGCCTTTTTGATCGCCGGGTCCAGGGTTGATTCGCCGGAACCGTTGCGGTGCATTGGTGTGTCTACAACGCCCGGAGCTACGGCATTAAACCGAATGCCGTCCTTTGAATACTCGATTGCGAGATTCCTGGTGGCCGCATTCAACCCGCCCTTCGTAATCATCGAAATCGATCCATTTGCGCCGCTGATCGGCCGATCGGCAAGGGCGGCCGTGATGCTCACAACGCATCCCGACTTCTGCTTCAGCATCTCTTTCACCGTGCGCTGGGTGATGTAGAAGAACCCAAGCAAATTCGTTGACATGAGCGCGTCGAAATCTTCGATCGTGAAGTCGGTGAAAGGCTTGCTCAGGAAGATACCCGCATTATTCACCAACACATCCACGGTTCCGAAATTGTTGATTGCGCCTTCGACCGCCTGGCTGGCAGTTTTCTGCTTGCCGATGTCGCCGTCGAGCAGAACCAGATTGCCTGAAGCGGTCATCTTTCGATTGGGTTCACGAGACGTCGCGACCACGTTGTAGCCTTCTCTCAAAAATCCCTCGACTAACCCCGCGCCAATACCTCCCGATGCTCCAGTTACGATGGCTGTTTTCTTGCTCGACATAAATAACCTTTCGCTTTAGGATCCGCCGGCACACAGGTACCGGCACGGGCCGATGATCGCGTCGAATTTAAGCAGACACCGAGGCGGCGCTCTCGGCAGCGAGTACGTTCATCAGGTTTTGAGCTGCGATAGCCGAGGACGGCGGGTTTTGTCCGGTGATGAGACGGCCATCGACGATGGATAACGGCTGCCAGTTAGGAAGTTTCTCAAATGTGGCGCCCAGTCGCGTCAACTCATCCTCGACCAGGAATGGAACAACATGCGTGAGTTGCACCTCTTCCTCCTCGCCATTCGTAAAACCCGTCACACGCTTTCCTTTCACTAGTGGCTCGCCCTGGTACATCACGTGACGAAGCACGCCGGGAGAATGACAGACCAGAGCGATCGGCTTGCCGGAATTGTAAAAAGACTCGAGCAGAGCGATCGAAACCTGGCTTTCTGCGAGGTCCCACATTGGACCGTGCCCGCCCACATAGAAGACCGTATCGTAATCTTCCGATTTGACGTCGGCAAGCTTGACCGTCTGAGAGAGTGCCTTCTGAGCTGCCGCGTCCTGCTTGAACAGGCTCATCGCGGGAGTCTGACTCTCCGGTAAATCGCTCTTCGGATCGAGCGGTGGCTGCCCACCCTTTGGCGAAGCGAGCGTCAGCTGTACGCCCGCATCCCTGAAAACAAAGTACGGGGCTGCAAATTCTTCCAGCCAGAAGCCCGTCTTGCGGCCGGTGTTGCCCAGTTGATCGTGGGATGTCAGCACCATGAGTATTTTCATGTTCGTTTTCTCCTTTGCCTTCGGTGGCTGAACTTGCCATCCAGTTGCGATTAGGCCAGACCTTTCGCGCCAAAACAATTGGACTAAAGTATCGGACGATGGTAAAGGATCGATACCAAGGTCTCATAGGCGTAAAGCTTGAAATGACGGACTCTACCTTTAGGTGCAACTCGGGCAGAGCGCGAACAGGCGGGCGATCCGGACAGGAGATCGCATGAAAACATCTGTGCCGCCAATTTCGCTTGCCGGCTCTGAGCTCGGTGAAGTTCGCCACGTCTGTGCGTTGTTCAATAGCGACGATGAGGAATATCGCGTGCTGTTGCCATTTATTAAGGACGGCTTCGAGCGCGGGGACAAGGCTATCCACGTCGTCAACCCGGATCAACGTGGAGAGCATTTGCGGCGCCTCACCGCGGCGGGGATCGATACCGCGGCCGCGCAGCAGCAGCGCCAACTCGATCTTCGAACGAGCACCGAGACGTATCTTCGAGACGGCCGCTTCGATCAGGATCGGATGCTGGAGGTATTCGAGCAGGCAGCCAGCGGCAACGCTAAAGGTGGGTTTCCGCTCAGCCGCATCGTCTGCCGCATGGACTGGGCGGCGGAAGGCCGCACCCACCTCGATAACCTGATTGAGTTCGAATCCCGCGTCAATGATGTTTGGCGCCGTCACGACGATGCGGTCATCTGCACCTATCATTTAGCCCAGTTCAGCGGCGACGCCGTGATCGACATCATGCGAACACATCCAGTCGTCATCATCGGCGGAATTCTGCAGCAGAATCCGTTCTTTGTCCCGCCAGCGCGGTTTCTGCCCGAATTTCGAGCGCGGAAAGGGAGGCAGACCGTGCGACGCATCACGGTCTGAGGCGAACGTGATGCTCGAAACTCCCACCGAGGAAGTGGCGCGACTGCGCGGCTGTCTGAACGATCTAGTTGGGATCATGGCACTTCCTGCTCTGTGGGCGGGCGGCGAGCCGCAGCAGATTACCAGCACTTTGCTGGACGCGCTGCTCGGGATGCTCCAGCTTGCGTTCGTGTTCGTTCGCTTAAACGATCCGGACGGCGGACCTTCGATCGAGGTAATGCGGAGAAATGAACTGCTGGAATCAGCGGACCCAGCACGAGGGTTCGGTATCGCGCTCAATGCATCGCTAGGGAAGGCGCCGCTCAAATGGCCGACCAGCGCACGCGTATCGATTGGAAACGCCGGCTTTTCCGTCGCGTGCGGGCGACTAGGTGCCCACGGTGAGATTGGCATCGTTGTCGCGGGTTGCGAGAGGCTGGATTTTCCGCAAAAAACGGAAAGACTCCTCATCGACGTAGCTGCAAACCAGGCGGCCATGGGATTGCAGCAGGCGCGTCTCCTGAGCGAGCAGAAGCGAGTCGCCCGAGAGCTCGACCAACGTGTTGCGCAGCGAACTACAGAACTTGCAAAGGCCAATGGAGAGCTGAGAAAGGAAATTATCGAACGCAGGCTGACTGAAGAAAAGCTCCGTCACGAGGAAGCAGAACTGGAGCGCAGTGAGGCTTTTCTCGCGGAAGCCCAACAGCTTGCCCGAATTGGCAGCTTTTCATGGCGTGTGGTTAACGACGAAATCACGTGGTCCGAGCAGCTGTACCGGATCTTTGAGTTTGAGCCGGGTCTTCGCATCACCCTGGAGCGCATCGCAACGCGAATCCATCCCGACGACCTACACATGCTGGGTGAGATGGTCGACAGGGCACGCCGCGGCGCCGGCGATCTCCAATACGAGCATCGTCTTTTGATGCCGGACGGTTCGGTCAAGTATTTGCACTTGCTTGCGCACCGGACTAGAGACAACGACGCTGGCTCAGTCTACACAGGCGCAGTACAGGATGTGACTCAGCGCCGTCATGCGGAAGAGGCGCTTGTCCAGGCACGATCGGAGCTGGCTCAGGTAGCCAGAGTCACGAGCCTGGGAGTATTGACGGCGTCCATCGCGCATGAGGTGAGCCAACCTCTTGCCGGCATCGTCACCAACGCAAGCACCTGCGCGCGGATGCTGGCTGCCGAGCCTCCCAATATCGAAGGCGCTCGCGAAACCGCGCGGCGTACCATTCGCGACGGTAATCGTGCTTCTGAAGTCATCACACGTTTGCGCGACCTTTTCAAAGGAAAAGACCTCATCGTTGAATCGGTCGACTTGAGTGAGATTACGCGGGAGGTGATTGCGCTCACATTGGGTGAGCTTCAGCGAAACCGTGTCATTCTGCGGCCTGAGCTTGACGACAAGCTCCCGGCTGTCCTCGCGGACCGTGTCCAGCTTCAGCAGGTAATCCTGAATCTGCTCCGGAACGCCTCTGACGCAATGGCCAATATCGAAGGCCGGCCGAGAGAATTGCTGATCAAAACCGAACCGGATGGAGACGAACACGTGCGTCTGACCGTGAAGGACGTAGGGGTCGGGTTCGCTCCGCAAGAGATCGACAAGCTTTTCGAAGCGTTCCACACGACGAAAAAGGAAGGTATGGGGATCGGCCTTTCCGTGAGCCGGTCCATCATTGAACGTCATCACGGCCGTCTATCGGCAACGCTGAACGACGGCCCGGGTGCTACGTTTTCGTTTTCTATTCCTTGCGGACCGGCAAGGGATGCCGTCGATCCGGGCGCGATCCTGACAGCGGCTGCAATGGATGCTCACCATGTTGTGAGGAATTTATGATGTCCCAACGTTCGCTTGTGTCCGTCGTCGATGACGACGAGTCCGTGCGCGAGTCACTGCCGGATTTGCTGAAGGAATTTGGCTTTGACGCCCGCACCTTCTCGTCCGGACAAGAGTTTCTGAATTCCGATTGCGTCGGCAAGACCCAATGTCTGATCCTCGACGTTGCCATGCCCGGCATGAGCGGGCCCGATTTGCAACGGGAACTGAAGATTCGCCGGCAAGAGATCCCGATCGTGTTCATAACCGCTCACCGAGACGAGAACATACGGCCCCGATTGCTCGAACAGGGCGCGGTGGAATGCCTGTTTAAGCCATTCAGCGATACCGCTTTGCTGGAAGCGCTGAATGCCGCATTGCAGGTGAACTGGACAACGGGCGTTTCACGTCGTCGGTGGGGAAATACAATAGAATGACGCGCGCGCAGCTCACCCATTGAGTGCCATCCTATGTCGCCTGCCGGAGCCATCGTGTTCGTTGTTGATGACGACATATCCGTGCGCGAATCGCTCGAATTGCTGAACCTCTCGGCGGGCGGGCAGCCGGAAACATTCGTGTCCGCTCAGCAGTTCCTTGGCCGTCCACGAGCGCTTGTTCCCAGTTGCCTTGTACTCGACGTTTCTCTCCCAGGCCTCAATGGTCTGGAATTGCAGGAGCGTGTTGCAGGCGAGCGATCCGATATGCCCATCATCTTCATCACCGGCTACGGCGACGTGCCCATGACGGTCCAGGCGATGAAGGCCGGAGCTGTTGAATTCCTGACAAAACCGTTCAGCGACGAGGTACTGCTGAACGCGATCCGGCTTGCCCTGAAGCGCAGCGAGAGCGCGCTTGCTCATGAGAAGGATCTGCACGCCCTTCACCAGGCTTATGCATCCCTGACTCCGCGCGAACGTGAAGTGATGAGATTGGTCGTATCCGGATTGTTGAACAAGCAGGTGGGCGGGGAACTCGGTATCAGCGAGATCACGGTAAAGGCGCACCGAGGCAGCCTGATGCGAAAGATGGAGGCCGATTCGCTTCCCGACCTTGTGCACATGGCCGCGAGACTTGGACTGACATCTGCTCCCTGGACAAAGGCACGGGCCGCAACCGATACCTTCGTCTAATAGATTCGCCTCCGTCCATCTGGCTTAATCGCAACAGGAACCGGTCAAGCGTCATGAGAACCGCTAATATTTCGCACCTGCACGGCGCCGAAGGCCGCCTGGAAGAACTCGGTATTCAACTCCCGCCTGCGCCAACGCCGTTTGGCACTTACGTCGAAACATTACAGACAGGCAATTTGCTCTTCCTGAGCGGAATGCTTCCAGTTGTGGACCATAAGCCAAAGTATGTTGGCCGGCTTGGGAACGAACTCGACGTAAATGCTGGGCGAGATGCTGCTTATACGGCAGGGTTGAGCGCCCTCGCTGCGGCGAGGCAACACCTCGGTTCGCTTGACAGAATCAGCCGGGTCGTCAGGCTCGGAGTATTTATGGCAACCTCGGGCGGCTTCCTCGACCACGTAAGCGTTGCCGATGCTGTTTCGGACCTGTTTCAAGATGTTTTTGGCGTCGAAAAAAGACCGGTCCGGCTCGTAATCGGAGTTGCCAGCCTTCCTCTCGGCATGCCGGTCGAGCTCGAGATCATTTTCGAAATCTCTGAGTAGCGGAGCATGGTTGCGGCAATGGTGTCCAGATGATCGCGATCGCTGCAGCGCTTATCCCGGCCGCAGGTTTGAGAGTGGATATCCAGAAGGAGAGTAAAGCAATGAACCGGCAAGTATTCTATCGCACAGTAGTGGTCGATGGACTCTCGATTTTTTTCAGAGAAGCGGAACCGAAAAGCGCTCCCACAATTTTGCTACTGCACGGCCTTCCGTCTTCGTCGCGTATGTTTCAGCCACTGCTCGCGAGACTGGCGGACACTTATCACCTGATTGCGCCCGACTACCCAGGCTACGGACATAGCGACTGGCCCGATCCGAAGCAATTCGATTACACATGCGATCACATTGCTTCCGTGATGGACCATTTCGCAGTGAAGTTAGGCTTGTCCCGCTATACGCTTTATATGCAAGACTACGGCGGTCCGGTCGGATTTCGCATGGCGCTGGCGCATTCCGAGCGCGTAGAGGCCCTTATTGTTCAGGATGCGGTCGCACACAACGAAGGTCTTGGAGCGAACTGGGCAACTCGCCGTGCGTTCTGGGCAGACCGGTCCGCACATGAGGACGCCTTGCGAAAGAATCTTCTTTCGCTTGAGACAACAAAGACCCGCCATGTTGGAGACGACCCTAACATTGAGCTCTACGACCCGGATCTGTGGACGGATGAATACGCATTTCTGAACGCACCAGGACAGGCGCAGATTCAGAGCGATCTCTTCTATGATTACCGCACGAATGTCGAGTCTTATCCGAAATGGCAAGCCTGGCTACAAAAGACGCAACCCAGGCTTTTGGTCCTCTGGGGCAGGCACGACCTCTCGTTCGATCTCGGAGAGCCCGAACGATATCGCAAGGACGCACCAAACGCTGATATGCGCATACTCGACGCAGGACACTTCGCGCTGGATACGAAAGCAGACGAGATCGCCTCGCTGGTAGATGGGTTCATGGCCGACACGGTTTTGCGGAATAATCGCGAGGCGGCAGCATCTGGGGTATCCGGGAGTTAACTATGGACGCGCGCGCCGCAAGAGTCGATCAGAAGCTTGCGATAGTTCTCGATCAGGCGTCGGCGTGTCTTTCCGGAGCGCATCATGAATCCGATCCTCGTGGTGATAAGCGATGTATGCTCGCAGGAGCCGGCGTAAATGGCCTTCATTCAACGCGATGACATAGTCGAGGAGCTCCCGGCGGGCACTTCCGACCCAGCGTCCCGCGATTCCATTCTGCTATGAGCCTTTACGCTAATCCGTTTCGGCTTCAGTCCCGTGGACTTCAGGAACGCGATCATTTCGGGCGTCTCCTAGAGGAGCTACGAGTAGCGGGTCCGGCGGGGCACTACTTGCGGAAATTCGTGTCGCCAACGGCGGGGCTTTCTCCATTGTCTGTGATGGTTCCCGGATGCCAATGCCGGGCGACATCGACGTCAGCCGCCGCCGAGGCGCTCAGGGCATTCAGATCCACAACCCGATTCAGACGACCTAAATACTGCGGCTTGTACTGACTCGTCGCCACGCCCGCATAAGCCTTCCAGTGAGCCAGCGCGGCCTCGAGATGTCGGACCGCAGACGCCTGTCGTTCTGCGTTTCCGTCGCTGTCGAATAGGGCGAGGTCGCACGCCGCGAGAATCTTTTCGGCATAGTAT
>Ga0157372_10004952_pt1 | contig 14149 bp, 13 predicted proteins | sample C55metaG_FD_115307 | JGI IMG/M metagenome (GOLD analysis project Ga0157372, IMG submission 115307) | Corn rhizosphere microbial communities from Kellogg Biological Station, Michigan, USA - C5-5 metaG | ecosystem: Host-associated > Plants > Roots > Rhizosphere > Soil | place: USA: Michigan... | reverse complement strand
TGGGGACGAGCTTATCCTGATCCGTCATGGGGTGGACCAACTTGGCAAGGCGCTATTGTCTTACACGCCGGCGGAACTATCTTGGCATTATTTATCATGCCGTGGATAATCCAGGGGTTAGTGTGGTTGCACGCCAAGCTGATAATGAAGTTGTTGTAGCGATCTGAACGGCTCGCTGTCTCACTCATTGTTATAAAATCTTAGGACTGGGCGAGTAGGAGTGCGCCTTTGGTGGCTACATCAGGATCGGTTACCAGATAAATTGGGATATTTTGCAGCCAGTCGGCGTGAGCGGCGCCCTGTCCGACGAATTGTTCAATAAGAGCGGTGTGTTCTGCTAGGTATTCTCCTAGACCTAAAGCCATGCTGCCAGTCAAATAGATTCCACCGGTGGCTTTGCTGACAAGTGCCAGATCGCGCAGGAGCGAGCCGGTGAGACCGCCTAACAGATTAAGTATCTGCTGTGCCGCTGCTTTATCGGCCGGCTCGCCGTACAGCGCATTATCCCGTAAAACGACGCCTACCGGGTTATTGGCCCGCTTCGCCTTAGCTACCTCGGCGGCCAGTTTTGGCGTTTTTTGGGCGTCGAGAGCATGATTTATGAGGTTTTCGATGCCATGACGACCAGATAACCCCTGCTCTGCCGAGACGTGGGCGGTTTTGGCCTGCAAATAGCGGATATAGGCATGCTCCAGCTCGGTTTTGGGCTGCACACCAATATGGCCGCCCTCGCTGGCGGCAAAGAAATACCGCTGATACTTTTCATCCCACAAAGCGCTGGCCACACCGATGCCGGTACTGAGAGCGACAGTTAACTTCGGACCATTAGTTTTGGCGATACCTGATTTAAGCAGCGCGAAATCAATACTGCTATCACTTATAATCCCAGCCGCTGTTATAACCATATCATTTGTAGTGGTAATAGCGGTCCCGGGATATTGTTGACTAGCTTGCTGCGGATAGAATGTCGGCCACGAGAAATTGGTGCCTTTGACGCTGCCGTCTTCGTCGTCGCGCGGGCCGGCCATGCCAATAACTACATGTTTAGGCCGACCACTACGTTGCTGAAAGTAGTCTTCCAGCAGTGATTCCATATCGCTAAAATCAGCGGTGCTGTAGCGTAAAATGCTGGTGCTGAGGGTATCGGCAATGGCGACTTTGGTACCACCGACATCGATGCCGGCGTAGAAATTCGGAAGGACCTCTAACATTGTCATAATTTGTCCTGATTTCATGGTAACTGCCGCTGCGGCATCGCGCAAGCGAAGTTATTTACTGACTTCAAAAACAGCGGTGGCCAGAGCTTCAAAAGGCTTGGAAGGATTTTGAAGCCACCAAACGCTGGCGCCGGCGGCGGTTTTGACGCGCCAGATTTTAAGATCTTCGCTTAGTTTGGTGCTGCTGACATCCCCTTGGACAGCTACAAATAGTGTATCCAGATGTTTCACAAGAATATTGAGGGAGCAAAAAGTCGTAAATTCATGGAGGCTGTCAATTAGCCGCACCAGATCCATATCGAAGGTGAAAGCTTGCGGGAAGCGGGCACTTATGGCCAGTTTTTGCAGTTGGGCGAAGCTTACTACCAGTGTCGTCTCGGGCCGGGCTAAAACTTGCTGTGGCGTGGAAGTAAAATAGTCGACGGCATCTTTCGTAATAGTCACCTGCCCGCTGTGCTTGTCGAGAAACTTTTCTAGCAAGATAGCAGTTTCGCTGTTGCGGCCGGTATCGCCAGCCAGCAGCACGCCGTCGGCCCACTCACCCATCGTTAAGGCTTCGCCCAGAGCCATTTGGGAAAAGCCGCCACTGGGGTTGGACATGGCAAATTCGGCTTCCGGAAAGATCTTGCCGACGGTGCGCAATAATCTGTTAGGCAGCAAGACTCGAGCAGTGCCAATACCGGCTTTAACGGCAGCTCCGTAGGCATCGGCTGGTGCGGCAAAACTGTGCTCGTGCCCGCCGATAATCAGCAGTTTGCCGGCCAAAGCTTTATTCTCGGGCCGGCTCCATTCCAGTTCCGGAAATAACGGCTGGTTAACGTCTTGTTTATGCCAATATGTACGATCCACGCGCGAGCTCCAGTTCATAGATGACGTTTTTGCGCTCGACAACAATCTTCCACTGTTCTGATCTAGCATGTTCAAACAGTAATTTCGAGGGGTTAAACGCAAGAGGGTGCTCAACTGTGCCGAGCATCGGGATGTCGCTTTCACTATCACCGACGCCAATACTATCGTTGAAGATAGCATCATGTTTTTCGACTAATTTTTGCAGCAATTTGGGCTTTTCATCGCTTAACAGAACATATTTCTGACCGGTGAAGGCACCATCTTTGACTAGATATTCTGAGCCACCCCAGTCGTCAAAACCGTAATAACGTGCTAGTAGCTCGACAATTTGCTGCTGAGAAGCCGAAATGGCAAATAACAGATAGCCCTGTGCCTTCAGGTCGTGCATCAAATTGCGAGTATACACATATGTCTGCTCTTTATACTCGTCGAATACGGCTTGGACGGCAGCCATGAAATCCTTATAAGCGATATTCGTAATTGCCACATCAAATATACCTACCAGTGCACGCTCGTAGGCCTTAAAAGCTGTTTCGTTACTGCGGCGTTTCCAATCCATGCGGGCGGTCTTGGCTGTCTGGAAGGCTTCGTCACTGATTTGACCGTTCTTAGCCAGCCGATCGACAATGGCGTGATACAGCTGCCAGCGGATAATCGTGCCATCAATATCAAAAACGGCGAATTTTTGAGCCATTGTTAATCCTTAGTGAGCTGTAGCATGAGTGTGCGCATAAGGTTCCAGCTTTCCCGTTCTGCCTTATGCCCACTGATTGTCCAGATGAGTTCGCTAGTGGGAAGCTTCTGATGCAGCTCGTAGGCTGTCATAGGCGGGCAAACCATGTCATAGCGGCCCTGCACCAGATAAATCGGCATGGTTAGCTTCGCAGCGTTATCCAAAATGTAGCGTTCTGGCATAAAGCATTGATTGACGAGATAGTATACTTCGATACGGATACCGGCAGGATCAAACTCTTCGTACTTATCTGGGGTAGAGCGACTATCCAAAGCAATAGCCGAGCCCTCTAGATTTTCATAAGCATAGCCCGATTGTTTGGCGGCTTCGGGATCATCGCCTAGTATGCGGGGAAAATGGTAGCTGCTGGGATCGTGCCGGTACTTGGTGGGTACCGTGGCGGCATAACGTTGCCAGCTGTCCGGATAAAAAGTTTGGAAGCCACCCTTGTCCAGCCAGGCGTTTTCGGCTTTGCTACTGGTCCAGATACCGTGCAGCACCATGGCTTTGACATGTTCGGAATGGGCTAATCCATAAAACAGCGCCAGGGCACTACCCCAGGAGCCACCATGCAAAATTACCGATGAGACGCCTAAGTGTTCAAGGATTTTCTCGATGTCTTCGATGATGTTCTGGGTGGTATTGTGGTCTAGTGAACCGTATGGCAGGCTGCGACCACAGCCACGTTGATCGAAAAAAATCACTCGTTGCCGGGTAGGATCAAAAACTCCTTTGTGGCTGTCACGACACTGGCCGCCGGGGCCACCGTGGAGGAATAAAACTGGCGTAGTAGCAGCTTTGTTGCCCCACTCGTGAACATAGAGCGTATATCCATCGCCAACTTCTACGAACGTTTCCTGAATGGTGTAGTTATCAGGAGTCATATGAGTTATTTCTTCCAATCGCCGCCGTTGAGTCGATTATGGGGTGATTTCATGTGCCAATCGTGCGGATCGGCTTTTTGGATGGCATCGAACAGTTCTCGGGCGGTATCGGTGTACAGTTTGGCCTCGCGCACGCGCCGGCGGCCAGGCTGCAAGGCTTTTTCAATTTTTGAGCCGTTATTACCTTGTTCGCGTAACTCCATATCAACATCTAAGTTATCGGCATCCTTGACGATTTTGGCCTCCAGACTCTCACGTTTTTCGTATTCATGCCAAATTTCTAAGAACTCTTTTTCGATGGAGGTACCGGCCAGCATATTATTAATGGCTTCTTCCTCGTATCGGTCATTGTATTGCCGGCTCATGTGGTCGACGTCACCCGTACGACTTTCCGTAATGTCGTGCACCACCGCCATTTTTATAATTTTGGCAGTGTCAACCAGCTTACCTTCGCGGGCGGCAATAACTAGTGCTAGCCATAACACGTGATAATGATGCTCAGTGACATTGGCAAATCCTGGTGTGTGAAAGCGACTCCATTGCCGAGGTATTAGGCGTAAAGCGCCCATTTCGAATAAGAACTCCAGATCTCTCTCCATGTCTTGATTGTAGCAGACTGATGGCGAGAGGAGCTACTTATCTGTTTTCTGATTTGGGCAAGCTCGTTTTACTTTCCAGTAATCTTCCAAGCCATTAGAACCTTGATCGAACTTCTCTACCGAAACTTAGCCAGCAGTTTTTTGTCTTTGCTCATATTCTGATTGTAGCAAACATATGTATGGCTCTGGATTAATCCAGCAATCATCGTGCTGACCGGGTAGTTCGTAAAAACTGAAGGCAGCTTTATCGTGCAAGAGACTTTCAGCATCGGGCGTTAGCCAGGGATCGTCATGATTACGGACAATGAATACTCTTTTGTTGCGTAGTGCTGCATAAAAGTTTTGCCGGCGGGCGTTTCTGATCATTAGTAAAGTCTTATGTCCTCCACCGATGATATAGAGGCTATTGCGCAGTGTTTTATAAAACCATGATATCGTCATGTCCCGCCGCTGATAATCTTTAAAATCGCGCACAATCTTTTGTATAAAGCAAACGGCTATCGATTTTCCGGGCCAATAGCCTGGTCCGATGAGCATGGTTAACTGATCATTACGTTCCTCTGGCAGATAAAAACAGCCAGCCGAATGGGCGATTACGATATCAGCAGTGGTTGGTTCGTGGCTAACGACAAAATTGGCTGCTTGCAAGGCTCGACGAAGAACCCGGCCGTGCCACTCGCCTTCCCCAAACCCATAAATGATGGCAACTGTTGGCTTAGACATCCAGCGTGACGCTAATGGGGCAATGATCGGAGCCCAGATAGTCGGCGTGAATAGCGGCGTCTTTGACTTTGTCTTTGAGTGAGCTAGAGACCAGGAGATAATCAATCCGCCAGCCAACGTTGCGGGCCCGGGCATTGGCGAAATGGCTCCACCAGGTGTAATGGCCATTCCCCTGCTTGAACAGACGCAGCGTATCTATAAATCCGGCGTCCACGAAGTTTTGGAAGCCTTCGCGTTCTTCATCGGTAAAGCCCTTTTTGCCGCGGTTGGGTTTAGGATTGGCCAGATCATCTTCGGTGTGAGCCACATTTAGGTCACCGCAGAATACTACCGGCTTGGTCTGTTCCAGCTGCTGACAGTAGGCTAAAAAAGCCGGGTCCCAGTGCTTGTGGCGTAAATTGAGCCGGCCCAGATCATCTTTGGCGTTGGGCGTATAAACTGTCACTACCCAGAATTTGTCAAATTCAGCGGCGATTATGCGTCCTTCTAGGTTTGGATCACCAAAAGTATCACCCGTTACCTTAAATTTATCGATAATATCTTTCGGGAAACCTGTTTGAACTTCAAGCGGCGGATGTTTGGTAAAAATTGCCGTACCGCTGTAGCCAGGCTTATCGGCCGGGTACCAGATCTGTTCGTAGTCGGGCAAGCTAAGATCCACTTGGTCCTCTTTGGCTTTGATTTCCTGCAGGCACAAAATATCCGGTTGCTCTTTGACTATAAATGGCAGCAACGAGTCTTTTTTGAGTACGGCCCGAATACCGTTGACATTCCAGGAGTAAATTTTGACCATGGGCTTAAGTATAGCTTTCACCGAAACTATTTGCTAGACTAGGCCTTAATGGATTCTCACCCCTATAAGCGTGTGCTGCTGAAACTATCTGGTGAACAGCTTGCCGGTAAATTTGATGGTGGTATGGACGTTGAGCTGGTCAGTTGGTTGGGTCGAGAAATAAAGAAAGTCGTGGAAGCCGGCACCCAAGTGGTGATTATGGTCGGCGGCGGTAACTATGCCCGTGGTGCCCAGCTGGCGGGTCACGGTATTGGCCGGGTGACGGCGGATAACATCGGTATGATGGCTACTATGATGAACGCACTGGCGGTGGCCGATGTCTTTAATGCCGAAGGTGTCCCCGCGCGAGCGCTGACGAACATCAAAGCGGATCAAGTGGCTGATCAATTCACCCATCGCCGGGCTGTCAGCGACCTCGAGAAAGACCGGGTGGTGATTGTAGGCGGCGGTATCGGACGGCCTTATCTCACGACAGATACAGCAGCTTTAAATTTGGCCTTGGAATTAGACTGTGAAGTAGTCCTAAAAGCCACTAAAGTCGATGGCGTGTATGATAAAGATCCAGCGCAGTACCCTGACGCCGTCAAATTGGAGCGCATGAGCTTCCAGCAAGCGGTAGAAGATGGTGCTATCAAAGTCATGGACAAAGCCGCGCTGGGCCTAGCTATGGAGCACAAATTACCGGTAATTGTCTTTGATGCTATGACTGAAGGCAATATTGCCATCGCTGCTCGAGGCCAAGCTGTCGGCACAGTAATCAATTAACTTAGCTGAAAATAAATAGCCTATCTTAAATTGGATGGGTTATTTATTTTGGCGGAGGGAGAGGGATGACGCTTACGCTTCTCCGCTGTGGCGTGCTGTCTACGACACGTTTCACGAGCGTAAACTCCTGCGCGCGTCCTCGCTCCATCGAACCCCTTATTCGCTTCGCTTACTTGTCTTGGTTTCAAATGCGGCTATTTACAGTAAAAGTAACTTAACAGGACAAATCGTCTTTTTATGGCGGAGAGACAGGGATTCGAACCCTGGATGACCTTGCGGCCATACACGCGTTCCAGGCGTGCCAATTCAACCACTCTTGCACCTCTCCGTAATAGCTTAGAGAAAATTATATCAAAATTTACTACAAAATATCTTGCGAAGATTACAAAAACAGGTTTACACTAGAGGTAATGCCAATTATTGAGCTAAAAGACGTCAGTAAACTGTACGGCTTCGGTGACGCTACTACCCTAGCGCTCGACGAAGTTAGCCTCAGTATTGAGGCCGGTGAATTCGTAGCCATCATGGGCCCGAGCGGTTGCGGCAAGTCGACGCTGATGAATGTTATCGGCCTGCTGGACCGGCCGACACACGGTGAGTTTTACTTGGACGGCAAGAAGGTTTCCCGTTTGCGGCCCAACCAGGCGGCCAAAATTCGCCGCGATACCGTTGGCTTTATCTTTCAATCTTTTAATCTGTTACCAAAGCTTACCGCCCTAGAGAATGTTGCCCTGCCCCTGCTGTATAAAAACATGTCAACGACCAAGCGGCTCAAGATGGCCAGCAGCATGCTGGAGCGGGTCGGTATGCAGCCGCGGGAGTATTATCTGCCGAGCCAGCTTAGCGGCGGCCAGATTCAATCGGTGGCCATTGCCCGAGCCTTGGTCAACAATCCTAAACTGATCATTGCCGACGAGCCGACTGGCAACCTAGATAGTGCCGGTTCACTATTGGTGATGGAGCTACTAAGCGAGATTCATAAAATGGGTAATACGATTTTGTTTGTGACGCACAACCCGGAACTTACCCGCTATGCCACTCGGGTTGTGTATATGCACGACGGCATGATTGTCCAGGATGAGCAAACGGCTATCGGTCAGGTGGCCAAAACCGCCCGCCGCATTATGCGCCGACCGCAAATGACCGAAGAAAATGATCTGGCCGGCGTATCGGCACTGATGAAAGCACTGCCGGCCAAAGATGATGTGGCCACGGCTGAATCGAAAAAATCTCGGCGCAAGACAGTGGTCAGAAAGAAAGGTAAACGGCGATGAAAACATTGAGTCGGGGCAGTATCAGAGCCGCAATCAAAGCCTTGCGTACGCATAAGGGCCGCAGCTTTTTGACGATGCTAGGAGTGATTATCGGGGTTAGCTCGGTTATTACCATTGCCAGCATTGGCCAGGGCATTAAGGATCAGGTTAGCGGGCAAATTAATCATGTTGGCAAGGATTTGATTACGGTTCGTCCGGGTCAGCAGGCAGTAACATCTGTCGGCGACCTAAAATTATTCAGCAGCTTTCAAACCAATGGCACGCTGTCCAATAGGGATTTAAGTACTGTCCAGAAAACACATGGTGTAGGCAAAGCGGTACCCTTGGGGATAGTCGGCGGTACGGCGCGTGGGGAGCGCGGCACCTATAGCGCCGGACCGGTGCTGGCAACAACCGATGAATTTGCCAATGTCATAAACCAAGGTATGCAATACGGCACCTTTTTTATGAACAATGACGACACCGAGGGTGTGGTGCTGGGGGCTCATGCAGCTGCCGCCATGTTTAATGAACTAGTGCCGCTCGGGCAAACATTTAACTTTCGCGGTCAGGATTTTGTGGTGCGCGGTGTGCTGAATGATTTTGGCAGTGCTCCGCTGTCTACCGATGTAGACTTCAATAACGCAATATTTATTCCCTACGCCGCTAGCCAGCTGCTGACAAACAATGCAACCTCGACGTACGAAATCCTGGCTAAGCCGGCAGTAGCCAGTCAAGCTGATGCGGTTGTTAGCAACATTCATGCCAGCCTGTTGAAGCTCCATGGTGACGATCACGACTTTACAGTGCTCAAACAAGCCGATAATCTGGCGGCTACTACGCGGGTGCTCGATCTTCTGACCCAATTGGTAACCGGTGCAGCGGCCATCTCCCTGCTAGTGGGCGGCATCGGCATCATGAATATCATGCTGGTATCGGTCACCGAGCGGATGCACGAAATTGGTATTCGCAAAGCTGTCGGTGCTACAAACCGACAGATTCTGAGCGAATTTATGTCGGAAGCAATCGTGCTGAGCTGTACTGGCGTGGTGATCGGGGTGATCGTATCGCTGATAGTAAATCTTTTGCTGCGACTGTTCACTAGTCTGACTCCGGTAGTGGTGTGGCCGGCAATTATCGTTGCGGCTGTGGTATCCATTGCCATTGGGGTGTTATTTGGCTCGGCGCCGGCCTTGAAGGCAGCCCGCAAAGACCCGATTGCTGCCCTCCGCAGCGAGTAGCTTATTGCTTAGAATAAGGCGATAATACCGCCGATGCCAGCAGCGGTCATCATGATGGTGACAACCCAGCCGACGACGGTTGTAAAGGGTTTATTTACCCAGTGGCCCATAATCTTTTTGTTGCTACTGAGCAGGACGATACAAAGCAGGATGATGGGTGCCACGATGGCATTGCCGACGGCGGCGTAAATTAAGGCTTTAATGGGATCTAAATGAACAAAATTAATACCCAGGCCGACAAGCATTGAGATAATGATGACACCGTAGAAGGCATAGGCCTGCTTTAATTTGTAATACAGACCTTCTTTCCAACGAAAGCTTTCAGCAAAAGCGTAAGAGGTGGAGCCAGCCAGTACCGGTATAGCCAACATGCCAGTGCCAATAATACCAACTGCGAACAGTGTGTAGGTGGCGTTACCGGCAAAGGGTCGCAGAGCTTCGGCGGCCTGGGCCGTGCTTTTGATATCGGTGATGCCGTGTGTGAATAAGATAGCCCCACAGGCAGCAATGATAAAAAACATTACTAGGTTTGACAGTAGCATTCCCGACCAAACGTCGATGCGCATACTTTTGACATCGGCTGCAGTGGTGACGGCTTGACGCTGTTTGACAGTCGTTTTACCTTGCAAAATTTGTTCTTCGACTTCTTGGGAGGTTTGCCAAAAGAATAAGTACGGTGAAATAGTGGTGCCCAAAATGGCGGCGATTAAAAGCAATTGATCCTTGTGAAAGCCAAAGTGCGGTATAACGGTTTGTTGCAATACGGTTCCCCAATGCAGATGTGCCAACAGCGCCGAAAAAACGTATGCGAACAGCACTAGCGCTAGCCATTTCAGGTAGCGGGCATAGCGCACGTAAGGTGTGAAGATCTGTAGTAACAGACTTAGAAGAGCAAGCCCGACCACAATTAGGCCAAAGTTAAGCCGTGGGTTCAGTAGCTGCACACCTTTGGCCATGGCGCCCAAATCAGCACCGATGTTAAATGCATTAGCCACGAATAGCAACAGTGTGCACAGTCGTAAAATTCGTCGTGAGAAGTGGATGCGAATATTGCCGGCTAGTCCCCTGCCAGTTACCAGTCCGATGCGGGCACACATTTCCTGCACTACTGACATAAGTGGAAACGTTAATGGTGCCAACCACAGAAAGCGGAAGCCGTATTGAGCGCCGGTCTGGCTATAGGTGGCGATGCCTGAAGGATCATCGTCGGAAGCCCCTGTGGTTAAGCCGGGGCCGAGCATATGCCAGTAATTTTTGGTTTTAGTCAGCATTTTGTCGCCGGGGAGTGCCGACCGGATTTTTTCGGTGGTGGCAATGGTACGCTCTAAAAGCTCCGCCGGTGCCTCAACGCCTTTTTTGAGAAGATCTTCGTTTTTTGTCATGATGCTTTTGGTTACTTACGTGTGATTGTAACAGACTCGATAGATCCTCCCAAATAACGAGGTCGCCATCACTTACTCGGCGCAACTGCCGGTACTGGCCGGCTGGTGACGAGCTTCGGCTTGCTTGAGTTCGCTAGTAACCTGGTTCATATTGAGAGCATAACCGACGTGGTTGTAGACGGTAGATTGAGCGAAAACCACACCTATCACCCTGCCGTCTGCTGCTACCAAGGGACCGCCTGAGTTGCCAGGTATGATATCGGCCTTCAGTTCGTAAACGTCACGGTTGGTTTCGCCTTGGCCATAAATGTTGCGACCAGTAGCAGTAAATTCATCCATCACAGCGGCGGGTTTAGCCGTGAAATTGCCACCACCCGGATAACCGAGGGCCGCTCCAGGCGTACCGCGCGCCACAGTCGCACTAGTAATAGCTAGCGGTTGACCGGCTAAATTACTGGCCTGCAACACTGCCAAGTCAAGGTCTGGATCAAACCAGATAGGGGTGGCTTTGTGCGAGCCGTTAGTATCAAAAATAAACGGTTCAGCTATGCCGGCGATTACGTGAGCATTAGTGACAACCAAGTTGTTTTTGACCACGAAGCCGCTGCCCTCAACAATACCGCCACAGCCTTGCCCTTCGATCTTTACTACGGAAGCTTGGTCCTTTTGGACGGCGGCGGCCAGACTGCCCAGCGACGGCACATCGACATTATCCTGCGGCGAGGGTTCGGTACCGGTAAAAACTTGCGGAAAGCCATTCGGGTCGATCAAGCGCCCCAGGTCGGCAATGATATTGGGTGCCGGCGGCAACTCGTGGGTTAATAATGAGATGATCCGCGAGCCTCGAACTGCAGTTTGCAAGCCAGGATTGGGCAGCGACAGCAGGATGGAGGCGCTCAACCAGACGCCGACCAACATAGAAATAAAAGCCAGCCCGGAACCGAAAATATTGTCAACTTTGTTGAGTGGTTTGGCGTAAAATTTTGTTTTGAGTACGATGCCCAGGTACTCACCGATCATTAAGAGTATGAAGGCGCAGCCGAGGGTTGTACATAAGGTGATAAGCGAGCGGCTGATTTGACTGTGCGCTAGGTGTACTAGATGTGGTTCTAGCAGCGCTCCCAGCCAGAGGCCACCAAAAAACCCGACCGTTGAACATAATTGGCGGACAAAGCCAACTTCTTTGCCGCGGAACAAGGAACTGATCAGAAAAACAACAATCAGCAGGTCGATAAGGTTATTCATGCCTACCTATTGTCGCATAGATTACTTAAAACTGTCTTAGATGACGCTTAAGGAGTTACTGATTTATCGGCGCTGCGCTTCTGGGCAATTTTCTGCACTAAATAGAAAGCTAACCAGCTGCCTACAAAAGCAAAAACCATTGAACCAAGGATATCCAGTAGATGGTGGACACCGGCAACAACACGGCTCAGGCCAATTAGTAATGCCACTATCAGCAAACCGAGACCGGCCTTTTTTGAGTAATACCAGCTCAAGAAAGCCAGGAAAGATGCGAATAGTGTATGGTCGGACGGAAAACCATTGTCATTACCGTGAGAAAAATACGGCGTGAAATGTCCGGCGACAAACGGTCGTGGATCGTAGTAGAGCTTACTGGCCAATTTAGCTAGTACGATGGTCAAAATGGCACCGATGACGGCGACAACGATAAACCGCTTCTTATTGCTCATGTTCAGCCGCAGCCAGACAATACAGATTCCTATAACAGATAGAGCGATAAAATATTTGGCAATAAATGTGACGATAGCGTGCATAGGCCTCCTTTATTAATTGCTTTTATCCGTGACGGGTCATGTTATGGTCTCCGGATCGCTGGCACCGTCCTGATAATAGAGCATCCCTTGGTTATTGTCCCGCCAGGCTTCGATAATGGGTTGCAGAATACGCCAGGACTCCAGCACTTCGGTACTGCTAGCAAACAGCGTGCGATCGCCTTTGATGGCATCGACCAGGACGTGTTCATAGGCATTTGGTAATGGTTTAGCACCAAAAATATCTTCGTAGCGGAAGTTCATTTGGGTATCTTCCAAGGCAGCGGCGAAGCCCGGCTTTTTGACCTTTAGCTGCAAATGGATACCCTCATTCGGTTGAATCCGAAAAACTAAACGATTAACAGCTGTTGAAGTGTTATCTTTATCGGCAAAAGTGACGGTGATCTCGGTTTTCCGCTCATCGAGGGCTTTGCCAGTAGCAATGGTCAGCGGCACGCCTTCCCAGCGCTTATTATCAATCTGTAATTTTAGTTTGACGTAAGTTTCAGTGGTAGAGACTGGATTGGCAACCTCCTGGCGATAAGTATGGTATTGGCCGCGTACAGCTTCTTTGGGATCTGCACTGCGAATGTTTTTGAAAAGCGCTTCTTTGGACTCATGGATGGTGTGACTAGTTAAATTTTTAGGCATATCCATGGTAGTGATGGCCAGCAGTTGCAGTAAATGGCTTTGTACAAAATCGCGCAAGGCGCCAAGCCCTTCGTAAAAGTTTACGCGGCCTTCAATACCGATTTTTTCTTTGACGGTAACATCGATGGCTGCGATATGTTGATTATTCCAGAGGCTGGCAAAGATCGGGTTGCGAGCCCGAAAAGTCAGAATATTTTGGGCGTTTTCCTTCGCCAGATAATGATCAATCCTAAAAATTTGTTCCTCGGCAAATATCTGAGCCGTTTCTTCGATGAGCTGACGGCTGCTGGCCAAGTCAGAGCCGAACGGTTTTTCAACCAGCAAACGCGTTTGGGCACGGTTGTGCAGACAACTGGTATTGAGGCCATATTGTCCCAAAAACCCTACAGTTGTAGAGAAAACCTGTGGTGGAATCGACAAGTAATACAGGCGGTCCATGCAAAGTCCCTGTCGTTCTTCCAACTCGTTTAAATGCTGCAGAAGTTTGGCATAGTCATCACCGACATTTGGATCGAACTGCAACATATCAGTTTTACTCTGTATGGTTTCCAGAACTACCGGGTCATAGATACTGGTCTGACCACTTGGCAATAAGCGAGAAAGTAAGTGGCTGGCATCTAGATCTTGACGGCTTAAGCCAACAATTCGGGTTTTTTCATGAAACAGACCGGCCTGAAACAGATGATATAAAGCCGGCAATAGATAACGCTGCGATAGATCACCGGTGATGCCAAAAATGACGATGATGGTGGGGTCGAGCTTGGCGGCCTGCGTCATGGCGAGTGCGGACCCCGGGAATCGGCAGCGGCGCCTTCGCCATTTAAGTTGTGACCACCGAATTTATTACGGATAGCCGCCAGTAGTTTGGTGGCAAAGCTGACTTCGCCCTTTTGAGAAGCAATCCGCACGTCCAGCGAGGCTTGGGTGACCGGCATGGCAATACCAAGTTTTTTGGCGGCGGCCAAGGTGTATCTGGCTTCCCCGTTCTCGGCCACATAGCCGGTAATGCCCTCAAGTTCCGGATTCTCGCGCAAAGCATCACGAGCCAGCTGATTGAGCCAGGACGTAATAACACTGTGATGCTGCCAGACTTCCCCAGCGGCCGCTAAGTCCAGGTTTTTATACGGGCCGTCTTTGAGGATTTGGTAACCCTCGGCCAAGGCCTGCATCATGCCGTACTCAATAGCGTTATGGGTCATTTTCACGAAGTGACCACTACCACTCTCGCCGAAGTAATGGTAGGCGCCTTCCGGCACTGCTAAGGTCTTCAAAGCGGGCTCAATT
>Ga0157372_10004948_pt1 | contig 14152 bp, 16 predicted proteins | sample C55metaG_FD_115307 | JGI IMG/M metagenome (GOLD analysis project Ga0157372, IMG submission 115307) | Corn rhizosphere microbial communities from Kellogg Biological Station, Michigan, USA - C5-5 metaG | ecosystem: Host-associated > Plants > Roots > Rhizosphere > Soil | place: USA: Michigan... | reverse complement strand
TTCTAAATTACTTGTTGTCATCGGTTATGGGTTTCAAGATCCGGGAATAAATGAATACCTCGAAAGATTTTATCTTCAAAATGGAAGGACAATGGTTGTTATTAATCCTAATAGACCAGAGACAGACTTATTTGACAAGTATTCAGTAAATCATCTTCCAAAGGGTATAACTGACGTTTCTTTTGAAGAATATTTAACCCTGATAAATGATCACTGCAGTTCTTCTAACAAGGTAAGCTACGAATAGGTTCACAAACTCGGGGCGTTGAATCCCAAGAAATCCGGTTCATGGATATAATCATTCAATACCTCTCTGTAAATGGAACGATTGATCCCGGAGCATTATTTTCACCACCGTTTAGTGACATTTCACCTAATGGATTAATAGCGGTTTTTAATGAAGAACAATCATCGGAAATTGTTTCTTTACTGGATAGGGTGAATCGGAATGCGGTGGTGGTGGGTGATCATCATTGTTCAATTTTGTTTGTGGTATCGGTTACTGCAGCCTGATTATTCCATAAATCAACAACAACGCCCGTAATCCTTCCAGAGGCATCCGTTATAAAATTCAAAATCTTATTAAACAACATTTGCTTTAAAATCAGATTATTTGAAAATAACCGGATACTCATTGCCTCAGTTGAATCTTGCGGAGAATAAACGATACAGTCTTCACCTAAAGTTGTTACCAAAATCCATTTCATCTGTTCTTTATAATCTGACCCAAATAAATCGCTGTTTAAGTCGCTAAAGATAGCATCAAGGTATTGAGAATTACTGTTAGTTCTTAATTCAGCTAAAGAAGAAGTATAAGGAAGGTGTAATAATTTTAGCGAATCAATAACCTGGCTGTTTATTTTAGCATGTTCTTCGATTATCTTCATGTCCTTGTTTAGGGTAAAAGAATAACCAAGTTGATAAATCATCGGTATTTTACTCTCTTTATCCTCATACCAATCTGTTGCATTGCAAGTGATATAAATTTTAACTGGATTTTGAACTACTGACAATGAAGTGGTGTCAAGCAATAAAAAAACTTCACCAGTATGTTTTCCCCAATAATCAGTAAGCTTTTGAAAAATGTATCCTTTGTTCACATACTTCTCGCCATAATAATCGGTTACAGTATCGCTATAATTTTCAGCCGCGGAATTAAAATCTTTTGATGCTATATAATTGAATCTTTTGATGATCTGATCTTTAAAATCTTGTACAGAATATGATGGAGGTATAATACTGTCGATCTGAGCAGTTACAACTTCCTTACTTTGGTTGGATTTTGTTGTAAAAGCAAAATAAAAAAGGTAACATAATAACAGACTAATGATTCCAACAATAAATATGGGATAGATATTCACCTTTGATTTAATTTCTGAGATCTTACCCTCGGCAATCACCCATCCAACTTTCTTTGAAATTTGGTATAATCCATCAGAAGCTTTTATACCGTCTATGTAAGCTGAGTCACCAACCTTTACTCGTTCGACAGATTGTTGCTCAACATAAATTCTTCCTTTATCACTTGGATAAATCTCCGTATAAAATCTTCTTACTATTCTCCCATTACGAATGATGTCATTCCTCCCATTAACATATTTAATTTCTGCATTTAGAGGTTGTATGTCCTCATCATAATAAATATAGGTTCCATCTACTTCTTTTACAAATGCAGTTTTACCATTTACAGTGCAACGTCCCAATTGCATCTTTTTAATTAACACATTAAGAAGATACCTTTTGATATCAAGATCCGGAATTAAATTTTCATTGGCAAAAACCCATGGCTTATCAGGTGAACCATCGAGTTTTAAAAACATCATACCCTTATCTACAAATGCCTGCTTTAATAAAAAATCCTTCAGAGATGTAGTAATAACCATTGCTTTAGACGCGGCAATGTACCTCCATCTTCCGTTTGTAACCGTACCATTTATAGACAATAACAAATTACCGTTCCTTTCAAAAATATAATTATGTCGCTCCCCGTTTTCATCTATAAGGATCCATGGTTGATCTACAAAAATTTCTTTATGATCAAGGGAACTACTGTATTGCTGTAAGCGTGGCAGTAAGTTTTTAATGTAATCAATCATCTCATTTTATTGAATAAGCTTAGTAATAGTTTGCTTATAAAACCAATCTCAATGTATGTAAATTAATTGTATTTAATTGCGATAAATTAAAATATTGAAAAGTGAAAGCTTATACAAGAAAGTAATCATTCTGGAATTTTTCTAAAATTCCGGGGATGGATATTCCTGTGTGTACAAGCTTTTAGTAAAAGGATCTGTTTAATCAATAGCAAGCATAGGAATCCCCTAAGCAGAATAAATTCTACCAAACTCAATGAGAATAAAATTCACAAGAGTTTTTAATTGTATTTTTTACAAAGCGCTGTACGACGGTTGTTAGAAGATAAAAATCTTTAAACATTAACCTTCCACCCATGCAGAAATTATTTTCTCTGTTAATTCAGAACACATACCCTATGTGCAATATTCCCACCCGATTTGCTATAATACAATCATTTTTGAACCTGTCGGAGAAACCTTGCTGCTATGTTTATCATTTTACAACGAGTGCAGCTACAACCCAACGTCTGACCCCTGCACTAATTGGTTTCCTGCCAAAAGCACCTGGGTGATCTTCTTCAATTTTGTTCCCAAAACTTGAAGAGAGTTCTGTATAGATGACAAGTATAATAAATTATTTCCGAAAAAACGTTTTTTTTATCATTATGTTTATAACCATAATAAAAAGCACTTGTTTTATTTTTTTATTAACGTTTTACAGCCAAGGATAGCATAGCATCTTTTGGTGTTCCCATCCGCTTTTTGATTTCCTCTCTTTACAAAATAATAAGTTTCAATATCAGTTGATGTTGCTTTTTTGTGGATCCCTAATTCGCTGTAGTAGCTATTCATAATTTTTTTTACATATTCACATGTAACAACACAACCAGGAGAGAAATGGGGATTTAAACGCAGCATTTCAGATATTCTAACCAAATCATGTGTTTCGCTAGTCTTTGGTGATAGTTGGATTATTTTTCTTTTAACGTTACTAATCTTATACTTTAATTTTCTTATTCCCTCAAATCCTATAAGATTCATTGCATCATCTATGAAGTCAAAATTTTTAACTGCTGCTTCTTTATATTGTAAATATTTATAGTTACTTAATATCCCACTATTTTCATTATTTAACCGGTTCAGTTCGTTGACTGTATACTCAAAATTAATCACATCGTCCATTGGTATTAATTCCGGATTAGCTGAACAAACATTCCAATTATCTATTACCACTTTATTTTTATCATATTGTTCAAGGAGGTTTGCCATAGAAGCATAATCACGATGGAGAATTTTGTAATTGTATAAATCAATTTTAGGTGCATTTAAATCTGTGGTTATGGTCTTTTCTTCGGTATTAACATAATGATACTTATAATCAACCTTAGAAGCATATTTTATCTGATTATCCACTTCCATTTTTCTCAAATCTTCAATTTCAGATTGTTCCTTTTTCATATCTTCAATCGTCATGTTTTTGAATTGTTCATAAGATAGTTTGCCTGAATAACGGGTGTTAGTTAGTATATGTGAGATGGATTGAGCATATTTCGAGTTTCTGATTCTACCTGCGATTTGTAAAAATTGAGTGGAAACATCCACTAATGTATTGCACCGATTCCCATCAGAAACAATTACGATCTTTCCTTCAGTATCATAAAAATCACATCCTTCAAATGCACATGAAGTAATGAAATTAATTTTCTTATTTTGATCAGTTGCTTTACCTCTTGTAATGCCAATATTAGTATCGTTACTTTCAGAATAAATAACTCTGCAATTTTCATTCGTAAGCCTACAATTTGTGATCATTTTCTTCATAAACTTTACAGAATTTATGAAGAAGTAATAATTACCTTCAAGTTCTCCGTTAAGAATTCGTTCAATTTGATATTTAATCGTTTTTTCAACGCCGTTTTTGCATCGTGTAATATTCACTTTTACAGGTAAACACTCTTCCCAATCTGCATTTACCAAGTCTATACCTTTCAGTTCTTCTAATGCGAACTCCTCCTCAACAGGTGATGCTGTCATAAATGTATAATTCCTAAACTCCTTGTAATTGTTTAGTACAGTCATTGCTGCTTCCTTTCTAAAACTATATTGGGTAAACAAGCAATGATATTCATCAATAAGGAGATAGTATTCTTGAGGATTTATCAATTTCATTACCCTAATTAAACTATTATAGGTAACCATTATTTTTGGCACTAAAGCAGAATGTAAATAACCTATTATATCCGCATCTTTTACATCACCATAAACTGCGAAGACCTCATAGGGATAAAAGCCTTTATCTCTTTTTGATTGGATAGATTTATTCTCAGCTAAACTGATATAGGGTACACAGATAACAGTTGGTATGTCATTCTTTAATGCGATAGTAGTTCCACCGCATCCTGTAACACTTTTATTAAATAAGCAGTTTAGTGGGAGCTCAGAAATAACTTCGTATAAGTATTGAGTGCCCTTTGGAATCTTAATTGTTGTAGTTCTCATAAATTGGTTTGTTGACTAATAATTAATAAATGAAACGGTAACAAAAAAATGAACCATTATACTTTTATTTAGGGGCAGCTCACTTTTTTGTAATCTATAAGGTCAAAAAATAAGACGACATTTTTAATCATCTTAATAGTCCCTTCATTATAAAATACTCTTTTTATTTAATTGATCTATCAACTTAGGTATAGTAGTTATCAACAAGTTATCAAATTAATGGATTATGATCCACCATCTGGAACAAAACATGCATTCGAGGATATGAGGTAATCAATCTACCCTTAAAATTTCACCACCGGTTAGACTAATCTTTCAGTAGTATTCAATCTAAAGTATAAATAGCTAAAAATGCAATTTCGATTTAAAGAGGGGTATTTAAACAGAACTTTTATTGACTTTGTAAAATGTAATCAAAATCGGAACAAATAATTCCTGTACAAGAGATTTAGGGGTATGACGCAACATTTTAAGTATCCAAATAACGGTAAATAATCCTGATCAGAGTTGCGGCAGAGGGACCAGCAACTTTGCAAAGTATTTGTTTTTTTCTTCGGTAGTTAGATGTTCAATTGGAGAGGAAAACCCAACTTAAATGAATAAACATCTGGATTTTTTGTTTTTCCACGATAATCCCATTATTATCACATACATTAGTAGTTTACACGAAAGCTATTTGAATTATAAAAATATAAAGTGGCATGATAACTCGGCAACAACTTTTAATTCTTTCGTTTTTTGATGAGAAGATTCCAAGAGAAATAAACGACAAAGATTTGACTACAGACATGGTGGAAGAAGGAATCGGGTCTAACTCATCCGCAAGATATCAGTACTTTGAAATTGTTCATGAACTTATAAATAATGGTTTACTTCTTCCCTTTAGAGAACCTTCAAAAGTGCAAAATGGAATTAAAAGAGCTGTTGGAAAAGATTTATTAGTTCTTTCTGAAAAAGCTGTCAAAATATTACAGCGGGATGAACAAAAATCAATTCATAAGGCATTTGTAACAGAATTTGAATTCAACAAATTGCTAACAGAACACAATTTATTGGCGAGACAACTTGCAGATTACAAAATAAACCGAGTTATAGCGTGGTTGGCATTAATTATCTCGGCAATAGCACTATTTGCATCATTACTAACTAAAAAATAATCTTATGGCTTTAATTACTTGTCCAGATTGTAATAAAGAAATATCATCTTCTGCAGAAAGTTGTCCTAATTGTGGCAGACCAATGGTAACGACCATAAAATGTCCAAATTGTAAATCGTCGAATCTTCACAAAATCAGTTCTGCTAGTAAAGTTGGTTCAGCTTTAATGTTTGGTGTTTTTGCGGGGAAAGCTGACAAAAACTTACCAATGCGATGACTGTAAATTCCGTTGGTAGGAGAGAAGATGCTAGCAGTAAATCAATAAATAATCTGAATCACTATTTATAAGGGATAATTTTTAAATGAGTGGATATGTGAGCGAAGCGAGTGACAGCATGTAATTTTTTGGATTATCACATCTTATTCAAGCAATCAAACGTAAACAATGTATGACTACAAACGAAATGATAATAGAAGTATTAAAACTGCTAGGGCAAATTGGAATATTCGGAATAGCGGCTTATTGGATTCAGAAGCAAATCGATAAGGCTGCGAATAAAAGGCTCGAAGAGTATAAATCGACACTTTCTCTTCTGCAATTAAAAGGGATTTCACTTCACTCTAAAAGATTTGAAGTAATTGAAAATCTTTATGGAAAACTTGTTGAATTAGAATTTTCATTGCATACTCTTACTAATCCTGTAAAATTTGCTCCTGATTTTGAAAAACATGAATCAGAATTAGTAGAGAATTCCAATCAAGCATTTCAGTCCTATCATATATTTTTCGAAAAGAACAAAATTTACTTTTCGGACGAAACTTGTAAAATGATTCATGAAATCAGGAATGCTTTTTATAACGCTATTTGGAATTACAATCAGCCTAGAATACTTAAAGCACAAGAAATTGACGATAAGGAGATGTTAAAGGAAGCGAGACAAAATATGATGAAATCTTATAAATCAGTAAAAGACGATATTCCAAAACTACGAGCTGAGTTAGAAAGTGAATTTAGAAAAATATTGTTAGTGGAATAACCTATAATTTTGCAAAAGTTGTTTTTAAAAGAGAACTATAAAAGGTGGATATGTAACTTAGAAACTGCAAATGAAAAAGAAATCGATGAAGTGCTACATATGCAATAACACCGCTACGTCGGAAGAGCATGTACCGGCAAAAGGGTTTTTCCCAGAAGGAAGGCGATCAAATCTAATAAAGGTTCCGTCCTGTAACATTCATAATGAGGATACCTCTAAAGACGATGAGTATGTAAGAAATATGATTACCATGGCAAAGGGGGCAAACAGTATCGCTGCTGATCTTTATAAGATTAAAGTAGTAAAGTCCTTTGAAAGAAGTCCGGCATTACAAGAACGAATAATGAAAGATCCGTTGTACCTTAATTATATTGAAAATGACGCAACAACACGGCGTTTAACGTTTAAAGTCGAAAGAGAAAGATTTGATAAAGTAATGAAGAAAATTGCTTATGGACTACACTTTCATAAGTATAAAGAGACTTGGAAAAAGGAATTGTACATATCAACCGATAAGCAAATCAGCCCATCTTATGAAACCGATATTCTTGTTTCAGCTATAAAAAAACACGACTTTAAGAAATCAATTAAAGTTTTTGAAGGAAATAATCCGGAAATATTTCAATTTGCTTTTATTGAATTTTTAAATCGGAGTGAAAAAGTTGTGCTTATGAAATTTTATGAAGATTATGAGGCTTGGGCATTCCCTGTTCCTGGCTCCACGTCTGCTATTATTTAGGTATATACCGCAACCACAATTTGAAGTATTCCGATAATTGCGGTAATCAATATTGCAATTGTTGCTAATCTACTCGCATCCTTTGATGAATGATAAGCTACTTTTAGTTCTTGATAATCTACATATTTTTGATAAGCGTCTGCTGTTATTATTGCTGGCTGGTTATCAAAATTTTTTAAGTTGTTGTCACTGAACGTTCCACTTGTAAATCGCAAATCCTTTACTTGATCGTAAATTGCTTTGACATAAAAGTTCTCATAGAACCAAACATGCATGTAGTGTTTAAAATCTTGTTGCATGATTGGTTGTACTTTTTTAAGAAACTCTTGAAATTCAACATATGAAGTTCCTGTGTCAATCTTAGTAATACCAAATTCTAAAGATTGAATGAATATGTTATCCTGAATGATGCTGTTGAGTTTCTTTGCCATAGAATCAAAAATTATCCGGGTAAGTTGGTTGTTTGTGTGGTTTATAAAAAATAATCAGAAAATTCATTTCTTATTTCGTTAGAAATTTGCTCAATCAGTTCAGCACAGTTTAAAACAAATTCATCATCTACCTTAATTAGTGTGGAAACTTCTGAAACATCACCTTCGTTGAAGAAATTCTCGCCAGGTAATTTTATCTTAAAAGGTAATAGTTCAGATATTGAAACCAATGTATCATAACTCCTTCCTCGTCCATGCTTAAGCACATTAATAGCACAAATAAAATTATCGAAACGATTTTGCAGTTCAACTTTCCCGTTTTTCACAATTACTTTTTTTGCCTCCTCAAATCCATTACGAGATGATAATCCTTCTTGTAATATTGATTCGAATAATGAAAACATTCCAATCGCAATAGGGTATTGGGCATCTACACAAATATATGTTATAAAACGATTTGGTGTAAAAGCGTTACAACTAAATATCAATCCTTAAATTAAGAATTCTCGCAAGAGCTGTCCTTCAGTTTATTAAAATAGTAATACGGATCTATTCAAATTTTTTTTATAAAATTTTTTAACTGCGCCGCTACTATTCATTCCCCATCTAATAGAACAGTCCCCCCTTTCATATAAGCATTCGTTTGTCATAGGTTCCCCCGAAAACAACCCCACCTTGAACTTGAGCATCGACCTACCCCCCTTAGCGAGGGTAAGATTGCTTAATCACAAACAATTTTTATTTAACAACCTAAAACCTCAAAAAATGGTACAGATTAAATCAATCAAAAAGTATCTAAAGAATGATGGCAGTGAATTTATCGCTCTTCAATTGGAAGGCGCTGTTGAATTCGTCCAATCACAGCAAACCGGAAAATTTTATGCTACTGTTCGCAAGTGTAATATGCCTTGCACTTTTGACGAACAAACAGCTCAACAACTCATCGGACAAGCAATTGCAGGCACAATTGTGAGAGTATCCGCTGAACCTTATGATTACACGATTCCATCAACCGGCGAAGTAATTCAACTGGCTCACAGTTATCAATATCAACCGGTAGATTCCTCTACTTCCGTTGGTAAAAGAGAACCGGAATTGGTATAAGGTAAATTCAATTTGGAAAACGTATCAGGGATAGTGCGATTGTGCTATCCTTTTTTTTATCCTTTAAAATTTTTTTTATGCATTTACAACAAGCAGAACGTAAAAGAGCTAAGCTCCGGCTTAATATAGCGTCGCCATCAGGCTTCGGAAAGACATATGGAAGTCTTCTTATAGCTCATGGCATTACAGATAATTGGCAAACAATTGCGGTAATTGATACTGAAAATGATTCAGCATCACTATACTCACATTTAGGTCCATATAAGACGATGACATTAACCCCACCTTACAGCCCAGATAGATATATTGAGGCTATTAAGGTATGCGAGAACGCGGGTATGGATGTAATAATTATTGATTCCATAACTCAAATTTGGAAAGGGCAGGGTGGTTTATTGGAGTACCAAAATTCACTTGGTGGAAGGTATCAGGATTGGGCAAAAGCAACTCCATTATATCAGCGATGGTTAAACACAATTCTCCAATCTAAATGCCATATTATAACTACCAACAGAAAGAAGCAAGGTTACAATATGATAACTGAAGGAAACAAAACCAAAGTTGAAAAAGCTGGTTTGGACGATGAAATTCGTGACGGTTATGAATATGAGATGACGGTTGCATTTGAAATTATCAATGATAAGCATTTGGCTAAAACATCGAAGGACAGAACACAACTTTTCGATGGTAAACCTGAATTTATTATTTCAGAACAAACAGGTAAACAACTTATTAATTGGTGCAATCAACCACCGGAAACTAAACCAATCTCTGATAAAGAAATATTATTCCGTATCAATGCCTGTACAAGTGTTGAACAGTTGGTCCTGCTTTATAAACAGTATCCGGATTTACAACAATCCATGTTAACCAACTTTACAAAAAAACGGCAAATGCTCACGGTTGCCAACGATCTAAAATCAATTATTAACCCACAAAATTTATCATCAAATGGAACTCTTACAAGTCAATAATCATCCTTCTTTTATACAAGATATAGAACCAATTGAACAAGTGCAAACCACAAAAAGAGAACTGTTCTTTATCAATGCGAATACCATTGAGATGCCATTGGAAGAAATTAAAAGTAACCATATCATTCCGGTTTATCACAAAACAAATGAGACAGTTATTAGCCAAATAGATTTTATTGATACTGTAATGGACGCAGTGAAAAAAGTATTCCCAGGTGAACGAATTCTTAAACCTGATATTCGTGTATCACATCCGGTTAAAGGACGTATACCAGAAGCAAAAGATAAGCCAGCAAAGGATTTGCAGGAATATGAGAAGACCATTTATTATGAAAGATTGGCTTTTATGATCGAGTTTCCAGACATCTGTGACATTATTGATGGAAATCGTGTATGCATGACCGTAGGAGGAATAAAGAACTATAGCAGCGATAATCTAAGCGGTAGAAAAAGTGATGAATCTTTTAAGGTTCTTATCGGTTTTCAAAACAAGATCTGTCTCAACCTTTGTGTTTGGAGTGACGGTGTTGTAGGTGATCTCAAAGTTAAAAATAAAGCCCAATTAAATTCTGCTATTTATTCTTTATTCGCAAGTTATGATGCTGTAAATCATTTACAAAGTATCAGAAGATTAGAGAATGTTCATATTTCAGCAAAGGAGTTTGCACAATTGATTGGCCGTTGTAAAATGTATCCTTACCTGCCAAAAAGCATACAGAAAGAAGTACATCCTATTGAATTTACAGAAGCACAGATCTCACAAATAACAAAAGGGTTTTTCTGGGATAATGATTTTTGCTGCGATGCATACGGTAATATTAATTTATGGAGATTGTTTAATCTTTTTACACGAGCCAACAAAAGCAGTTACATTGACACATTCCTTGATAGATCCGTAAACGCATATGATTTTGTAGAGGATATCAGTAAATGTGTTGAGAACAAAGAACAAAACTGGTATTTAAACTAATTGTAAATAATCTTTTAAATAGTTTAAACCGTGAAACCAGCTATCCCACTCACCCGCGATTTTCAAACTGATAGTTTGCTAGTAATCAATCAACATGGTAAGATCAGGCGTATTTATACACCATTTAAGGTGCTCGCAATTGCTTCTATTGGAACCATAACAAAGAATACTTGGGTATTTGTACAAAAGATAGCATTAAATGAAAAGCACCAATTACTTTATCTAATAAATGATGAGCAATATTTGTATGAATCGTTCAGGATTTATATCAATTTCTAATTCACATCATTCGCAATTCTTTAACGAGACCGGCTTCTATAAATTCTGGAAAAGAGAATAGAAGCCGGTTTAAAATTTATAACATTATGAATAAATTATTTTCTCAGGTAGCTGAGATTTCAGTTAGTTACCGTCCGGCTATCAGTGACAAACCTATAGTCATTACTGCATTAGATGCATATAATGTATTTATTGACTTCTTTCCTTTAAACACAATTGGTTTACAAGAAAGCTTCTTAGTTATGTACATGAACCATGCAGGTAGAGTTTTAGGAGTATATCCAGTTTCTATTGGAGGCAGTACAGGGACTATAGTTGATATTAAATTGATTCTGTCAGTCGGTTTAAAAATTGTAGCAAGCGGTATGATGCTTTGCCATAACCATCCTTCAGGAAGATTAAAGCCCTCCCATCAAGATATTGAGGTGACTAATAAAATAAAATTAGCTGCAAGTTTTGTAGATATAAAATTGTTGGATCATCTTATTATTTCACCAATTGAGAAGGATTATTACAGTTTAGCAAATGAGGGTTTGATATAGTCATTTCGAATCCATTAATGTGAATTTAAAATCAAAAAGAACAGCGGGAACAACCTTGAGTGCTACAGCTAACGCCAGAACAGTTGAAATAGTAGGATTGGTTATACCTCGTTCAATTTTGCTCAATTGACTATACTCTATATCAGCAAGGAGAGCAAACTGGCGCATACTTACTCCTTCCTTTTCCCTCAATCTTCTAAAGTGTTGACCAAATGCTTTACAATAATCCTGATTGTATTTGTAATTCACCGTACCAATGTGGACAAAGATTTCTATATTAGTGGCGTCATATATAACGCCACTAGCTTTTCTTTTTCTTAATCAGAAACACAACAATTGAGTAAATCATTAACATTTTAATGCAATAAAACGGGTTAGCCGAAAACCAATTAGAGTAGGCATTCAAATTAAAACGAAAATGAAAAAATTAATTATTATCTCTATGCTATTAATTAGCATTTCAACTGAAGGCCAGAACGTGAATCCAACCACTCATCAGATTACTAATTGGAATATGCGATTAACTTTTAATTACACATACACTTACGACCTGGATTTAAAACAGAGTACTTCTGAAGCATTGCGTGCTACATGTATAGTCGTACTTGAAATAGGTCAAGATGGAACCGGGAGATTAATAACAGCTATTAATGGAGATAAAAAGGTTGCTCCCCTATATTCTTGCGTTCAAGCGAACAACCTTTTTATTATTGACTTTCATGATAGCAACAATAAAGCAAAGTTTGCATACGTGAGTGTAGCGAACAATGTAATACAAAAATTTTGGCTGGTAAATGACGAAAATGTAGCTATAGTTTTTTCAAATTGAACCGACAGTAAGAAGAGGAGATCGTCTTTCCAGTTGTAAATTACAAAAAACCGTAAAAATCTTTTTCATTTGATATCCTTAAAAGCTATTAATGCTTTTGCATTCTTTATTCTGGATTCTGATTCAAACGAGTCCAAGTAACTTCTTGTGGTATTAATATTTTTATGACCTAAGTTTTCAGAAATTGCTTCAATTGTAGCACCAGATCGTTTTAATACTGTAGCAAAAGAATGACGGGCAACATACGAAGTAACATTTTTATTTATTCCAAGATTCAGTGCAATCCTTTTAGTATATCGGTTCATGTTATGGTTAAATTGCTTAACGTGTTTTTTCACTTCTAGGGGAGTCATATCTTTTGTAATAATACTAAAGATTAAGTTTTCACTGCTTAGGTCACTGTTGCCCCATCTATTTATTATCGCTTGTGCTTCAGGTAGGATAGGTATTGCGATAACGCTATTAGTTTTACCCCGACTAGTCCTGATTGTTTTAGCACGTTGGTAATGAATCTCCCCATCATAGATATCTTTGTATTTTAGCTTTGCGATGTCCATAATATTCATACCATTGCACATATAACTAAAGCACCAAAAATCCTTTGCTTTACTTTCCCATCCTGCACTGGTGGTTGGATATTGAAAAATTCTTCCAACTTCTTCTAAGGTCAGTGCTTTTTTTATGTTGTTACCGACTGGAATTATATACTTATTTCTTCCAAAAGGATAGCTGTCGATAGAAGCAATTTTTAATGAAATGGCAGTATTATAAATAGCTCTTAAATGTCTAAGATACATCCCTACTGTGGTTAAACTCTTCGAATTAGACAACATCCAGTTTTCGTAATTATTCAAGAATTGAGGAGTAATATCACGAAAGGATAAGTTTGTTCGAAACTTTTTTAAAGAATTCATTACCGTTAGGTAGAACTCGGCATTCCCAACCCTATTAGCATTCATCATCTGATCATATGTTTGTTTAAACAGCTTGTATACGTCTCCATTTTCTCCTGGAAGGTCATAGAGTTGCTTTTCAAAGGTTTGGAAATCAAAAGCTTTTAGGTTGTCAATAATTAATTTAGCTTTTGATTCAATCCCTGCAGCAATATCTTTAATTGCTTTTTCCGTTTTGCGTGGTTTAGCACTTTTAAACACTTTTTTATACTCATCTAGAGTAAGATCAATATTACAAGGGTAGAATTTTTGTACACGATTATAGGTTACACGAAGTTTAATTGGGTATTTGCCACTTTTTTTTGGTATTTTTATAAGTACTATTTCTGTAGTAGGTATTTTCAGCATGTAAATATTTATACTACAATTATACTACAAATTACGCGATTAAATGAAAAGCATTTTGAACTTTTTTACCCAATTAGATATAAAAGTACTGAATATCAGCACACTTGATAATAATAGAAAAGTAATGTTAGCAGATGAAAATGGAATATCTATGACTCATAATCAGGTGGTCCCTGGTTCAAGTCCAGGTGGGACCACTTAATAAAAGCCGTACTTTCCATGTAGTGCGGCTTTTTATTAGCTCAATGAATAAGGTTTTTTCATTCCTTCAGAAT
>Ga0157372_10004947_pt1 | contig 14154 bp, 9 predicted proteins | sample C55metaG_FD_115307 | JGI IMG/M metagenome (GOLD analysis project Ga0157372, IMG submission 115307) | Corn rhizosphere microbial communities from Kellogg Biological Station, Michigan, USA - C5-5 metaG | ecosystem: Host-associated > Plants > Roots > Rhizosphere > Soil | place: USA: Michigan... | reverse complement strand
GCGTTCATGATCGAGCAGGTACTGGCGCTGCTGTGCACGCTGCTCGTCGAATCCGAGAAATTCGCGCACGCCCAGCGCCTCGTTGTACGACGCGAGCCCTTCATCCATCCAGGCGAAGCGCGTCTCATCGGACCCCACCAGCATCGGGAACCACATGTGACTCGTCTCGTGCACCGTGACGAGATACAGCTCGTTGCCGTTCTGCACGCCGCCAATGTGCGTGAGCATCGGGAACTCCATGCCGCCGCTCACGAACCCTTCCACCGCGGTCATGTGCGGATAGGGATACGGCCAGAGCAGGTTCGACAGGAACTCGATGGACTGCTTCAGATAGACCGATGACTTGGTCCACGCCAGCTCGTTGGGCCGGTAGAACGCGTAGATCATCGTGCTGTCCACGGCGCCGCGTCCGTCCCGGTTCCCCACGCGTGCCCCGGTGGCGTCCCACAGATAATCCTTCGACGCCGCCCATGCGAAGTCGCGCACGTTGGTTGCGTGGAAGTGCCAGGTCAGCTTGCCATTGCTGCTGGAGCGCGTGGCACGCCCGGCGCCACGATCACCCTTGGTCACAATGCTCGTGAGCTGGCCTGATCGCTTCGCTTCGGCGAGGCGCGACCGCGACTGGTCCGTGAGGACCTCCTCAGGGTTGTCCAGTGTGCCAGTCGCAGTGACGAGCTGATCATCCGGCGCCGTGATCGTCACGTCGTAGTCGCCGTAGTCCATGTAGAACTCGCCCCGGCTCACGTACGGATCGGTGTCCCATCCGGCGACATCGTCGTACACCGCCACCTGCGGGTACCAGTAGCCCAGCACGAAGACACTCCCATCGGTCCCCATGCGCGGGTTCGCCTTGGGTGGAATCCTGAAGGACCAGGTGAACGCGAGTTCGGCGCTGTCACCCGGGAGCATGTGTCGCGGCAGTTGAATACGGCCAATGGTGTTGATCACGCGATAGCCGACTGCGCTGTCCGTCGTTTGCGGCTGGAGCGTCACCCCCTGTGCGGCGACGCGCGCGAGCTGCAGACCAGCCGTGGTGGGCACCGGCTGATCCTTCGGCGCGGCGGCGGTGTTGATGTTCTGATAGAGATCAATCGCGAGCGACGTGAGTGTGTCGGGCGAGTGGTTGACATACATCACCGTCTCGGTTCCCGACAGCGTCTGCGCCTGGGGATCGAGCGTCGCCTGGATGCGGTAGTGTGCCGTCTGCTGCCAGTAGTTCGGACCGGGCACGCCGGTAGTGGTTCGTGTGCCGTGCTTCACCGCGACGGCGAACAGCGATGCTTCCCGGGTGTCGGGCGGCACCGTGACCGCGGGCGCGGGTACGGGAGCAACGGGTCGCGGCCGGGAGCACGCGGTCACGACGCACAGCAGGAGCAGGATGCGAAGACGTGAAGTCATCGTGTGGATGCATGAGAGGTGAAACGGCACGCGGCGCCATGGCGCCGCCATAGTTGTAACCCGCAAGTGGCAATCCATCCAGAGCAGGCCCGCATCATCCGGCCAGCCTTGTACACCCGTCGGGCGATTTATGTCACTATGTTTCAGGACAGAATGAAACGTGGAATCTTCGTGGTGGCGGAGCTCGAAGGGGCGGTACGGGACGAGGTGCTGGCCATCCAGCGCTGGGCTGACCCGAAGCTGACGAAGGGAACCACCCCGCATGTCACCCTGATCGGCTCCTCCGGCGCCGGTCCCATCGCGCCGGACACGACCGCCGCGCATCTCCGCACGCTGCTCGGTCCCGTGGCAAGCGACACGCCGCCCCTGGTGCTGCACTTCGAGCATCCGGTGCGCTTCATGCAGACGGACATCATCGTGCTGCCGCTCGATCCGCACGGGCCGCTGCGCACGTTGCACGAACGCATCATGGCGAGCGGCTTGCGCTTTCAGCCCGCGCGCTTTCACTTCTCGCCCCACTGCACACTTAGCTACTTCCCGTCCATGACGCCCGCGATGCAGCGTCGCCTGCTGCGTGTGCGCATTGAGCATCCCGTCATCATCTCGCGCATCCAGTTCTATCTGACCCGCGATCCACAGCCGGCGCGCCAGCTGCTGGAGCTGACACTGGGCATGGGCCACGAACCGGCGGGACGGCGGAACGCGGAACGCGGAACCGGAAGCCGGTCCCGATCGGGGAAACTCGCGTCGAATCGGTGACGGTACGATGTCTCCCTGTTGCCCCGTGTCATTCCCCCGTTCCGCCTGACTCTCTCCTCCTGTCATGCCGTCTTCGTCCCTCGCTTCTCACTCGCCATTGTCCGCTGACATGGAGCGCGATGCGGCGCTGCCGTTCCTGGAACTCGTGACACGCTACTTCGCGCGAACGAGTCAGGGGGCCGGTCCCGTGTCCAGCTCACTCTCACCGCTGGAGCTTGCACGACGCTTCGCCGAACCGCTGCCCCGCGCGGGGATGCCGCTCGCGGCGATCACCGAGCGCCTCGAGACGGAGGTGTTCGCCGAGATGAACCGGCTGGCGCATCCCATGTACATGGGGCATCAGGTCTCGGCGCCCCTGCCCGTGGCCGTGTGGACCGAAGCGGTGATCGCGGTCATGAACCAGTCGGTCGCCGTATCCGAGATGTCGCCGAGCGGCACGGCGGTGGAGCGCACCGTGATCCGCTGGATGTGCGAGCTCGTGGGGTGGGGGCGGGACGCGGGCGGCACGTTCACATCGGGCGGCACGGAGGCCACGTTCACGGCGCTGCTCGCCGCGCGCGCGGCGTGCATGCCGAATACCTGGGAAGAAGGCATTCCCGCGGACGCGCCCGTCGTGATCTGCGGCGGCCAGGCGCACTATGCCGTGGAGCGCGCGGTCGCGCAGCTCGGCCTGGGCACGCGGCGCCTGATCCGGATTCCCGCGCCCGCCGCACATCTGGATACCGGACTGCTCGAGACACGGCTCACCGAGCTGCAGCAGGCGGGGACACGCGTGATGGCGGTGGTCGCCACCGCCGGCACCACCGCCACCGGATCGTTCGACGATATCGAAACGATCGGCGCGATGTGCGATGCCTTCGGCGTCTGGCTGCACGTGGACGGGGCGCACGGCGCGTCAGCGCTCCTCTCGCCCACGCACCGGAATTGCGTGCGCGGCATTGAACGCGCACGCTCGGTGGCGTGGGATGCGCACAAGATGATGCTCATGCCGCTCAGCGCGGGGATGCTGCTCGTACGCGACGAGCAGGACCTCGAACGGGCCTTCTCGCAGGAGGCGCCCTACCTCTTTCATCGCGGCGATGGCGGACGCACGCCGGACCAGGGGACGCGCAGCTTTCTCTGCTCGCGCCGCGTGGACGCGCTCAAGGTGTGGGTCGCTCTGCAGCGCCACGGCGCGAACGGCATGGCCGCGCTCTACGATCATCTCTGCGCCATGGCGCGCGCCCTGTACGACGTGCTCGGCTCGCGCCAGGACTTCACGGCGCTGCACGAACCGGAATCGAACATCCTCTGCTTCCGCTGGCACCCCGATGGTGTACGCGACGATGAGCTGCTCGACACGCTGAACCTGGCGCTGCGCGAGCGCTACAACGCCAGCGGCCGCGGGTGGATCACCACCACGGTGCTCGATGGCCGGCGCGTGCTGCGCGTGACGGTCATGAACCCGCGCACGCAGCGCGACCACGTGCAGCGGCTCGTGGATGGTCTTGCGGAGGAGGGGGCGGGGCTGTTGGCGGGAAAGTAAGGGGCGCCGGTCCCCCGCCCCACGACCCCTCCCCGGGGAATCGGCAAACGGGAACAGGGAATCGGTAAGGCAGTCCGCCCCCTGCCGCCGCACCCCTATTTCATCAAAAGCAGGGAATCGGCCTCCCCATTCCCCATTCCCACGATTCCCCATTCCCGTGTGCCGATTCCCAAGGGCGGAGTGGTGGCGCGGTGGAGAGTCGCCTACATCACCTTCTTCAGCGCCGCGGCCAGATCCTGGTCGCCGCCGAGTCCCGTGTAGACCACCTTGCCGCTCCGGTCCACCAGCACGACGTAGGACGTCGCGGGCACATCGTACGCGGTCACGGCGTTGCCGTTGGTATCGTAGAGCATCTCGTGCGTGAAGTGATATTTCTCCGCGTAGCGTTTCACCCGGTCGGCCGACTGGTTCACTGAGACGGCGACGTCAATGAACGTCACGCGAGGCGAATACTGCTTCACGAGCGAGAGGAACTGCGGCTCGAGCTCCTTGCAGTTGGTGCACCACGTGGCCCAGAACGTCATCATCACCGGCTTCTTGCCGATGAATTGCGACAGATTCACCGACTTGCCATCCAGCGTCTCGACGCCGGCGCCCGGTGCCTGCGCCCCCACCGCGATACCGACCTGTGCCTGCGCCCCGCGAGCCGGGACGATCACAGCGAGCGCGCCAAGGGCGAGGGCAATTGACAACCGCGAGCACGATTTCATAGCAGTACCTGTCCCATGCGAATGAGGTAATACTCTGCCGCGCCCAGCATGATGAGCGCGAAGACGCGCTTCACCCAGATCATCCAGCTCCCCGCGCGCGGCAGTCGGGACAGCGAGCCCGAGAAGATGCCGATGACGATGAGCAGCGTGCTCATCCCCAGCGAGAAGACGAACAGATAGATGAATCCCAGCGTGGCGCTGTGCGTGAGCGACACCCACGTGAGCACCACCGCCATGACTGGCGCCGAGCAGGGTGCCGCCACGAGTCCGGATGCGGCCCCCATGATAAAAGTACCCGCGAGGCGTCCTCCGTTCCCGGCTGTGGCTGCACGGTGCACCAGCGGCTGTGGCAGGTGCACGGGCAGCACGTCGAGCATGGCGAGCGCGGCGAGCACGAGCAGATTGGCCATGGCGAAGTAGAGCCACGGATTGCTGCTGATGCTGCCGAAGAGTGTGCCGGTGAGCCCCGCGAACAATCCGAGCGCCGCGTACGCGAGCGCGAGGCCCACGACGTAGCTGAGCGTGAGCGCCACCGGGCGCCAGCGCGCGCGGGCGCCGGTGCCCACCTCCTGTCCACCCACGATCGAGACCGTGATCGGAATCATGGGATAAATGCACGGCGTGAGACTCGTCAGCACGCCGCCGGCGAACACCAGCGGCAGGGCGACGGCGGGGCGCGATGAGAGCAGGTGCGAGAGGTCGGGCGGAATCATCATTGAGCAGGAAGATAGCGCGCGGACAGGTCGGGCCGTAGCTGCATCGCGATTGGGGCCTGGGCCGTTCTCGCGCTATCTTCCTCCCGGTCCCCCGTTTCACGATTCGCATGCCGCCAAAGAGACGATCCGCCCCTTCCCGCCACCTCACTCGTTCGCTGCCGCACCTCGCGATCGAATCCGTTCGTCCCGAGCTCGATGCCGGCCGGTTCGCGCCAAGCGCGTCGTTGGCGACCGCATCGAGATCAGCGCGGACATTTTCAAGGACGGGCACGACCTCCTCGCCGCGCGCGTGCGCCTGCGTGGGCCGGCCGACGCCGACTGGCGTACGGTTCCCATGACGTATGACTTCAACAGCGATCGCTGGAGCGCGGACTTCGTCGCCGATGCGCTCGGCACGTGGACCTTTACCGTGGAGGCATGGACCGACCGCTTTGCCACCTGGCGCAGCGAGCTCCAGAAGAAGGTCGACGCCGGCTACGACGTGTCGTCCGAAGTGCTCGAAGGCGCACAACTCATCGATCGCGCGGCCCGCAAATCCCGCTTCGGCCCCGTGCGCACGTCGCTCAAGCGCTGGGTCACACTGCTGCGCGACTCCGCGCGCCACCCCACCGAGCGCGCCCGCGAAGCCTTCGATCCCGCCCTGCTCTCACTCATCGAGGAATACCTTCCGGCCGATGATCTCGCCACGTACGACCGTGTGCTCACCGTGCGCGTGGACCGCGAGCGCGCGCGCTTCGCGGCGTGGTACGAGATGTTCCCCCGGTCGCAGGGCACGTCCCCCGGTCAACACGCCACCTTCGCCGACGCCGGGCCCGCGCTCCAGCGGATCGCCGCCCTGGGCTTCGACGTCGTGTATCTCCCGCCCATTCACCCAGTGGGGCAGACCAGTCGCAAGGGCCGCAACAACGCCCTGACCGCGACGCCGGACGATCCCGGCAGCCCATGGGCGATAGGCGGTCCGGCCGGCGGACACATGGCGATCGAGCCGCGGCTCGGCACGCTCGATGACTTCGACCGCTTCGTGCAACAGGCGCAGGCGCTGGGTCTCGAGGGCGCGCTGGACTATGCCCTGCAATGCTCGCCCGATCATCCGTGGCTGCGCGAACATCCGGAATGGTTCTTCGTTCGTCCCGACGGCACCATCAAGTACGCCGAGAATCCGCCCAAGAAATACCAGGACATCTATCCCCTCGACTTCTGGTGCGAGGATCGCGACGCGCTCTGGCAGGCCTGTCTCGACATCCTGCTCTTCTGGATCGGACACGGCGTGCACACGTTCCGCGTGGACAATCCGCACACGAAGCCGTTCGCGTTCTGGGAATGGGTGATCGGCGAAGTGCACGCGCGGCACCCCGGCATCATCTTTCTCGCCGAGGCGTTCACGCGCCCCAAGCGCATGGAGTATCTGGCGAAGCTCGGCTTCACGCAGTCGTACACGTACTTCACGTGGCGCAACACCAGCACGGAACTGCGCGACTATCTCACGGAGCTCACGCAGGGGCCGGCGCGCGAATACCTGCGCGGCAACTTCTTCGCCAACACACCCGACATCCTGCACGACTATCTGCAGGCCGGCGGCCGGCCCGCGTTTCGCGTGCGCCTGCTCCTCGCTGCCACGCTCTCGCCGCTCTATGGCATCTACAGCGGATTCGAGTTGTGCGAGAACGAGCCGCTGCACGCCGGCAGCGAGGAGTATCTGCACTCGGAGAAGTACGAAATCAGGACCCGCGACTGGAACGCACCCGGCAACATCAACGCCGACATCGCGCTCGTGAATCGCATTCGCCACGAGCATGGTGCGCTGCAACTCGCCACGAACCTGTCGTTCCACCACTCGGAAAACGACCGGATGCTGTTCTATCGGCGATCCGCCGCGACCGATGCCGGACGCGACGATCTGCTCGTCGTCGTGAACCTCGACCCTCTTCACGCGCAGGAAAGCATGGTGCACGTTCCGCTCGACCTGCTCGGCCTCGCCTCCGATGCCCCGTACGCGGTTGAAGACCTGCTCACCGGCGCCCGCTATGTGTGGCGCGGGTCGCGCAACTACGTGAGACTGGATCCCAGAGAACGGGTGGGCCACGTGTTCAGGCTGATAGCGCGCGACTGGTAGCGGGGGCGACCCTGTATCCCGATTCCGCCATTCCCGGTTATCAGCAACCAGCCACCAGCTACCTCGAACCACCCATCATCATGCCCGATCCTCTCTGGTACAAGGACGCCATCATCTACCAGATCCACATCAAGGCGTTTCGCGACAGCAACCGGGATGGATACGGCGATCTGCCGGGGTTGATCGAGAAGCTCGACTATATCCAGTCGCTCGGCGTCAATTGCATCTGGCTGCTGCCGTTCTATCCATCACCGCTCCGGGACGACGGCTATGACATCGCCGAGTACGAGGCGATACATCCGCAGTACGGCACCCTCGAGGATTTCCGCCGCTTTCTCAGCGAGGCACACGAACGGGGACTTCGGGTGATCACGGAACTGGTCGTGAACCACACGTCCGACCAGCACCTCTGGTTCCAGCGCTCCCGGCGCGCGCCGAAAGGTTCGGCCGAGCGCGACTGGTACGTCTGGTCGGATGATCCCACACGCTACCAGGATGCGCGGATCATCTTCACCGATACGGAAACATCCAACTGGGCGTGGGATCCGGTGGCCGGCCAGTTCTACTGGCACCGCTTCTTCAGTCATCAGCCCGATCTGAACTATGACAATCCCGCGGTGCTCGAAGCGGTGAAGGAGGTGATGCGCTTCTGGTTTCGCATGGGTGTGGACGGCATGCGGCTGGACGCCATTCCGTACCTCGTGGAGCGCGATGGCACGAACTGCGAGAACCTGCCGGAGACCCACGCGGTGCTGCGCGAGATGCGCGCCACCGTGGACGCCGAGTTCCCCGGCCGCATGCTGCTCGCCGAGGCGAACCAGTGGCCGAGTGATGTGATTCAATACTTCGGCAACGGCACCGAGTGCCACATGGCGTTCCACTTCCCGCTCATGCCGCGCATGTACATGGCGCTCCGCAAGGAAGACCGCAGCCCCATCGTCGAGATTCTCGCGCAGACCCCGCCGCTCCCGGAAGGGTGCCAGTGGGCGCTGTTCCTGCGCAATCATGACGAGCTCACCCTCGAAATGGTGAGCGACGAGGAGCGCGACTACATGTACCGGGAATACGCGCGCGATACCCGCATGCGCATCAACGTCGGCATCCGGCGCCGTCTCGCCCCGCTGCTCGACAACGGCCGCCGGCAGATGGAACTGATGAACGCCATGCTGCTCACCATGCCGGGCACGCCGATCATCTACTATGGCGACGAGATCGGCATGGGCGACAATGTGTACCTCGGCGATCGCAATGGTGTCCGCACGCCCATGCAGTGGAGCGCGAACTGGAATGCGGGCTTCTCGGAGGGCGACCAGCAGGCGCTGTACTTCCCGCTCATCATGGATCCGCCGTACGGCTACCAGGCGATCAATGTGGCCGCCGAGGAGCGCACACAGACGTCGCTGCTCCGCTGGATGCGTCGCATCGTCGGCGTACGCAAGCAGTACGCGGCGTTCGGGCGCGGCAGGTTCGAGATGCTCCTCCCTGAAAACCGGCGCGTGCTCGTGTATCTGCGGCGCTACGAGGATGAGGTGATCCTCTGCGTGCACAATCTCTCCCGCTTCGTGCAGCCGGTGGAGATCAATCTGCAGCGGTGGGTGGGACATGTACCGGTGGAGCTCATCGGCAAGGTGCCCTTTCCCCCGGTGGGCGAGCGGCCGTACTTCCTGTCCCTCGGCCCGCACACGTTCTACTGGTTCCGGCTCGTGCCGCCGGACCAGCCGGTGGCGGGGTGAGCGAACGGGCACGGACTCCGGTACCGCTGCACGTCGCGGGCAACGCCAGTACGGCGCTTCAGGCGGCGTCGCTTCGCGCTCTCGACTCGAGTACGCTGAGCGCGTTCCTCGTATCGCGCCGCTGGTACGGCGCAAAGGGGCACGCGACACGCGACGCGCGCATCAGCGGCGTCGTGCCGGTGCGCTGGGCCGGTGGCGAGGCGGCCATCGCATGCGTCGCCGTACAGCTGGCGGCCGATGCGCCGCCCGTGACGTATCAGCTCCCGGTCATCGTGCGGCACACCGGTTCAACCGTCGATGCGCCGCAGGCGGAGAATGTCATCACGACCATCGTCGCCGCTGACGGGCCGGGCGTGCTGCTCGATGCCACCGGGGATGCCGGCTTTCGCGACTGGCTGGCGGCCGCGCTGCGCGCGCCCGCCGCGTTTCAGGGCGACGGCGCGCGCTGGTTGCTGGAGCCTGTGGGAGAGGGGGCGCCATTGCTCGTGGGACTGCCCTCGCGCGTGCTACGCGGTGAACAGAGCAATACGTCCATCATCTTTGGCGACCGCGCCATCCTGAAACTGTTCCGGCGGCTCGAGCCCGGGGAGAACCCGGATGTGGAAATCACGAAGTTTCTAACCACCCGGACGGGATTTCGCAACGTTCCGGAGCTGTATGCCACCATGCACATTCTTGGCGCAGATGATGCAAGGTGCGTGTCGGGCGCGCTCACGCGCTTTCTCCCGAATGCGACCGACGGATGGACGTACACGGTGGAACGCGCGCGAACGTACCTGGGTGGCGAGGGGGGAAGCCGGAACGGTGGGGACGCGTATACGGTCGAGGCCAGGCGGCTCGGCGCGGTGACGCGCGCGCTGCATGATGCGCTGGCATCCGATCCGTCGGCGGAAGGGTTTGATGTCGAGCCGGTTACCGACCGCGATGTGCAGGAGTGGACGGCCCGTGCGCGGGACACAGCCGGGAGCGCGCTGGACCTGCTCGATGCGCGGCTCGGCGCGCTGGACCATGCCGTGGCGCCAATGGCGCGAGCCATTGCCGGCCGGCGAGCGGCGATTCTTGCGCGACTGGACGACATCGCGGCCGATGCCCGGCGCACGCTGTCGGGCGAGTGGCGGAGCCGGCATCACGGCGACTATCACCTGGGGCAGGTCCTGCGCACCGCGAACGCGGATTGGATGATCATAGACTTCGAGGGAGAGCCGTTGCGGCCGCTTGCCGAACGTCGCAGGCTTGCGAGTCCGTTGCGCGACGTGGCCGGCATGCTGCGCTCCTTCGCGTACGCCGCCGCGACGGCCGCGGCGGAGACGGGCGGACTGGGTGTGAACGCGACGGTTGAAGTCCGGGCCGCGCACTGGGAACGCGACGCGCGGTCGGCGTTTCTGGCCGCGTACGGCGCGGAGCAGGGCAGTGCGCTCCTCGCGCTCTTCGAGCTGGAGAAGGTGTTCTACGAGTTGTCGTACGAATTGCACAATCGTCCGGCGTGGTCATGGATTCCGCTGCGCGGGGTCGCCAAACTTTTCTGAATCCCAGCGAACGATGATTTCGAGCCAACTGCGCCACCTCGCGGGCACCGTCCGGAATGAGCTGCAACTGCCGCGCACCGCGCGCGCCGCGCGCGAGCGGGATCGCCGCGGGCTGCCGGCGCAGGATCCGGGCATCACGAAGGTGGTTGACGATGGGCTCGCCTGGCTGGCGCGCGCGCAGGACTGCTCGATCTCCTGCGACGGCGGTGTGGCGCGTCACTTCAGCCTGGTCGATGGCTGGAGCGCGTCGTATCCCGAGACCACGGGCTACATCGTGCCCACCGTGCTCGAGGCGGCCCACGCGCGCCAGGATCCCTCGCTGCGCCAGCGCGCGATCCGCATGCTCGATTGGCTCACGCACATCCAGTTCCCCGACGGCGGCTTTCAGGGTGGCCCCATCGGCGTCCCGAATCCGGTGCCCGTGGTGTTCAACACGGGGCAGATCCTCCTCGGCCTGGCGGCCGGCGCCCGCGATGTCTCCGACTTGTATCTGGATCCCATGCGACGTGCGGCCAACTGGCTCGTGCGTGCGCAGGATGCCGATGGTGCCTGGCGTCGCTTCGCCACGCCATTCGCGTCACCCGGTGAGAAGTCGTACGCAACGCACGTCGCCTGGGGACTGCTCGAGGCGCATCGGGTGGACCCCGGGTCGGGCTACGCCGACGCGGCGCTCGCGAACATTGACTGGACGCTGCGCCAGCAGCACGCCAATGGATGGTTCGAGCGTTGCTGTCTCACCGACCACGCGCAACCGCTCACCCACACCATTGGCTACGCGGTGCGCGGCATTCTCGAAGGATTCCGCCATTCGCGTGATGGCCGACTGCTCGACGCCGCGCGCCGCGCCGCCGATGGTGTGCTGAGCGCCATCAGCCCAAGGGGCTTTCTCCCCGGCCGCCTGAACGCGAACTGGCGTGGCTGCGTGAGCTGGGCCTGCCTCACGGGTTCGGTGCAGATGGCCCACTCCTGGCTTCTGCTCTTCCGTGAGACGGGCGACACGCGCTATCGCGATGCGGCATACGCGGCCAACGCGTACGTCCGGCGCAGCATCGTGACGAACGGAGCCGATCCCAATATCCGCGGTGGGGTGAAAGGGTCCTTCCCTGTCGATGGCAGCTATGGCACGTTCCAGTATCTCAACTGGGCGTGCAAGTTTTCCATCGATGCGAATCTTCTCGAAGAGAGTGTGCGAGGCGGGTGACGGCGGGGAAGCAGCGTGGCGGGCCGTTGGCCCGCCACGCGTGCGGGAAGCGCCCCGGCGGCCTGCGGCCGCGGGGCTGCGGGAAGCGGGGCCAGCGGCCCCTGCGGGAAGGGGCCTTCATCCCATACCGGAGGCGGACGGGGGCGCCGTTCCCCAGCCGCCGGGCCGGTGGGCCCAGCGGCGCTTCCCGCAGGCCGCCGCCGCAGGCGGTCGGCCGCTTCCCCCAGGGCGCCGCAGGCGACCGCTTCCCGCAGGCGGCCCAACGGGCCGCTGCTTCCCGCAGCCCCAGCCCCAGCCCCAGCCGCCATGTCTGGCGTGAGGTCAGCCACGCGTACTCACCCCGCGCGCGGCGCGCATGTTCGTGCCGATGGCGCCACGACGTTCTCGGTCTGGGCACCACGTGCCGCGACGCTCGATGTCCTCTGCTACGGCGAAGGCGCGCCCCGGCGCGCCGCGCTCGCCCGTGATGATACCGGCGTCTTCACGGGAATCATCCCGGGCGTTGCGGCCGAAAGCGATTACGCCTTCTCCCTGGACGGCGGCCCCCCGCTCCCGGATCCGCGCAGCCGGTGGCAGCCGCATGGGGTGAACGGTGCCTCGCGCGTGGTGGATCCCGGCATGTTCGACGACAGCGGTAGCGGATGGCGCGGACTCGCGCTGCGCGACTACGTGATCTACGAGTTGCACGTCGGCACGTTCACCACGGCGGGCACGTTCGACAGCGTGATCGAGCATCTCGACGCGCTCGCGCACCTCGGCGTCAGCGCCATCGAGCTCATGCCCGTCGCCGCGTTCCCCGGCACGCGCAACTGGGGCTACGATGGTGTCGCGCTCTTTGCACCGTGCGAAGTCTATGGCGGTCCGGCGGGTTTGCGTCGCCTCGTGAACGCCGCGCATGCGCGCTCGATCGCCGTGGTGCTCGATGTGGTCTACAACCACGTGGGACCCGAGGGGAATCACCTGGAGGCGTTCGGCCCGTACCTTTCGGCGCGGCACCGTTCGCCCTGGGGCGACGCCTTCAATCTGGACGGGCCCGATTGCGCGGAGGTGCGGAGCTTCGTGGTGGACAATGCGCTCTCGTGGATCACGGACTACGGCGTGGATGCGCTGCGTCTGGACGCCGCGGTGATGATCCGCGACGAGAGTGCTCGCCACATCCTGGCCGAGCTGTCGGACGCGGTGCGCGAGCGGAGCGCGGCGCTCGAGCGCCGCATCCACCTCATCGCCGAGAGCGATGTCATGGATCCGGTGCTTGTGCGATCCTGCGACGCGGGCGGCCACGACCTGCACGCCATGTGGAGCGATGATTTTTCGCGCGGCATGCACGTGGCCCTCTTCGATCCGCGGCATCGCGGCGCCGGTGTCACGCAGGTCGTGCAGGCAATCGAGCGGCGCTCCGCCATGTGCTCGCGCGATGGGGAGCGCGTCAGTGTCCCCTGTCCCGACGTCGCCGCTGACCGCTTCGTGTTCTACGTGCAGAATCACGATATCGTGGGCAACCGGCCGCTGGGCGAGCGGCTCGCATCGCTCGCGACGTTCGAGCAGTGCAAGCTGGCGGCGGCGGTGCTGCTGCTCGCGCCGGCGGTGCCGCTGCTCTTCATGGGTGAGGAATACGGCGAGACGACGCCCTTCCGCTTCTTCACGGACCATCAGGGCACGGCCCTGGCCCAGGCGGTGCGCGAGGGACGGGCGCGGCTGTATCGCGCGGAAGGGTGGCAGGGCGACGATTACGATCCGCAGGATCCGGACGCGATGACGTGCTCGCGCCTCGATCGCCGCGCGTGCGAGACGCCATCCGGACGCAGCCTGCTCGCACTCTATCGCGATCTGCTGGCGCTCCGGCGCGCCGAGCCCGCACTGCGCCCGGGCGTCGCGGCGCCGCGTGCCTGGTGCGACGATGACGGCTCGTGGCTCGCCGTGGAGCTCACACCGGCGTCGGCGCGCACGCTCCTCGCGCTCTTCAACTTCACCGGCGATCCGCTCGATGTGGCCATGCCCGACGAAGGGCAGGGCACATGGCGGCTGCGCTTCTCCACGCGGAACGCCCGCTACGGCGGGCCGAGCGACACGCCGCGCATCACACGCCGCCGGGGCGGCGGTGGACGGCGCGTCACCCTCCTGCCGTGGAGTGGTGTCCTCTATCGGCTCGAGGATCGCTAGCGTGCGTGTCTGGCCGGGCGAGCCATGTCCACTTGGCGCCTCCTGGGATGGCGTGGGTGTCAACTTCGCCATCTTCTCCGAGAACGCCACGGGCGTGGATCTCTGCCTGTTCGCGCACCCCGCCGACGGCGCGGAGTCGGCGCGCATTCCGCTCACCGAGCGAAACGATCAGATCTGGCACTGCTACCTGCCTGACGTGCGGCCGGGTCAGCTCTACGGCTATCGCGTGCACGGGCCGTATGAACCGGAGCGGGGCCAGCGCTTCAACCCCGCGCAGTTGCTCATCGATCCGTACGCCAAGGCCATCAGCGGG
>Ga0157372_10004941_pt1 | contig 14158 bp, 9 predicted proteins | sample C55metaG_FD_115307 | JGI IMG/M metagenome (GOLD analysis project Ga0157372, IMG submission 115307) | Corn rhizosphere microbial communities from Kellogg Biological Station, Michigan, USA - C5-5 metaG | ecosystem: Host-associated > Plants > Roots > Rhizosphere > Soil | place: USA: Michigan... | reverse complement strand
CGCAGCGCGGGCGATAGCACCCTTCAATATTTGGTTCTGCTTGGCCGCCGTAAGCGCGGTAGTGGCCTGCTGCAACCGATCCAGCACGCCCGAGTATGCCTGCTCGCGGCCCTGCGCATCAGACGTCCCGAAACTGTATACGCCGGACTGGCGCTGCAGATTGATCACTTTCGCCTGTAGTTCTTCACTATTCTTGCGGAGGTCGCCCATCTGATCGCCGAGCCATTTTGAGGCTTCGCGGGTAGCATCGAACCTTGTCTGGAAGGAATATTCCGAAAGCTCTCGAGTGAGCGTGTTAACAACCGCCGCGGCGAGTTTTGGGTCAGGGTTTGTATAAGAGATCTGAATCAGGCGCGTACCGCTGACCGGCTTCACCTTGAGATTGTTCCCGAATACTTTCAATGCTTCCTGACGTCGCATCGGAGAGTCTTCGATTGCGGTACCCGCTTCATTCTCCGCTCTCCGAGGAGAGAACAGACCAGCCACAACATCAACCGCGGACAAATGCTTCTGGAAATCTCGAGAGCCCTCCAAGTTCAGAATCTTGATCGTCCGAAGTGCGAGGGTATCGGATTGAAGAATGTTCGCTTGAGTCTGGAGATCGATGTTGGCGTTGAGAGCATCTCCAGCACCGCCTGCGGCACTGCTCATGAGGCTATCAAGGCCCATCGCGTCTGCCGATTCTTTCTGCATCTGAACAACACCGATTGCCTCATAGCGACGAGTGCACACCGCACAATACACCGCCGTGAGTGACACGAGTGAGATCACTGTACTGAGCACAATGATCCGCCTTTGCTGAAGAATGTTCAGTAGATCGCGGAGAGTCAATTCTTTACTGGCTTGCGAATCCAAATGAAACCTGACTTTCCCCAACTTGCGTACCGGGAGATTCCGGAAGATCGGCAGCGTCGGTTTGTTCGCAGAAATTGTCTTAAACGCCGGTACCGCGAAGGACGACGTCTACGGTGCGAAGAAGAATCTTGAGGTCTAGAAGAAGCGACCAGTTCTTGACGTATGCCATATCGAGAGCAATGTACTTCGTGAAGGAATCATCCTGGCGAGCTTGCACCTGCCAAAGCCCTGTTACGCCCGGCGTCACAGTGAGGCGGTGTAGATGCTCGAGGCTGTAGCTGGCCACTTCACGCGGAAGGGGCGGGCGTGGACCAACCATGCTCATCTCGCCGCGAAGCACATTAATGAGTTGAGGAAGCTCGTCCAGGCTGTATTTGCGCAAAAACCCGCCGATCCGTGTCAGGCGCGGATCCTTCCGCACCTTGAAAAGGATCGTGTCCCTTTCGTTCCTCTCAAGTAATGTCTGCTGCAGCTGGTCGGCACCCATGATCATCGTTCTGAACTTGAGACAACGGAAGGGCTTACCCCATCTCCCAATGCGCTCGGCTATATAGAACACCGGCCCTTCGCTCTCAGTCTTTATCGCGACTGCAATGAGGAGCATGGGCAGTGCGGCAAGAATCAGGCCGGAGGTCGCGACCGCAAGATCGACCACGCGCTTCAAAAAGCGTGCGACGATCCGCGGGTTTTTCAGGTACAAGACAGCGACCGGGAAGAGCCCCAGGTAGTGGATTGTTGAGTCCGTGGTCAGGTCGTCGTAATACCCTGCGATCGAGAAGACGTCCAGATCGAGTTCGTGCGCGGTTTTCAGTAAGCTCAGCGTCTTTTCATATGGATAAAACTCTGCGATTGCGATGGCTTCAAGAAAGTATCTTGCTTTGATGGTGTGCAGGTCAGAGATTTCGCCAATGACGGACGAAGGGCTGAGCTCGGAGCTAAAGCGGCAACCTGGAAATTCCAGAAATCCAACGAAATTGAAAATTGGCTGAGTTGTCTTCAGGAACTGCAGGCTCAATGCATAGCTCAACTGGTTGGTTCCGAGAATTGCAATGTTCTTGGCAGACAGGCTTGAGGCACGGGTAGAGCGGTCTCGGCCCGCATCGAGGTAGCGAAATCCAGAAAGCGCTATAGACGCAAGTGCCGTTAGAAATACCAGAACTTCCCGTGATAGCGCGACCGCGTGCGCCAGGAACATCGCCCCGCTTAGCACAAAGCATGCATTTAGGCATGCCTGACAAGTCTTCGCGATCTGATGGAAACGAGAGATCGGTGAGCGGAATGAATACAGCCCATACTGCTGAGCCGTCCAGAGATATGCAAATATAAACAAAAAGAGGCAAAGTACTCCGGATGCAGAGTTCCAATTTCCGAGTCTCGCTCCGAAAGAGGAGCCCACACGTGAATCGAAAAATAGCCGGCTCGGCATTGCCAACAGAAACGCCAGTACTACAACGCCTGCATCACGCAACATTGCCGGAATGTCGTCCGAGTGGCTCTTGTGCTTCGTGAACATCTGAAATCTCAGGATGCGAGGCAGCCATCAACGCGCAGTCAGATGCGATGGCTGTTTCGGTGGGTATTTAGATCCAGGTAAGCGTTACCGGCTTCCGATGGTCAGCATGCGCGAACGCAATATGCCGGCTCCAGTTCATCCGCAGCTACCTCGACAGAAACACTCTGCTGAATCATCGGAACTGTGATGACGACCCGGAAAGAAGATTTGTATCGCACAATGGTTCCCTGGACGTCCTTAAGAGGTCCGGCAGCGATCCGAACGGTTTCTCCCACTACAAAATCATGGGGTTCTGGGTTCCGGAGATGCAGCCCGCTTCGAAGCGCTTCCATCTCGCGATCGCTCACCGCACTATCAGCAGAACCTCGACCAACAATGCCTATGACTCCCGGTGTTCTAAGGATGCGGGCCCGCATCGTTGGCGAGATCCGAACAAAGAGATAAGTTGGGAAAAGGGGCATTTCTAAGATCGCTGTGCGATGATTGCTCCACTTTCGCCTGGATGTATAGAGCGGTAGATAACAATCAAGCATTTGCTCTTTGAGGTATTCCGCAATCCTTTTCTCATGATGCTGCTTCGTATAAACTGCGACCCACGATACAGCTGATTCGGGGTCGGAGTTCCGAGAATGAACCGCAGAACACAACGGAGCTATCTGATTCGTAGCGATCCTCTGACTTGTCCCAGGAGTTTGCATCTTGCGTATGGCTCCGCCTATGCCACTGTAATGTGGATTTCCTTGATCGAGTGGAAACAGCAAAGACCACGGGCGAATTCAGTGATGACGCTTTCAGCCGCCAGGCCTCGTAATGAAGTTATTGCGATTGCCCCTGGATTTCCAGTGAGAGCTGGCGAATAAGACGTCGCCCCGCCCAAATCCGACTTCAGTGAACTCCATGTTTCAAAACGGGACGATGGCGATGAACCGCAAGGAACAGCTGAAGCTGGAGACATCGCTTTTCTCTCCCTGCACCAAAAAGCGTGATGTGCTTGAGCGATGCAAATACGGCATAGCGAGGCAGCATCGCAGCCGCGCTTCCGTAGCACGTATATGCCGAGTCATCAATACCACTTACGGTCATGCTTCCGGGGTCCAGTGAGGTTCATCAGCACTAGATCTCATTCAAAAATCTCGTATCATTGGAGAATCCGTGTTCCCCCGGAGGTCCATCCATGTCAGCGGACGTGGCACAGCCCCATTCCTTGTTGGTCGAACGCGCGCAAGCTGGAACCCAGGCTTCCCTAAGGAGATCCGTGCCGTGGTACATATGGGCCGGAGCTATCGCCGTCACATCGGCATCTATCGGAGGCCAATGGGATGTCTCGTGGCACCGCTCGATCGGACGAGATTCCTTCTGGACCCCTGCGCACATGGCTATCTACGCGTGCGGAGTCATCGCGGGAATTGTCGGGACATACCTTGTTCTCACGGCCACCTTTGGCAGGTCTTCGTATGCATCGCAACTCCGAGAGGTTTCGGTCACTATCTTCGGGCTGAGAGCTCCACTTGGGGTGTTCCTGGCAGGGTGGGGCGGCGTAGCCATGCTCACCTCTGCGCCGTTCGATAACTGGTGGCACAACGCGTACGGTCTTGATGTAAAGATCATCTCCCCCCCGCATGCTCTCCTGATCCTTGGGATAAGGACGATCGATTTCGGAATGCTCTTTCTGATGCTCGCGGCGATGAACCGGGCATCCGACGCCGGAGATGCGAACTACACGATCCTTCGCCGGCTGTTCCTCTATCTGGGAGGGTTGGTGCTAGGCGGCCAGATGTTCTTCATCATGGAGTACACGTGGGACGTGGCTCTACATCGCGCAATTGCGTACGTTTGTCTTGCGATTGCAGTCCCGGTTGTGATGGCTACGATTTCACAGGCATCCCGCTTTCGCTGGGCTGCTACGACCATTGCCGCAATCTACGCCGGCTGGGTGATTGCATACATTCTGATCCTGCCCCTCTTTCCGGCACAGCCCAAGCTGGGGCCGGTGTTTTATCCGGTAACGCATCTCGTTCCGCCGAAGTTCCCGATCCTCTTAATCGTTCCGGCGTTCGCTCTTGATCTTCTATGGCAGCGATCGAAGGCCTGGAAGCTTTGGCAGATTGCCCTTGTATCCGGTTTCATCTTTGTAGCTGTGATCTTCGCAGTGGAATGGCCTTTCGCAAACTTCCTCCTGTCGCACGCGAGTGAGAACCGGTTCTTCGGGACAATGTATTTTGACTTTAACTCGAGGCCAGAAAACTACGACAGATTGCGCCGGTTCTTCAAGCCTGACTCTGGGATGACGTTGTGGCTGGGTCTGCTTCGAGCCTCTGTTTACGCTTCTATATCGACCTGGCTGGGTCTGCTCTTCGGACGCTGGATGCGCGGAGTACAGCGATGATCCCTGCGAAATGGAAGATATGGATCTGCGCGTTCGGAGCCCTGATGTTCGCCAATAGCGCGTATGCGCACATTGGCAACAAGGACGTCTATCAAACTGTTGCGGTGGGACCATACAAGCTGTTCGTAACTGTGCGAACGCCGCCGGTTATTCCGGGCGTAGCGGAGGTCGAGGTTCGGTCAAGCGGAGCTTCGATTCGTGGGATTACGATCACGCCTTTGCCGCTGACAGGGGAGGCTTCGAAGCATCCTCCGGCTCCGGATGCGATGAAGCCTTCAGGAAGCGATCCAGCGTTCTTCGCGGGTTCGCTTTGGATCATGGCGTCAGGCTCATGGCAGGTGCGCTTCAATATTGATGGAACAGGTGGAGTTGCGACGGCAAGTGTTCCGGTGCCGGCCGTTGCGACGGAAATCCTTAGCCTGCGCGGTCCGATTCGCACGATACTCGCCATATTGGGCTGCATTCTCGTTCTCGGCGCTGTGGGGATTGTGATGGCAGCCGTACGGGAAGCGCGCCTGATGCCGGGAACGTCGGCTGAGCCGGCACGGCGCCGGCGTGCGCTGATTGCGGGCGCCTTTGCCCTGATCGTTTGCATTACCGCAGTCTACCTGTGTGGCAGATGGTGGAAGGTGGAGGCGTCGGGCTACCGAGCTGGCGTTCATCACAACTCGGCGCTGCGAACGAACCTGAATGGGAATGATCTGAATCTCTCCATCGGCGATCCTGATCCTGAGGCGGATAGCGGATGGAAGCCGGTGGAGAACTCACAGCTCCTAACGGACCATGGTCATCTGATGCATCTTTACGCAATCCGCTGGCCCGAGATGGATGCCGTGTTTCATCTCCATCCTGTGCCGGATGGAAAGAGCGGATTCAGCGAAATGCTTCCTGCGATGCCGCCGGGAACGTATCACCTCTACGCGGATGTGGTATTTCAAAATGGCTTTCCCGAGACAGAGACGGCAACACTGGCGGTCCCGTCGGGCATCGCCCGCGTTGCCCTGGGACCTGAGGATGCCAGTGCGTCGCCCCAACCAATTTCAAACGGCCGGCTCGGTTCTCGCTTCAAGCTCCCGGACGGTTACGTTATGGAATGGGAGAAGCCGGCCGGCCTGGTTGCAAATACGCCCTACGATTTTGTTTTTCACCTTGTTGATCCGCAAGGTAAACCTGCAGTGGATATGCAGCCGTATCTTGGCATGCCCGGGCATGCGGCATTCGTGAAGACCGACGGTACAGCCTTCGCCCATACGCATCCGGATGGTTCAGCCGCCATGCCTGCAGTGATGCTGGCAAACGAAAGCTCCGGTCTATCGATGAACGGTATGGAGGGCATGTCGGGAAGCAATGACATGAACATGAGTATGGAGCCACTCTCTCCAACGGTGGCCTTTCCGTACGGTTTCCCGTCCAGCGGAACATATCGCATTTTCATCCAAATGAAGCATGGGAGCACCGTCGAGACGGGAGTCTTCGACGCGGATGTTCGATAGCGATAACGGCGCCTCAGGTTCAGATCGAAGCTCACCTCTCGACTAAGCATGAAGAGCCTCATATTGCATCAGTTGGAAGGCTGGAATAGAGTCTGGGCTCATATTCCAAAAGTCATTGCAACGGGGTAATTCCGTCCAAATCAAACACTGAGGCTCGGAGTGCGAAGGTACTGCCGGCCGCGAGTCGCGGGTTCACTCGATGTCGGCCGAAACCGCGAAGCTACCCATTTGTTCAAATTCCGAATTATTTCCTTGACAGGAGCCGGTGGGCAAATCTAACGTTCGCTTCGAACTTTGAACTAATGCAAAACTGCCGGGTTCAACCTGGATTCTGGAGGTTCCAATGATCGAACGTGCACCCTGGAAAAGGCTGATCGGATTCTTTGTCTTCTCTCTGCTCATTGTTATGTCTCAGTTCGCAACGGGACAAGCGGTTAACGGCACCGTTCTGGGAACCGTGACCGATGCGACGGGCGCCGCTGTTCCCAATGTGAAAGTGGTTATCAAAGAGACGTCTACGAGCTTGACCCACGAATCACTGACGAACGGCAGCGGGAACTATACATTCCCTGACTTGCCGCCGGGCGCGTACAGCGTCACGGTAGAGTCGACAGGTTTCAAAAAGGCAACGCAGGAGAACGTGCAACTGCTGAGCAATTCGTCCATTCGTGTCGATATGACGATGCAGCCGGGCAACGTGACTGAATCGGTCACCGTTACAACTGCTCCGCCCGTCCTGCAAACCGACCGCGCCGACATCAGCACCAAAATCGAGACGCAACAGGTCCTGGACATGCCGCTAGGCACCAATCGGAACTTCCAGTCTCTGCTGAACCTGGTGCCAGGCACAGCGCCAGCGACGTTCCAGCACTCACAGTTCTTCAATGCGGCAAGCTCCCTGCAGACGGAGGCCAATGGACTCCCACGTCAGGGCAACCTTTATCAGATTGAAGGTATTGACGACGACGAGCGCACAGGCCTTCTGCAGATCATCATTCCTCCTGCCGAGGCCATTGCCGGCGTGGATATCTCGACCAACAACTTTGAAGCTGAGCTGGGGCGCGCTACGGGTGCCGTCACAAACGTGACACTCAAGTCGGGCACGAACAGTTTTCATGGATCGGCTTTCGAGTTCATCCAGAACAATGCGGTGAACGCCCGCTCGTACTTCGGCCCAAAGTTGGGCCACCTATCGTACAACTATTACGGCGGAACAATCGGCGGCCCGATCAAGAAGGACAAGCTGTTCATCTTTGGCGACTACCTGCGGACCGTCGACCATGAGAAAGTGGCCAGCACTTTTACGATCCCGGATGCTCGCTGGTTTACGCCCTCACCAGCCCCGCTTTCGGGATGCAATGACCCGATGGGATGCATCGACCTTAGCGGGGCGATCAGCGGAGGCAAAGGGCAGATTTACGATCCCACTGCCTATACCGATGGGCATGTCCACGCCGGTACTTCGGCAGACCCGCGCAAGCCCTTCACGAACAATCAAATTCCTTACAGCCTGATTGCCGGGACAGTTCCGGAGAAGATGCTACAGAACCTGGTGCAGGCCGCGGCCAAGTATGGAACGCTCAACTCCACCAAGCCGCTGAGCAACCCGTCGAACAACTACTCGACCAACCTGCCATTCACGAAAACCAGCGACAGCTTCGATATCAAGAGCGACTTCACGCCTTCCGAGAAGAATCACATCAGCGGGCGATACAGCTATCAGAAGGTGGTTACATTCCAGGCTGCGGCGTTTGGATCGTTCCTTGGCGGTCCTCAGGGCGGCGGCTTTGAAGGAACGGGTACGCAGAAGTCGTATAGCGCAGGGGTGAACTGGAACCACGTCTTCTCGCCGACCTTCCTTACGGAAGTGCGCGTGGGCCAAGCGCATCTGGGTAACACGGCGACCCCGGTGGATTACGGCAGCAACGATGCCACCACAATTGGCGTTCCGGGTGTGAATATCGATGGGCAGCCGTTTACCAGTGGCCAGGTAGCGGTCACTATCAACGGCGGCATTTCGAATCCAATTGTTGGGTACTCGGCGTCTCTGCCCTGGATCCGCGCGGAGTCGAACTTCGATGTCGTAAACAACTGGACGAAGGTTACCGGAAATCACACGTTCAAGTGGGGCGTGGACGTTCGACGCGTTCATGACGACCTATTGCAGGATCAGACGTTCAGCCCACGTGGCGCATATACGTTTAGCGACGTGCAGACTTCGAACTTCAATTCTGCGGGAACGAACATTGCGAACAATGTCGCGAGCTTCCTGCTGCAGCAGCCAAGCCAGGTGGGCCGCGATCTCAACACGTTCTTCCCGCGGTATCGGCAGTGGTGGGTCTTCGCGTTCGCCAGCGACAAATGGCAAGCTACTCCGAAGTTGACTCTCGATCTCGGGCTGCGCTGGGATTACTATCCGCCGGCAACGCCGAAGGTTAAGGGCGGTTTCTCCAACTACAATCCAGCGAACAATACGCTTGTGCTGGCGGGGATCGGCAGCAACCCTGAAAACCTTGGCATGAAGTCACAGTACAAGTACTTTGCGCCGCGAACAGGGTTCGCCTATCGCGTTCGGCCCGACACAGTCATTCGTGGCGGCTTCGGCATCAGCTACACGCCATTCCCCGACAATACCTACGCATACAACTATCCGATCCGCGCGAACAACAGCTATCAGCCGGTCAGCACTTCAGGATTCGCGCCGGCAGTGCTGGGTGACGGAACCACGGTGGCGACATTCAGCGCCGGGTTTCCGGCTCCTGTTCCCGTGCCAATTCCAGACAACGGAATCATCCAGTTGCCAACTGTTGGAACGACCCTGCTGGAGAAGCAGTTGATCGCGCAGGTGTACACCTATGTCAATCTGGACTACAAGAACCCGTATGCGGATTCGTGGAACTTAGTGCTTCAACAGGCTCTGCCGTGGGATCTCTCGATGCAGCTCGCTTACGTCGCGAACCACGGGACGAACATCTCAGGATCCCAAAACATCAACTTGCCGACGGTCTTTGGTAATGGTTCTTTCTACGATCCGGAGAACCATGACTTGAATAACAACCTAACTTTCGGACGTACAGCAGCTACCAATCAGTTCTTCTTCGGCTTCTCGTCGAATTACCAATCGTTGCAGGCTCAGCTGAATAAGCGCTTCTCGCACGGCCTAACGTTCACGTCTTCGTTCACGTGGGGCAAGGGGCTTGGGTACATCAGTGGCGATGACGGTGGTTTGACGTTCTACACCAACTGGCGCAGGAACTATGCTCCGAACGATTATGACCGGACTTTGAACTTCGAGGAGAGCTTTACCTACGAGCTGCCGTTTGGGCGCGGTCACCAGTTTGCAAATCATGGTGTTATGGCAGAAGTGGTTGGCGGGTGGAGATTGTCCGGAATCATCTCGGCTGTGAGCGGCCTGCCCTTCACAGTTAATGCCAACGGCGGAACTCTAAACACGCCAGGAACACAGCAGACGGCGACATTGGCGAAGCCATTCCACAAGACTGGAAAGATCGGATCAGCGTCGCCGTGGTTTGATCCATCATCCTTTACGCAACCTGCAGGTTGCCCGGCTCCCACTAACCCTCCAACTCCGAATTCCTGCCCGAATCCTGGACTTGGGAACACCGGACGCAACCAGTTCCGGGGGCCGGGATACATTCAGGACAACGTTTCGATCTTCAAGCGGTTCACGGTGTACCGCGAGACAGGATTGGAAGTTCGTCTGGATGCATTCCAGCTAAGCAATACTCCGCAGTTCGCACAGCCAAACAATAGCTGCTGCGGATCGTCGAGCTTCGGAACGATTACCGGTACCCTGGGTAGCGGACAGGGTAGTGTCAACGGAGTAGGCGGCGGGCGCTCGCTGCAGGGCTCCGCGAAATACATCTTCTAGATCTCAATTCGGCGGGACGAGGCCGAGGTGCTTTCGTCCCGCCTTAATCCGCGGCGCGGCGCTCGCTGCTGCCCGCAATGAGGACACTAACAATGAGCATCTACTCCCGCCGGACTTTTCTTAAGGGGTCCGCTGCGGTAGCGTCTCTGTGCGCTGTGCCAGCAATCTCGCGAGCTGCAAAGTCCCCATTCCGGATTGCAGTCATAACCGACGAGATTTCGCCGGACTTCGATCATGCTTGCCATGTTGCTTCGCAGGAATTTGGAATGCACTGGGTCGAGTTGCGGTCGCTGTGGGGCAAGAGCCTCATGAATCTGAAAGACGATCAACTCGCTGATGCGCACAATATCCTTGAAAAATACAAACTGCAGGTTACAGATATAGCCAGCCCTCTTTTCAAGACGGACTGGCCTGGAGCACCGCGGTCGCAGTACGGAGCGAAGGGCGATATGCATGGTGCGCCCGAGACCACCTTCAAAGAGCAGGACGAGATTCTCGAGAAGTCCATTGCGCTCGCAAAGCAATTCAAGACGAATAAGGTGCGTTGCTTCGACTTCTGGCGACTAGATGATGTGAAGCCTTATCGGACTGCGATTGACGACAAACTTCGCGAGGCAGCAGATAAGGCAGGCAAGCAGGGCACCTTGCTCGTGCTGGAGAACGAGTTCGAGTGCAACACTGCGACGGGTCGTGAAGCTACGCGGACCTTGGGAGCAATCAAGTCGCCCTCGCTTGCGCTGAACTGGGATCCGGGCAATGCGGTGATGCGTGGCGAGATGGATGCTTACCCGACAGCATGGGAGATGCTTCCGAAGAACCGGATTCATCACTGCCACGTGAAGAATGCGGTCAAGAATGATGCCGGAAAAGTTGTCTGGGCTCCCACGGGCCAAGGCGTGATTGACTGGACAGGTCAGTTCCGCGCATTGAAATCGGCTGGATTCAGAGATGCGGTGAGTCTTGAAACGCATTGGCATGGAGCGGCGACACCGGAAGAATCCAGTCGGGAGAGTTGGGCCGGCATGAAAAAGGCCCTGACCGACGCTGGTGCTTTGTAAATCGATCGAGAACTTTCAACCAGATAGAACCATCTTTATCTTGGGAGGGTATGTGCTAACACGACGTGAATTTCTTGACACGCTTGCCACCGGAACGGCTGGACTCGCGATTGCCTCGACAGCCAAGAGCTACGGGCAGATTCTCGGATCGAACGATCGCTTGAACTTCGCGGTGATCGGGCTGCATTCACGCGCCTATGCCCACCTGTCGGCTCTGAAGGCAAACAAGGCTTCCGCGCGAATCGCTTATGTCTGCGACGTGGACAAGAACACCATGAACAAGTTCGCGTCCGAGACTGAGAAAGAGATGGGCGAGGCTCCGAAGACGGACCAGGACTTTCGCAACATCCTCAAAGAAAAAGAGGTCGACGCGATCACGATTGCGACTCCCGATCATTGGCATGCGCCAATGGCGATCGCGGGCCTTCAGGCCGGCAAGCATGTGTACGTGGAGAAGCCGTGCAGTCACAATCCCGCTGAAGGAGCCATGCTGGTCCAGGCGCAGAAGAAGTATGGCAAGCTGGTGCAAATGGGCACGCAGCAACGCTCCAGCCCGCACACCATCGAGATTGTGGATCGCATCCATAATGGCGAGATCGGCCGTGCCTACATGGCAAAGGCATGGTACGTGAATGTGCGCAAATCCATCGGCGTGGGAAAAGAAGCACCCGTACCTCCACAGTTGAACTGGGATCTATGGCAGGGACCGGCTCCGCGGCGCGCATATACCGACAACATTCAGCCTTACAACTGGCATTGGTTTAAGGTCTACGGAACGGGCGAAACCCTGAACAACGGCACCCATGAGATCGATGTCTGTCGGTGGGCTTTGGGAGTGGACTTTCCCGAACGCATCAGCGCGCAAGGCGGCCGCTATCACTTCAAAGATGATTGGCAGTTCTACGACACGCTGGTCACGAATTTCGAATATGGGGACAAATTGATCTCGTGGGATTGCCGATGCTGCAACGGGATGAAAGTGTACGATCGCGATCGCGGTTCCGTAATCATGGGAACGAATGGTTCGGTGCTTGTCGATCGAGATGGGTACGAGATTTTCGACTTGAAGGGTAAGAAGACGGGAGAGAAGAAAGCGGGATCTGAAACCTCTTCCAACGACCTGATGGGGCGGGATTCGATGACCGATGCTCATTTCGCCAACTTCATCGCAGGAGTCAAGAAGGGCGAGAAGCTCAACGCCCCGGTGTCGGTCGGAAATGTCGCTGTCACCACGCTTCAATTGGCCAACGTGGCCTGGGATGTGAAGAGGGTGTTGACACTCGACACTGCTGACGGCAAGATCCAGCACGATTCTGAAGCGATGAAGCAGTGGACTCGCAGTTACGAAAAAGGATGGGAGCCGCACGTATAGTGAGTCTGCAGATGCTGGCTTTCAGCCTCCTAGGACGGAGCGCATTTGAGGAGTCTCTTTGACATGAGGGAAAACGTTTCACGCAGAAATTTCCTGCAAGGAAGCGCCTTGGTAGCAGTGGGCACGGCCGCAGCACCTAGTCCGTTGCGGGCGCTTGTTCCGTCGCAGGAAACGGGAAAGCCGTGCCCGATCCAGCTTGGAATCGCTACGTATACGTTTCGTGCCTTCCCACGCGCCAAGATGATTGAGTTTCTGAAGCAGTTGGACATCAATCAGATCAATGCGAAGGACATTAAGGATCACCTGCCCTCCGATCCTCAGCAAGAAGAAGCGGCGCTGAAGGACTATGACGCGTCGGGGATCAAGTTGCATGCTGCGGGGGCCATCTATTTCCGCAAGGACGAAGACGAGGATATCCGGGCCAAGTTCGAGTACTGCAAACGTGCGGGCATCGGCGTCATAGTTGCTGGAGATCCAACACCGGAGACTCTGCCACGTGTCGAGAAGTTTGTGAAGCAGTACGATATTCGAATCGCCATTCACAATCATGGGCCCGAAGATCCTGTGTGGCCTTCGCCTCTGGACATTCTGAAACTCGTCAAGAACCTCGATCCGCGGATTGGCTGCTGTATTGATGTGGGGCACACAGTGCGGGCCGGAACAGACGTAGTGGAAGCGATCCACGCTGTGGGTCCTCGATTGTTTAACATGCACATCAAGGATCTCGCTGACTTCAAAGCTAAAGAGAGCCAAGTTGCCGTTGGGCGGGGACTGATGCCGGTGCGCGAGGTTTTCGCCGCGTTGGCGAAGATAAACTACAAGGGGTTTGTCGACCTTGAGTACGAGATTCACGAGGACGACCCGATGCCAGGTGTCATCGAGAGCATTGCTTACATGCGCGGCGTCTTGACAGGACTGGGGTATCGGTTGGGCAGCTAGGCAAGTCTGCGCCAGTATTTGGGTTGCGTGTGCTGTCCTGTTGGATCCTGATGATAGACAAGAAGGGTTTCAGGAGATGCTTCTACATCCAGACCGTCTGTTCCCATCGGAACCATGTGCGCGGAAGATAGCGCGGGAATTGTACGCCGAGATCTCTTCATTGCCTCTTGTAAGCCCACATGGGCATACACAGGCCGCCTGGTTCGCGCGGAACGAGCCATTTCCGAATCCTGCTGCGCTGTTTGTCCAGCCTGACCACTATATATTTCGAATGCTCTATAGCCAGGGAGTGTCACTGGAAGATCTCGGAATAGGTCAGGCTGAGATCCAAAATCCGCGCAAGGTCTGGAAGATATTCGCAAGCCAATACTACCTGTTTCAAGGCACGCCGACGCGCATGTGGCTCGACTACTCGTTTCAGGAAGAATTCGGATTGAACGAGCGGCTCTCGGAAAGGAATGCCGATCACTATTACGATGTAATCGCCGAGAAGCTTGAGACTCCGGAATTCCGTCCTCGCGCGCTGTATGAAAGGTTCAATCTGGAGGTCCTGGCAACCACTGATTCGCCGCTCGATTCGTTAGAAGATCACAAGGCAATCCGAGATTCGGGATGGAAGGCGCGGATCATTCCGAACTTTCGTCCGGATT
>Ga0157372_10004940_pt1 | contig 14159 bp, 16 predicted proteins | sample C55metaG_FD_115307 | JGI IMG/M metagenome (GOLD analysis project Ga0157372, IMG submission 115307) | Corn rhizosphere microbial communities from Kellogg Biological Station, Michigan, USA - C5-5 metaG | ecosystem: Host-associated > Plants > Roots > Rhizosphere > Soil | place: USA: Michigan... | reverse complement strand
TCTGTTCGTCACCGCCGCCCTCCGCGTGCTCGTCCAGCTCGGCCGCCGGGACGCGCTGATCGCCCTCGTCATCATCGGCCGCGAAATCGCGATCTCGGCGCTGCGCGAGTGGATGGCGCAGATCGGAGCATCGAGGAGCGTCGCCGTGCACATGGTCGGAAAGGTGAAGACGGTCGTGCAGATGAGCGCGATCCCGTTCCTGCTCTACCACGGGATCCTGTTCAGATTCATCGACACCCAGGCCTGGGGAACTGCGCTCATCGTCCTGTCGGCGGTGCTGACGATCTGGTCGATGGTCTACTACCTGCAGAAGGCGTTGCCGGAAATCCGCGCCCGTGTCCGCTGAACCCGCGGCTAAGCGGCGCGCGCCGGGCCGTCCCAAGCGCGCCGCCGCCCCCTCGGGGGGCAGCGAACGAAGTGAGCGTGGGGGCACACAGTTCGTGCGGGCGATGCCGTGGCTCTTCGTCGGCATCTGGTCGACCGGCTTCATCGCCGCCCGGCTGGCGATGCCGCACGCGCCGCCGTTCGGCTTCCTGACGCTGCGCTTTGTCTTCTCGGCGGTCTGCTTCGCCGTCTGGATCGCGATCGTGCATGCGCCGTGGCCGCGCGGGCGCGCGCAGGTCGTCCATCTCGCGATCACCGGCGTGCTGATGCAGGCCGGCTACCTCGGCGGAGTCTGGGCGGCGGTGAAGGCCGGCCTCGGCGCCGGAACGACGGCGCTGCTCGTCGGCTTGCAACCGGTGCTTACCGCCGTCTGGCTGTCGCGAAACGCCGAAGTGCGCGGCACCTCGGCAATGTCGCTGCGCCGCTGGCTCGGCCTCGTGCTCGGCTTCGGCGGCATCACGCTCGTCGTTTGGCCGAAGATCGGCGGCGAGGCGACGGCGACGAACCTGGCGATGGCGACGGTCGCGCTCCTCAGCATCACCGCCGGCACGCTCTACCAGAAGCGCTTCGTCGCGCCGTGCGACGTGCGCACCGCGAGCGCCGTGCAGATGGCGGCGGCGTTCGTCGTCTGCCTGCCGCTCGCGCTGCTCGAGCGCGAGGCGATCGACTGGCACCCGAACATGATCATCGCGATGGTCTGGTCGGTCGGCGCGCTGACGCTCGGTGGCAGCTCTCTGCTCTACCTACTGATCCAGCGCGGCGAGGCGACCACGGTGACGAGCCTTCTCTATCTCGTCCCGCCGTGCACCGCGCTGATGGCGTGGGCAATGTTCGGCGAGTCGCTGACCGCCGTCATGATGGCGGGGATCGCAATCACCGTCGCCGGCGTGGCGCTCGTCGTCCGGCCGGCGAGCTCCGACCTCGAGGGAGAGCCCAGATGAAGCAGACGCACCGGATCGCGGTGATCCCCGGCGACGGGATCGGCACCGAAACGGTTCCCGAAGGCATCCGTGTCCTCGAGGCGACGGCCGACAAGTTCGGCATCGATCTCGCCTTCGACCACTTCGACTTCGCCGCCTGGCCGTACTACGAGCGCCACGGCAGCATGATGCCGGCCGACTGGAAAGAGAAGATCGGAGGCCACGAGGCGATCTTCTTCGGCGCCGTCGGCTGGCCCGCCAAGATCGCCGACCACGTGTCGCTGTGGGGGTCGCTGCTCAAGTTCCGGCGCGAGTTCGACCTCTACGTCAACCTCCGGCCGGCACGCCTCATGCCGGGAGTGCGATCCCCGCTCGCCGGGCTCGCGCCCGGCGACATCGACATGATGATCGTCCGCGAGAACACCGAGGGCGAGTACTCGTCGATCGGCGGCCGCATGTTCGAGGGCACCGAGCGCGAGGTCGTCGTCCAGGAGACGGTGATGTCGCGTTTCGGCATCGACCGCGTCCTCAAGTACGCGTTCGAGCTGGCGCAGTCGCGCCCGAAGAAGCACCTGACGTCGGCGACCAAGTCGAACGGCATCGCGATCACGATGCCATACTGGGACGAGCGCGTCGACGCGATGGCTGCGCGTTTTCCCGACGTTCGCATCGACCGCTACCACATCGACATCCTGACCGCGCACTTCGTGCAGCGACCGCAGATCTTCGACACGGTCGTCGCAAGCAACCTGTTCGGCGACATCCTGAGCGACCTCGGCCCGGCGTGCACCGGCACGATCGGGATCGCACCGTCGGCCAACATCAACCCGACGCGCGAGCATCCGTCGCTCTTCGAGCCGGTGCACGGATCGGCGCCCGACATCGCGGGCCTCGGGGTTGCCAACCCGATCGGGCAGATCTGGTCGGGCGCGCTGATGCTCGACTTTCTCGGCCATCGCGACGCGCACGACGCGATCCTCGCAGCGATCGAGACCGTGCTCGACCCGCACGGCGGCGGCCCGAAGACGCGCGACCTCGGCGGCAGCGCGAGCACGACCGACCTGGGCCGCGCGGTCGCGGGCGTGCTCGCGTCGGCGCCTGCTGCAGCGCGGTAATCGCGCTGTCAAGCGCGGATTGCACGGCGGGCAAAAAGATTTCGTGCATCCACCCATCAATTTGACGCGCGAACCCGTCTTGACACTGCTGATTCGCAAGGCTGTAATCGTTTCGCCCCGGTGCGCATGCCGTTGCCGCCGCGCGCCGCACCACCGAATTCCTTGTGAGCCAGCATTCCTGAGGGGGACCCTTTTGTGAACAAATCCGAATTGATCGAGCACATCGCCAGGCAGGCAGACATCTCGAAGGCCGCGGCGACGCGTGCACTCGAAGCGATGATCGGCGGCGTCAAGACGAGCCTGAAGAAGAACACCGCGGTGTCGCTGGTCGGATTCGGAACCTTCACCGTCGGCAAGCGCGCGGCGCGCAGCGGCCGCAACCCACGCACCGGAGCGGCGATCAAGATCAAGGCCGCGAAGGTACCGAAGTTCCGCGCCGGCAAGGCGCTGAAGGACGCGCTCAACTGAGCGCGGCGCGTCGCGGCGCGGGTGCTTAGCTCAGCTGGTAGAGCGGCGCCCTTACAAGGCGTAGGTCGGGGGTTCGAAGCCCTCAGCACCCACCACCCTGCGGCGGCTCCGGGCGTCGTGCTCGGCTAGAATTCGCTCCCTTTTCGACGAAAGGCGAACCGCGGTTCGCCTTTCTTGCATCTTCCCGCGATGTTCGATTTCTTCCGCCGGCACACGCGCGCACTCCAGGTCGTGCTGTTCCTGCTCGTCTTTCCGTCGTTCGTCTTCTTCGGCATCCAGGGCTACAGCCGCTTCATGGGCAACGAGCAGCAGACCGTCGCCCGCGTCGCCGGCCAGCCGATCTCGCAAGCCGAGCTCGACAATGCGATGCGCGAGCGCGTCGATCGCGCACGACGGCAGATGCCGACGCTCGACGCCAAGCTGTTCGAGACGCCCGAGATGCGGCGGCTCGCGCTCGAGGGCCTGATTCGCGACCATGTCACCGTCGCCGCCGCCGACAAGATGGCCCTGCGCACGAGCGACGACCGCCTCGAGCGCGCGTTCAAGAGCGATCCCGAGTTCGCGTCGCTGCGCAATCCGGACGGCAGCATCAACCGCGACACGCTGACGGCGATCGGCATGTCGTCGGAGGCGTTCGCCGAGCGGCTGCGCCAGGACCTGACGCGGCGCCAGGTCATGGAGCCGATCGGCGGCTCGGCGATCGCGCCGGCGGCGGCGGCGTCGGCCGCGCTCGATGCGATGTACCAGCAGCGCGAGGTCCAGGTCGAGCGCTTCGACGCCAAGGACCAGCTCGCCAAGGCGGCGCCGAGCGACGCCGAGGTCGAGGCGTACTACAAGGATCCGGCCAACGCGGCGCAATTCCAGGCGCCCGAACAGGCGCAGGTCGACTACGTCGTGCTCGACCTCGAGGCGGTGAAGAAGGGCATCGCGGTCTCCGAGGACGACTTGCGCAAGTACTACGCCGAGAACGAGAAGCGCTACACGACTCCCGAAGAGCGGCGCGCGAGCCACATCCTCGTCAAGGCCGACAAGGATGCGCCGAAGGCGGAGCGCGAGAAGGCGCGCGCCAAGGCCGAGACGCTGCTCGCCGAGGTCCGCAAGAACCCGCAGTCGTTCGCCGAGATCGCGCGCAAAAACTCCGACGACGAGGGCTCGGCCGCAAAGGGCGGCGACCTCGACTGGTTCGGTCGCGGCCAGATGGTCAAGCCCTTCGAGGACGCCGCCTTCGGGCTCAAGCCGGGCGAGACGAGCGGCGTCGTCGAAAGCGACTTCGGCTACCACATCATCCACGTGACCGGAGCGCGCGGCGGCGAGAAGAAGACCTTCGACCAGGTGCGCGGCGAGATCGAGAACGAAGTCCGCAACCAGCTCGTGCAGAAGCGTTTCGCCGATGCCGCAGTGGAGTTCGGCGACATCGTCTACGAGCAGCCCGACAGCCTCAAGCCCGCGGCCGACAAGTGGAAGCTCGAGATCCGCACCGCCCAGCACGTCACGCGCGCGCCGTCGCCGGCGGCGAGCGGCGCACTCGCGAGCCCCCGCTTCCTCGAAGCGCTGTTCTCGACCGAATCGACGCGCGACAAGAAGAACACCAAGGCGATCGACGTCGGCGCGAACCAGCTCGCCGCCGGGCGCGTCGTCCAGTATTCGCCCGCGCACCTGCTGCCGTTCGCTGACGTCAAGGAGCGGATCCGACAGCAGCTCGCGGCCAAGCGTGCCGGCGAGCTCGCGGCCAAGCTCGGCAGCGAGCGTCTCGCCAAGCTGCAGGCCAATCCGAACGAGCCATTCGCCGGCCAGCCGGTGCTCGTCTCGCGCGCGCAGCCGCGCGACCTGCCGCGCCAGCTGCTCGACGCGGTGCTGAAGGCGCCGGTCGCGAAGCTGCCGGCCTTCGTCGGCGTCTCGCTCGGCGACCAGGGCTACGCGGTCGCGAAGATCGTCAAGACGGCGGGCCGCGACCCGGTCATCGGCGATCCGACGAAGTCGATGGCCCAGTACGCGCAGGTCTGGGCCGAGGCCGAGGCGCAGGCGTACTACGCGGATCTGAAGTCGCGCTTCAAGGTGAGCATCAACGAAGCCGCGCTCGCGCACGACGCCGCGGCGAGCGAGCCGCGCTGACGCAAGCCGGGCGCTGCCGTCGGGGCTCTCGTTGACGAAGCCGCACGAGAGCGCGCTCGTATAATCGATCGCTTCGGCGGTGGCTGTAGCTCAGTTGGTAGAGTCCGGGATTGTGATTCCCGTTGTCGTGGGTTCGAGTCCCATCAGCCACCCCACGCAGCGTCTTCTCACTACGCCCCTTCCGAGGCACACCGCGGTGCTCAGCCGCCTGCGAGCAGCCCCGCACTGACCGCAGCAACCGTCAGCACGAGCGCGAGCCAGAGCAGACGCCCCCAGCCGGCCGACTCGTCGTCGGCGTCGGCGGCGAGTCGCAACGCCGCGAGGGTCGAGTCCGGAAACCGCATACGCGAACGATAGGGCAGTGGTCGTCGCTCGTGCATCCCTCGAGCGAACGAAGTGGACGCGCGCCGTCAAATTTCCACGCTCGCTGCGCTCGGACGTTGCGAGCGACGCAACACCGGGTCGCGATCAGGGGCGGTTGTTGCGATTGAAGATCGGCAGATCGAGCACCGTTCCCTTCGGCTTGTCGGCGGTCTTCGGCGCTTCGGCGCGCAGCTTGGCAATCAGCCGCTGGCGGTCGGCCTCCTGTCGTGCCTTCGTCGCTTCGGCGCTGCGAGAGGCCGGCGGCGCGGACGCCGCTGGCGCAGCCGGTTCGCCCGCGAACGAGGCGAACGACGTCGCGGTCGCGACGACCGCGACGAGCAAGGGATGCATGCGGGAGATCGTCATGCAGCCGGTATCGGCCGCGCAAACGACTTCTGGACTCAGATGTTCCGCATCGGTCGCGACGAGAACGACAGGCGGTCCTCGCCCGCGCCGCGCGCGTAGATCGCCTCGGCGACCGCCTCCGGCGGCATCGTTCGCCAGCGCGTGATCCTCGCCATGTCGTCGACGGTGTGCATCGCTGCGAGCGGATCGAGCTCGGGATCGAGCTCGAGCATCCGCCTGGCGCATCGGTGGACCCACGCGCTCGTCGACGGCACGTGGACGGCAGGATAGAGGGAGTCTGGAGCTTGCGTCTCGGGGATCATCGATCGGGGGCGGAGAGCGGGAGCGCAAGGCTAGGCAAGCGCGCGAGACGCGTCGCTGCCGTCCGGCGACGCCGGCGAGCGACCGTGCGGATTTCACGGCGCGTCGGCAGCGCGCCCGACCGTCAGTCGTTCGTCATCACGAGCTTGCCGCGAACGGTGCGCGAACCCATCCGCTCGTACGCAGCGGGCAGCTCGCGCATCGGCAATCTGCGATCGATGACCGGCTTGACCTTGCCTTCGGCGTACCAGCGCGCGAGCTCGGCGAGCGCGGCGGCGTTCGCCTTCGGCTCGCGGCGAGCGAACTCGCCCCAGAAGACGCCGACGATCGACGCGCCCTTGAGCAGCGCGAGATTCAGCGGCAGCGCGGGAATCGCACCCTGTGCGAAGCCGATCACGAGATAGCGTCCGCGCCATGCGATCGAGCGGAACACCGGCTCGGCGAGGTCGCCGCCGACCGGGTCGTAGACGACGTCCGCGCCCTTGCCGCCGGTGAGCTCCTTCAGGCGGTCGCGGATGTTGCTCGTCGCGTAGTTGATGGTCTCGTCGGCGCCGATCGATCGGCAGAGCTCGCCCTTCTCGTCGTTCGACGACGCCGCGATGACACGCGCACCGAGCACCTTGCCGATCTGGATCGCCGCGGTGCCGACGCCGCCGGCAGCGCCGAGGACGAGCAGCGTCTCGCCCGACTTCAGTTGGCCACGGTCGACGAGCGCATGGTGCGTCGTCGCGTAGGTGAGGATGAATGCGGCGGCATCGTCGAACGCGAACCCCGCGGGAAGCGGCATGACGAGCGCGGCGTCGACGACTGCGTGCGTCGCGAAGCCGCCGGTGCCGCCGAAGGCTGCGACGGCATCGCCGACCTTGAGGTGCGTCACTCCAGGGCCGACCGCGTCGACCGTTCCCGCGTACTCGGAGCCGGGAACGAAGGGCAGCGGCGGCTTCATCTGGTACTTGTTCTGGACGATGAGCAGGTCGGGGAAGTTGAGGCTCGCGGCGCGGATCGCGACGCGCACCTGTCCCGCCTGCGGCGCGGGAGTCGGCAGCTCCTTCCATTGCAGCGCCTCGACGCCGGTCGGGTTCTCGCACAGCCACGCATGCATGTCTCGATCCTTTTCGCGAACGCGTTCGCCCCGAGAAGAGGCGAAGGCAAAGATCATACGCACGCACCGCGACGGTCCGCAGCGACGAGTCCCTACAATCTTCGCGTGCGCATCCTGATCGCGAACGACGACGGCTACCTCGCTCCAGGGCTCGCCGCCCTCGTGAAGGCGTGCGAAGGGCTCGGCGAGCTCGACGTCGTCGCACCCGAGCAGAACGCGAGCGGCACTTCCAATTCACTGACGCTCAACCGCGGCCTTTCGGTCTACGTCGCCGCGAACGGCTACCGCTACATCAACGGGACGCCGTCGGACTGCGTCCATCTCGCGCTCTCGGGCCTGCTCGAGCACCGTCCCGACCTCGTCGTCGCGGGGATCAACCAGGGCGCGAACATGGGCGACGACACGCTCTATTCAGGAACGGTCGCGGCGGCGATGGAAGGCTTCCTGTTCGGCATCCCCGCGATCGCGTTCTCGCAAGTGCAGAAGGGGTGGCACGAGCTCGACGCCGCCGCGCGCGTCGCGCGCAGCGTGATCGAGCACGTGCTGCGCGAGCCGCCGGCGGCGGCGCACTATCTGCTCAACGTCAACATCCCCAACCGCGCCGACGCCGACGTGCTGCCACGCCGGATCACGCGGCTCGGTCGTCGTCATGCGAGCGAGCCGGTGATCCGTCAGGTCAGCCCGCGCGGCGACACGCTGTTCTGGATCGGTCCGGCAGGCGATGCGCGCGAGGCCGGCCCGGGCACCGATTTCCACGCGACCGCGAACGGCGAGGTCTCGATCACTCCGCTGCACGTCGACCTCACCGACCACGCGACGTTGCCCGACTGGCGGCGCTGGCTCGGCGACGCGGCGCAATGACAAGCGAGCGTCCGCCGCGGCGCTTTCCTGTCGCGCTCGGCCGCGTCGCCAGCGCGAGCGCGAAGGAGCAGCTGCGCGGCGGCGCTGTGACGGGCCCATCGGCGAGCGCGTTGATCCGTCCGCAACGTCACGTCGCGGCAGCGCACGCCGACGCGGCGCGCGCGCGTCCCGCGATCGGTCTCGGTCTCGACTCGGCCGACGTTCGCGCGCGCATGGTCGAGCGGCTGCGTCGCGAAGGCGCGGCTGATGCCCGCGTCCTCGCCGCGTTCGCCGAAGTCCCGCGCCATCTCTTCGTCGATGCTGGCTTGGCGACCCAGGCGTACGAGGACACGAGCCTGCCGATCGGCCACGGCCAGACGATCTCGAAACCTTCGGTCGTCGCGCGCATGCTCGAGCTGCTGTTCGGCGGCGCCAACGCGCAGGCCCAAGGCCACCTGGGTGCCGTGCTCGAGATCGGCAGCGGCTGCGGCTACCAGGCCGCACTCCTGTGCCGCCTCGGCCGCCGCGTTGTGTCGATCGAGCGCTTGCGGCCGCTGCACGACAAGGCGCGCATGCTGCTCGCGACGATGCGCGAGACGCGGCTACGCCTCGTCTACGGCGACGGCGTCGTCGGCCATGCGCCCGGCGCTCCGTACGACAGCATCGTCGCCGCGGCCGGCGGCAGCGAGATCCCGCAGGCATGGCTCGATCAGCTCGCCGTCGGCGGCAGGCTCGTCTCGCCGGTGCAGCAGCCAGGAGGCCGCGGGCAGGCGCTCGTCGTCGTCGACCGCAGCGCGGATGGATTTGCCCGCACCGTCCACGGGGCGGTGAAGTTCGTCCCCTTAAAATCCGGCCTCGCTCGCTGACGACGCCTCACCCCGGTCCAATGCCACTGATCGACGCTTCGGCGATTCGCCGTTGCCTTGTCCTGCTCGCCACCGGCGTGCTCGCCGCTGCTTGTTCGAACACCCCCAACCGCGCTCCCGTCGAAGAGCGCACGGTCGTGTCGAAGAGCGCGGCCGCGGCGAAGCCGGCGGCGAGCGCCGCGTCGGCGGCCGAGGCCTCGCCGACGCCGGCCGTCGCCGACACCAACTCAGGCAAGCCCGGTTACTACACCGTCAAGTCCGGCGACACGCTGATCCGGATCGGCCTCGACAGTGGTCAGAACTGGAAAGACCTGATGCGCTGGAACAACCTCTCGAACCCGAACGTGATCGAGGTCGGGCAGGTGATCCGCGTCGTGCCGCCGGGTGTCGATCCGACTGCCGCAACGACGCGCCCGGTGACCGCGGCGCGCGTCGAGACGCGCGCGCTCGATGCGAAGCCGGGTGCGGCGAGCGCTCCTGCCGTCGCCGGTTCGGCGCCGCTGGCGAGCGTCGCCGCTGCGAGCCCCGCGACCGCCGCCGCGCGCGATCCTGCGCCGCAGCGCGAAGGCGACGACGACATCAATTGGGGATGGCCGGCGACCGCGCCGGTCGCGATGCCTTTCGACGACGCACGCAACAAGGGCCTCGTCTTTCGCGGCAAGGCGGGCGACCCGGTCTACGCCGCCGCCGACGGGCGAGTCGTGTACGCCGGCTCGGGACTGCGCGGCTACGGCAACCTCGTCATCCTCAAGCACAACAACACCTACCTGACGGCGTACGCGCACAACCAGACGCTGCTCGTCAAGGACGACCAGAACGTCAAGCGCGGCCAGAAGATCGCCGAGATGGGATCGACCGACGCCGACAGCGTGCAACTGCACTTCGAGATCCGCCGCCAGGGCAAGCCGATCGACCCGGCGCGCCTGCTGCCGGCGCGCTAGGCGCGACGCGGCGGACCGACATGGCGCCGGTTCTCGCGTTCGACATCGAGACGATCCCCGACGTCGGTGGCCTGCGCGTGCTGCGCGGCGCCGACCCGGCGCTCTCCGACGCCGAGGTGCACGCCGCTGAGATCGCCGACCGTGCGGCGCGCAACAAGAGCGACTTCCTGCCGCCGCACCTGCAGCGCGTCCTCGTCGTCTCGTGCGTCTTCCGCGGCCACCAGGGCCTCTTCGTGCACTCGTTCGTCGATCTCGAACGCGACGGCAGGAGCGAGGAGGGCGACGTCATCCAGGCGTTCTTCGACCGCGTCGAAAAGCACAGGCCGCAGCTCGTCAGCTGGAACGGTGGCGGCTTCGATCTGCCGGTGCTGCAGCAACGCGGCATGCGCCACGGCGTCGTCGCCGCCCGCTATTGGGACCTGGGCCAGGACGACGACAGCGACCGCGAGCACCGCTACAACAACTACATCAGCCGCTATCACACGCGCCACGTCGACCTCATGGACCTGCTCGCCCTCTACCAGTCGAAGGCGAACGCGCCGCTCGACGCGATGGCAAAGCTGTGCGGCTTCCCCGGCAAGCTCGGCATGGATGGCTCGCAGGTCTACGCCGCGTACCTCGACGGCCGGCGCGATGAGATCCGCCGCTACTGCGAGACCGACGTGATGAACACGTACCTGCTGTGGCTGCGCTTCGAGAAGATGCGCGCGCGGCTCGACGATGAAGCGTACCGGCGCGAGATCGCGCTCGCGCGCGCGACCGTCGCCGCGAGCGACGAGCCGCACTGGGCCGAGTACCTCGCGGCGTGGCCCGAGGAGGCCGAGCCGAGGCGCCCGATGCGCGCGCGCGGACGCGCCGTGGTCGAGAACGCGACGGCCGACGGCGCTCCGCCGGACGACGTTCCTCCGCTCGACGAGGCCGCCGCGGCGGAAGCGCCGGGTGAGGCTGCAAGGCCGGCCGATCCGACGATCGCGGTCGTCGAGACGACGACCACGACGACCGAAACGACGGTCTACATCGACTCGCCGAGCATCCGCGCGTAGTCGTCGCGCGTCGCGGCGCGCGGGTTCGTCTTGTGGGTGTGGTCGGCCATCGCGCCGTCGATGATGCGCTCGAACATCGCGGTCTCGACCCCCATCGCGGCGAGGCCGGTGGGCAGCCCGAGGCGCTTGTTCATCGTCCGGATCGCGTCGGCGATCGCGTCGGCGGGCGACCCCGTCACGGCGAGCCCCATGGCGTGCGCCATCCGCTCGAGGCGACGCTCCTTCACGATCGACGGCGCGCTCGCGTTGAACTCGACGACAGCCGGCAGGAACACCGCGTTCAAGGTGCCGTGGTGCAGCTTCGGATTGGCGCCGCCGAGGCTGTGGCTCAGGCTGTGGACGCAGCCGAGCCCCTTCTGGAACGCCATCGCGCCCTGCATGCTCGCGCTCATCATGGCGAACCGCGCGTCGCGATCGCCGCCGTCGCGCGTCGCGCGCTCGATGTGCGACCACGCGCGCTCGAGCCCGTCGAGCGCGATGCCGTCGGCGGGCGGATTGACCGCCGGCGCCATGAACGTCTCCATGCAGTGCGCGACCGCGTCCATCCCGGTCGCCGCGGTGAGGAGCGGCGGCAGGCCGAGCGTCAGCTCGGGATCGCAGATCGCCGTCTTCGGCACCAGGTGCCAGCTGTGGAAGCCGAGCTTGCGGCCATCGTCGACGATGACGATCGCGCCGCGCGCGACCTCGCTTCCCGTGCCCGCGGTCGTCGGGATCGCGATCAGCGGCGCGGCGCGCTCGGTGATCTTCGTGCTGCCGCCTTCGATCGTCGCGTAGGTCGCGAGCGGGCCGTCGTGCGTCGCCGCGATCGCGACGCCCTTGGCGAGGTCGATGCTCGAGCCGCCGCCGATCGCGACGAGGCCGTCGCACTTGCCGGCGCGGTAGGCGTCGACGGCGGCGCGCACCGCCTTCTCGGTCGGATTGGACGGCGTGGCGTCGAAGACCGCGTGCGGCCTGCCGGCGAGCGTCGCGAGCGCGCGATCGAGGAGGCCAGCGGCGCGAACGCCGGCGTCGGTGACGATGAGCGGTTTCGCGATGCGGGCGCGCTCGAGCTCCTGCGGCAGCAGCGCGAGCGCGCCGAAGTCGAGCTGGACCTGGGTGATGTACTGGATGAGGGCCATGCGACAGTCTGGCACACTGCCGCGCCCGCGCGCGCCCTCGCCGCTGTCATACGATCGTCGATCGACCGCCGCCCGCCGCCATGCAACGTTCCGACTTCCGCTTCCTCGATCGACTGCGCGTGCGCTGGGTCGAGATCGACGCCCAGCAGATCGTCTTCAATGCGCACTATCTGATGTACTTCGACACCGCCATCGCAGGCTACTGGCGCGCGCTCGCGATGCCGTACCACGAGACGATGGCCGCGCTCGGCGGCGACATGTTCCTGCGCAAGGCGACGGCGGAGTACCTCGCCTCGGCGGTCTACGACGACGTGCTCGACATCGCCATTCGCTGCGCGCGCATCGGCAACTCTTCGATCCTCTTTCAGGCCGGCGCGTTCCGCCAGGAGCAGCTGCTCGTGAGCGGCGAGCTCGTCTACGTGTTCGCCGACCCGAAGGTGAAGCAAGCGCTGCCGGTGCCGCCGCCGTTGCGGGCGCTGTTCGAGAGCTTCGAAGCCGGCGAGCCGATGGTCGACGTGCGCCTCGGCAGCTGGCGCGAGCTCGAAGCGGCGGCGCGGCCGATCCGCAACGACGTCTTCATCGGCGAGCAGAAGATTCCCGCCGAGATGGAATGGGACGACGCCGATCCGGCTGCCGTCCATGCGGTCGCGTTCAACCGCATGGGCCGTGCGCTTGCGACCGGTCGCATGCTCGAGCACGTCCCCGGCACGGCAAAGATCGGGCGCATGGCAGTGTCGGCGACGGCGCGCCATTGCGGCGTCGGCCGCGCGGTGCTCGACGCGCTGCTCGACGCCGCGCGTTCGCGCGGCGACCGGCAGGCGATGCTGCATGCGCAACTCGGCGCGGCGCCGTTCTACGAGCGCGCCGGCTTCGTGCGCCGCGGGCCGGCGTTCGACGAGGCGGGAATCGCCCACGTCGAGATGCTGCGCGCGCTCTAGCGCTCTTCTGCCGAGCGCACGGTCTCGAACGATTCGACGTGGCGGTCGCTCGCGAGGAGCGGGCGCAGCGGCAGCGCCGCCGCAGCGATCGCCGCTTCGGTCGCAGCGTCGACGCCCGCGACACCGCCTGCAATCCGCGGCGACCGCGCGAACGTCTCCATCCACGTCTGCCGTTCGACCTCGCGCCGGACCAGAAGCCGCGCGCGAAGCCCTTCGAACCGCTGCTCGAGCGATCGCTGCACCGCTTCGACGCCGGCGCGCAGCGCTTCGGCGTTGCGCTCGTCGACGTGGTACCAGACGAAGAGCTCGCGCACGTCGGCGTCCTCAGGAAGCCGCTTGCGCATCGAGCGGAACCGGGTAGGGCAGCTCGCGTCGGGTAAGCAACGGGCCGTCGGCAGCGGCCAGATGCAGCTCGTCGCCGGCCGCCGCGAGTCGCACCTCGACGAGCGCGCTGCCACCGGCGCGAAGCGGATGCGGCGCTGCGTTCGCGACGGTTCCGGCCGGCTCGCTCGCGGTACCGCTCGCGTACACGTCCTGGCCGGCCGAGGGAAGCACGTCGCAATCGAAGAGCAGGGTGCGCCGCTTCGTCGTGCCGCGGTAGTGGCTGCGCGCGACGACTTCCTGCCCCGGGTAGCAGCCCTTCTTGAAGTCGACGCCGCCGACGAGCTCGAAGTTGACCATCTGCGGAACGAACCGGTCGACGGTCGCCGCTTCGATCGTCACGATGCCGCTCTCGACTTCGAGCCAGCGCCAAGTGTCGGAGGTCATCGAGTCGTGCGTTTGTGGAACGTCCGCCTGGGAACCGCCGGCGACGATGAGCCACGCTCGCTGCACGTCGGCTGCGTCGGGCAAACGGATGAGCGTCGTCGCGGCGCGCGCACGCACCTGCCATTCGGCGGCGCCGTCGAGCATCCTCGCCGCCAGCGGGCCGGCGACGCCGAACATCGTGAGCTCGTCGCTCGCGTCGGTCAGCTTGCACTTCGCGCGCAGGACGAACATCGACAGGCGCTTCAAGGTCGGCGCCAGGATCTCGCGCGGGCACGAGAGCACGAACTCGTCGGCCGCAAGACGCCAGACGACGAAGCTCGCCTGCAGCCGACCCTTGGCCGAGCAGAAGCCGGCGAGGCATGCAGTACCGTTGTCGAGGCCGGCGACGTCGTTCGTGAGCTGGCCTTGCAGGAACGACGCCGCGTCGACGCCGCTGGCGCGAATCACGCCACGATCGGCAAGGCGGCAAACGCCCCCGATCGAGAACACGTTGGACATGGCCCATTATCATGGGG
>Ga0157372_10004937_pt1 | contig 14164 bp, 11 predicted proteins | sample C55metaG_FD_115307 | JGI IMG/M metagenome (GOLD analysis project Ga0157372, IMG submission 115307) | Corn rhizosphere microbial communities from Kellogg Biological Station, Michigan, USA - C5-5 metaG | ecosystem: Host-associated > Plants > Roots > Rhizosphere > Soil | place: USA: Michigan... | reverse complement strand
GACGGGGAGACGCGGAGACGGGGAGACGGGGAGACGGGGAGACGGGGAGACGGGGAGACGGGGAGACGTGGAGACGCGGAGACGCGGAGACGGGGAGACGCGGAGACATTCGCCGTGTCTCCCCCTCTCCCCGTCCCCGCGTCTCCCCGTCTTGCTTATTGCGGTGGCTTGATGGGTTTTGGCGGAGCAGGCGGCTCGTCGTCGTCTTCGCCGACTTCGTCAACGACCTTCAACTCAGCGCCGAATTTCTGATAACCGCGGAAACGCACGTCGTTGCGACTCTGAAGCACAAACTTGGGATTTACCGTTGTCAGCAGAATCTCGGTATGCGACGGCAGCAGGTACTTTCGTTCGTTGATCATGACCCAGTCGTAGTCGATCAAACTGCTGGCTGCCGTAATCGGAAAGTCGGCCGGAATCTCGGTCGCGATCTGTTCGAACCGAACCACTCGGTCCAACTCACGATCGATCCAGAGGCGTCCACGCGAACCAACTACCGCGCGAGCACCCGTATCCGCCAAACCCAACGTAAGTTGCGAATACTCTCTCTTGATCACGTATTCGTAAATAACAGTTCTCTTGGTCTGCACAACGTCCGTATCGACCATTCGAAATTCTGTCTTTGATTCCGGCTTGAAAACATCTGCAAGCGCGGAAATATATTCCACGCCGCTCGACGACGCTCCCCTTGGCGCGTACTTACTGTAGTCGCGGCTCGCCTGCACGTCGGGTCCCGCCGGCATTCCATTCACCGTGAGTATCTTGTACTCCTCGCCGACGTTCGCGCGATAACCGACTGCGATCGTGAGGTTGTCTTGCGGAATCCAGTTCGCGGTGTTGCCGTAAGCGACAGAGCGTCTGATGATTTGCTTCACGACAAAATCAGGCATCGCATTCGCGGCGGCGAGAGTCACGTTGCGCGTGCGTTGAAGAAGTTCCGATCCTTCTGTTTCAGAGGGCAATGTGGACGCTGTCGGATTCACGCGACGTCGCTCAGCCTCTTCAAGGGTGCGCCGCAGAAGCGAATCGTTACCGCTTTTCGTCGCGACGAGCGAGCGCATCCCGTCGGTGAGTGGAAAGCCGATGCCACGCTTCCGGATCTGTTCGATCATGTCGTCGCGCATTTGCGGGTCGCGCTGAAGCTGGTACAGAAGAGTTACGAATTCTTTGTTGGAGATAGGCTTGAGTTCCTGTGCCGACAACGGCACACACGGCAACAAAAGAAGAATTGCTAAAAGGACCTTTGTACTTAGTGCTTTGTACTTAGTGCTTTGTATACCAAAAACAAAGTACGAAGCACCAAGCTCTAAGTTCTTTTTAATACGGAGCATTGCATCATCCGATGGACTTTTACTTATTGCGGTTGCCTTGCAGTCGCACTATAACGAGCAAAGTTGTTGAATGGATTGTCTCAGAACCTCGGCACAACGCTCAAGTTCATGGACGGGCACAAATTCGCCGGTGCGATGCGCTTCCCGGATATCGCCTGGACCGATCACGACGGATTCACTGCCGAGCGTCATCATTTGCGCTGCTTCCGTGCCGAATGCAACGGTGCCGGATTCGATGCCTGTAAGTTGTTCGAGCATCTTGATTAATGGCGAGTCTGGAGACGTTTCGAATCCGGTGTCCTGGCGGTTCGCGTCAACCTCGCATTGAAAATCCGGATCCTTTTGCGTCTCTTCCTGAATTGCCGTACGAAAAAGATTGAGCATGTAGCCAGACGACTGCGTTGGAATCGGTCGCCACTCGAGTGTGAACCGGCATTCGCCGGCGAGAACGTTCTTCGCCGAGCCACCGTGAATCAAACCGATGTTGAGCGTCGTGTACGGTGGATCAAAAGCAGGGTGCTGGTCTTCCTGGAGTTGTACTGCGATCGACTCCAACTGGTTGATGAGTCGAGCTGCGCGAAAAACTGCTGACGCGCCCAGCGACGGATATGCGCTGTGTGCTTCGCGTCCTTTCACGATGACTTCGGCGAGCGAATAGCCTTTTCCGGCGCGAATCGGCTTAAGCGAGGTTGGCTCGCCGACGATGCTATAACGCACGCGCAGAGGTTTCGCGTCCGCCAATCGCTTCGCACCACGCAAGCCGATTTCCTCATCGGCCGTGAATACCAATGCGAGCGGTTTCTTCAATTGCGCCAAGTCGGTGTTTTCGAGTGCCGTCAGTGCGGCGGCGATGAAGCCTTTCGTGTCACACGAACCGCGTCCGTAAAGTCGTCCATCTCGCTCGGTGAGGTTTGTGGCGTCGGTCCAATTCGGATCGTACGGAACGGTGTCGGTATGGCCCACGAGTGCGAGCTCGACAGCGGTATCGTCTGAAAAGTCGGTACCGGCCAGCGCGATCATGTTGTACTTCTCGACGCCATGATCGTCCTTGTATGGAAAGCGTCGCATAACGATATTCATCGCCTCACAGCGACGCTCGAGGTACGCAATTATCTCCGCATTCGATCGCGACGAAACCGAATCGATCCGCACCAGTTCAGCGAGTATCTGCTTAATCTGTGTCATCTGTGGACAAAGCTTTCAATTATGGCCTCTTGATCTCGATGTCTACCATTTTCGACGATTTGCTTTCCTGCAACTACGACGTCACGCACCGCCGTCCGCGAGAGTGAGAACACAATAGTCGCGAGCAGATCATCCTGCGATGCTCCCGCGATCGAAGGATCATCCAGATCTACTGTGAAGAAATCTGCCGGCGCTCCCGGCTCGAGTTTTCCACCACCGTGGAAGCCGATACTCTTCGCGCCGGCGACGCTCGCGCAATGAAACAGCAGCCGCGCCAGTGCCGAGCTGCTCGCGTTATCTTGTGGAGCAAGCACGTTTCTCCCGGTTTGCTGCAGGCGAAGGTGATACTCGAGTTCACGTGCGTCTTCCAGGAGATCGATCTGGATCTGACTGTCAGTGCCGAGAGCTACGGGCACGCCCGCATTGAAATAAGCATCAACCGGCACGACACCATCTCCGAGATTTCGCTCAGTTGTCGGACACGCGCATACTAAAGCGCCCGCACGCGCCATTGCAGCAATCGCTTTTGGTGTAACGTGGATCGCATGAACGGCAGTGAAGCGGTTGCTGAGCAAACCTTCCGTATCGAGCAGCGCGACAGGTGAGCGTCCGTACTCCTCGATGCAGGCAGAAACCTCTGCCGCTTGCTCGGCAACGTGCATGTGAACCGGAAGCGCGCGCTCATTTGCGAACCCGCCGATTCGCTTCAGGTAATCAAGCGGCACGGCACGAACGCTGTGAGGCGCCACGCCTGCCCAGGCCATCCCATCCTTCAACTCAGGCGCGGTGAGTAATTGTTCGAGATGTTTTAAGTATGTCTCCGGAGAATTCTCAATAAAACGAATCTGCTTTGGATCAGGTTCTTTTTCGAAGCCGGCGCGCGCGTACGCCACGCGCAGCAGTGCGATGCGGATGCCGACGTCGCGCGCCGCGCGAATGACTTCGCGCGAGAGCAGGTTTGGATCTGAATAGGTCGAACCATCGCGGGCGTGATGAATGTAGTGAAACTCGCCGACAGCAGTGATTCCCGTCAACGCCATCTCGAGAAACGCCATCCGCGACACGGCGTAAATGTCTTCAGGTTCGAGGCGGTTCGCAGCCGTATACATCTGTTCGCGCCACGTCCAAAAAGTGTCAGTCGTGTTTTGTGAGCGACGTTCCGTGCGACCGCGGATCACACGCTGAAACGCGTGCGAGTGGGCGTTTACCAAACCAGGCAACAGCGCGCGATTCTTCAAACGAATCGCATTCGCGGCTTGGTTGCCTTCGATTATCTGAACAACCTTCCCGTCGTCGCAAACAAGAGCGCGATCAGACACGAAGTGTCCATCGATACAAATTAAATCCGGCAGCCATATTTGTTGCGTCTTGCTGGACATGATTTCATGATTTACAGGATGAGCAGGATAAATCTTGAACATCCTGTAAATCCTGTAAATCTTATCTAAATTTTATCGCTAGCACTTCGCGTGCAGCGGTCCTGTCGCCGGTGCAACTGATTCGTCTTGGACCATCGAGATACGTCAACTCGAATCCGAGCCCTTCATACAGTTCAACAATCCGCGGCGTCGCCTGATTTGAAATCACCACTGGTCCACGATGCGACGCGAGCAAGTTCGCCGTGCGCACCTGATCGTCCCACGAGAACCCGCCGGAGCTATACGTCGTGAACTCTACATCATAAGGCGGATCGGCGTAGACGAAATCGCGGCCATCGAGTTCAAGCTCCTCGATGTCTCGATTCGTAAACTTCCAACGCTTCAACACGGCCGCGTACTCCGCGAAATCCGTCGCGTAGTTGATCGTCTTGTACGTGCCAAAAGGAACGTTGAAGTCCCCTCCTTTATTAAAGCGGCACAGACCGTTAAAGCAGGTGCGATTTAGATAGTAGAACAACTGCGCGCCTTCCGCCGTGTACGCCTCGCCATCTCGAATCAGTTGATTGAACCGCTCGCGATGGCGGTAGAAGAGTTGCTCGTCGTTGCGCATCGGAATGTGCATTTCAATTCCGTTTTGCAGGTGACGATAGAAATTAATGAGGTGTGGGTTGATGTCGTTTAGCAGCGCTTGTTGCGGCTGCAAACCGAGTACAACCGCGAGACCGCCGCAAAACGGCTCGACGTATCTTCGTTGCGCATTTTGTTCCCAGATTGGTTTTAGGTGAGAGACCAGCCAACGTTTCCCGCCGGCCCATTTCAAGGGCGGCTTAAACATTACGCGCGACTCTCCGTAAAAGGGCACTGCTGTAGACCTTCGATAAGCGCAACGGACGAAATGCATAGTATAGCGAATGCAGTCGCGGAGGGAGTGTGAGTGCCTGCCAGTCAGGTAGAGTTGGAACGAAGAGCGCGCGGCATGCGGAGAGCAGTGCGTCGCGTTTGCGATCCATGATGCGCAGGTTGTAGAGATTGGTTTCGGTCGAGTGGGCGGCGCCGTTGGTTGTGAAAATCTGTTCGCGAATGTTTTGTGCCATTCGCTGCATGGCTTGATCCGCGTCAACTGCGATCAAAACGCTTCGCGTAATCCGCGTATCGGAAAAGTTTTCGACGAGTCGCAAACCAAGACCGAGAATGCGCGTCGCGTGTGCTTGCACGGCGCGATCGATAACGACGTCCCAGTTGATTGACGGTGTTGCCCGTATTGTTTCAGAGAGTGCAGTGATCCATTCCAGACAGCGCCAGAGGTGTTTGGCGCCGTGCATGGACTGGTAAAGCACCGAATCTTCAGCGCTGAAAGTTTCCACGGTTGTCCCTGCCAGAGATATTGATTGCAGGCGCGACATCACTTCGTCCGCTTTGACTTTGAACACAAAACTTCTCGGTGCGAGATCCCAGTGCAGGTCTACAACTGTGAACCACTCGTCGCGAACGAATTGAATCTCGCAGTGGTTGTTCAGGTGTGACGCCAACTGCGGAGAAGTCAGTTTCGGATGCATCTCGTAGCCGAGCGATTCCAGCAGCGAGCGGGCGCGAGTGAAGTGTTGACGGTGAATCAACATGTCGATATCGCCCGCCTGGCGTAGAGAGAAGTCGCCGTAGGCCATCTGTGCGAGCAGTGGGCCTTTGAAGAGTGCGACCGGGATTCCGTTCTCTTTGAAAAGCTTGATCACGCGCAGTTGTTTGGCGATCAGATGCAAAACGGTTTGTGAGTTTGCGACGGATTCGCGTTTCAATCGGGACAGAAAGTGGCTTGGGGCTGTGGCTTAGGAATTCGCGAGATCTTTCTGCAAGAGTGGGAGAAGGCCGTGTGCTTGTGCTGCGCTGAAGACGTAATCCCAATCCAGCGGCTCGCGCAGGTTGGTGAGCTCGCGACGCGCGATGCAAATAAGCAACTCATTTTCTTGACTCTTGTTGAACACAGATTACACAGATGCTGCGGATGTCATTTGCCTGGACCATGACTCGGCGTAGAGGCCGCTTTGATTCGATAGCACGTGATGATTGCCGGATTCGACGATTTGGCCGTGGTTCATCACGTGTATGACGTCGGCGTGCATCGCCGTTGTGAAACGGTGCGTGATGATGATCGATGTTCGGCCTTGCGCGAGTTCGCGGAAGCGTTCGAGCCAGTCGGCTTCGGCCCACGGATCTAAAGCGCTCGTTGGCTCGTCGAGAACGATGATGGGCGCTTGTCGCAGAAACGCGCGCGCGAGTGCGATGCGTTGCCACTCGCCGACGCTTAGTTCGGTGCCACCTGCAAACCAACGGCCGAGAAGCGTCTGATCCTGTTGCGGCAGACGCGAAACGATCTCGTCTGCGCCGGCGGCTCTTAGTGCTGTTTGAACCTGCGCGTCAGACGCGTTTACGTTCAGATCCCCATAGAGAACGTTTTCACGCACAGTCGTGTTGTAATGAAACGGCTGTTGAAAGAGCACGGTGATCAGTCGACGCAGATCATCCGTGTCGAAATCCCGTACATCGATACCGTCGATATCGATCCTGCCTTCATTCGCGTCATAAAAACGGCAGAGCAGCTTGAGCAGCGTGCTTTTGCCGGCGCCGTTTGGACCGACGATGGCGACGATCTTTCCGCTCGGGATCGTCATCGTGAAGTTGTCCAGGGCTTTGCCGCTCGCGCCGGGATAGGTGAACGACACGCCGTTAAAGTTGATGCCGGTTTTGATTTCGAGAACGGGCGGCCACGGAGTGCCGCCCCTACGGGTAATTCTAGTTTCAAGTGAGAGGAATTCGAACAGGTTTCCGAGGAAGAGACTGTTGCCGTAGAGCTGACCGGCGTTTTCAAGGAGCGTGCGCATGAGGCCCTGGCCTTGATTGAATGCGGCGTAAATGAGGGCCAACTCACCGAGAGTCACGAAGCCTTGCAGAGCTTGCCACACCATCCACCCGAGTGCGCCGCCGACGATTAGGAGTGCGATCACGCTTGCGCCGAGTTCCGCGACACTCTGTTTTCGTCTCAACTGAAAGCGTTCGCCGCGCAGACGTTGCCGTAAACCTTTGTACTTCGTTTGAAAATAGTTACCAAGACCGAACAGTCGGAGTTCGGCGGCGGCCTCAGCCGTCGTCATGATCCAATCGTAGTACCACGCGCGACGCTCATCGCCCGTGGCCTTCTGTCGCCATTGATACTCAGCCAGTGCGTAATGAACTACCACGTAGAATGCCGGCAGAGTGCTGAGCATGAGCGCGAGCGCCAGCCATGGTCCAAGTGGGATGAGAATTACTGCCATCGCGAGGAGTGTGATGCTGTTTTGCAGCAACGCCCCGAGATTTCCAAGCAGAGCTACCGGGCGGTACCAGGCTTCGGCGCGCGCGCGATGCAGGTGATCGTAGTAATCAGAGAGTGCATAAAATGCGAGATCAGCCGTTACTGATTTTTCGTGAATCAGCGACGTGATGTGGTCCTGCAACAGCTCGGCCTGCACTGCGCGCACCCAATTGATGCCGACACGAACAACTTCCATCAGCAGCAGGATGCCGCCGAGTATCACTAACAACACGAGGACGTGACGCACATCGGGCCACGAACTCCCGTTCCGCACCGTCGCGACAACACCATCAACCACGAGTTTCGTGAGATAAACGATCGACGCCGGCAGAACTCCCTGCAGGATCAGCAGCACGATCCAGGCGATGGTCCATGGTCGCGCTACTTCCCACACGAGTTTCAGCGCACGCGGCAAGTAAGGCAGTTGCGCCAGCGCATTGCGAAGTTTTGTGCTGAGAATCCGAAACATCGGCTAATCTCGTTCAGAGTGAACTAGCTTTGCACGAAAAGTCCGCTCGCCGTGATTTCTCTGTGCAACCTCTGCGTCCTCTGTGTCTCTGTGGCGAGTTTTGGCTGCAAATCCGTCAACCACAGAGACACAGAGGACGCAGAGGTTGCACAGAGAATATTATCTGCTGATTTTTCGTGCAAAGCTGCTTGAACTCTAAACACGCGCTTTTTGCAGTAGTGCCGGTGAAAGCACCACGCCAAAAAAGGTTGACTGTTTATGGCTTACTGCCGGCTGCTCATCGTCGCGTGTGAAAAAATCGGTGTCCCACCGCCAAACATAATCATCCGCGACCAGATTGGCTGCGAGTCGCAGCTTAACGCGATCACCTTCCATCAACTCGACCGGTTGTGAAAAAGGAAACAGACCCTGGCCATAGATCATTTCAGGTGAGTTCGGATGGTTTGAGAAGCTGATGCCTTCAACCAACTCCGAATCGAACCATACAGCCACACCGTGTGCCGTGCCATTTCGCGCTGCCCGCCAGGAAATTTCTGCTTGAATGTCAGGACTATCCACTTCGTGGTAATCGATCGTGGTCCAACAGACTGGATCTGCCAAGAGCTGCGCAGGTCGTATGCGCGTCTTCCGCCAGTTGTTTGTGATCAGACGTGTTCCCGCTGAAAGGTCCAACCCGAAATCATTGTTTTCCCACGGCGCTATGAGCTCTTCATAACGATCGGCAGCTTCAACAACTGCCGCCCACACCCGATCGCGGTGCGGAATGAGCGTCCCGCCACGCACTAAATGCCTTTCGCGTGCGTCAATAATCGACAGAATATGTTGTTGGAACCACGGCAGGACGCCGCGTAAGTCAGAAACGATTATGCTCGCCTGTTCCTCCAGAGTGATCTCAGTGGACATGCTTTCGAAGAACTGAATCTGATCTGCAAAACCGTTTGCCGCCGCAGCTTCGCGCGCGAGTCCGATCACGTTGCCGGGTTCGACAGCATAGACCCGTCTGGCGCCGAGCTTGCAGGCAAGCAGTGCAAACACACCTGGACCACTGCCGAGATCCATCACGACTGAATCAGATTTCACCACCTGACGCAGTGCTGCCGCGTAAGCACGCATGCGCGCAGTATCGGCAATCATCTGGCCATAGAAGTGAAGGCTATACATGGCTTGTGGCTCGACGGCCTTGCCTCGACAGTCGTCTCATTCACACCGGGCTTTAGCCCGGTGGAAAAGGCACCTCAACTCGCCTGAAACCGTTTTAACGGTTTCGACCGCAAAATAGCGAAACCGTTGAAAACGGTTTGTATCGACGCCTCTCGTCTATCACCGGGCTAAAGCCCGGTGTGAATGAGACGATTCCTGTGGCAAAACATGATTCGATTCAAAATCGTCAAGGATGCTGTCGCACAATTCCAGAATCCGCGCTGGGTCCGAATGGGGTACCACGCGTCGCAACGGAACGTGGTTCAAGACCCGATTCAACAGTTCAAACTCCCGCGCGCGCATCTGTTTATCCATCAACTTCGTTGCGTAGGTATTAGCCACCAACGACATCAAGCCTTCCGCACGACTCACGGGTCGAACAAACGGCGCCAGCGGATCATCCTGGCGCTCGCCCAAAAAATAAATCGCTGCAACTGGCAACGACTCCTGTTGAAACTGTCCGCGTCGTTGCGTCAGGTCGAGATAGCACTTGTCCCAATTCGGGGTGAGTTTAGGCAGTTGCGTTTCGTTTCCGTAAAGCACCTTAACAGAAGCGGGCCACAAGCGAATGCAGGGATACGCCGGCCGGACCAGAAAATGATCGTCGTGGTCGTCCAGCGTCACCACATCTTCCGCGAGGATACTAATGCCCCGATCAGAAAACGCTGCGGCTGTTGTTGACTTACCCGATCCTGCCGGTCCTGACAGAGCGATTGCATAGCCGTCAATAGCGATTGCGCTCGCGTGTAAACAAAACACGCCGCGCAGCAACATGACAAAACCCATGATTGGACCAAGCAGATAGGTCGCCGTGTCTTCAAGCGTCAGAGATTCAGGCCATTTGGCCCAAACCTCAGTTCCACGCTGGTCCACAACAAACTCTGTCTGATCGGCGTAACAAAACCGGTGATACTCACCTTCAAACAGTCGGAACACACGTAACACAGGATTACCGCAGTCGTCTGTGTAATCTGCTACGTAGGAAGTTTCGACCTGGGTGGTGCTTACTTCATCGAGCCATGCGGGAAGTGAGCCGAAGGTTATCCGAACGTCATCTCGAGCGACGGGCGAGGAGAGAACGCCTGGGATAGTTCGATTTGCGACAACGCCAAGGCCGTAGATCGAGCACCGGAAGGGCATGAATTGAGGCGTATGCGATTACTATTTACTGCCGACTTCGATTCACTGGCCGGTTTTAGGACCAGCCGCCGCGCCGCCGCCACCGTCTAAATCACCTTTTGGACCGATGTTCCTGGTGATTTCGCGAATGTTTCCGTAAACGATGACTTCCGGCTTGTGGTAAGGCTTTTTAATTTGCTGGGCTTGTGCGTCGATCTCTGGTTTACGCTCCATGAATCGTCTCCTACTCAGGCAGTCTAGGCGATTGAGGTTCGGTACGCATGGTTTTTATTCACCTGATTTTCGGTTTCGCGTCGATCTATCGGCTGGGAGTGCGTGAGCCAATAGTTCAACGCAAATACACGTAAGCTGGCCCAGAGGCCGTCGGGAGTCAGTTCATTCGCGATCGATCTGCGAAGACTCAGGTTAACAAAACTCTTGAGCTGCGGATTGACCTCAAAACTGTCGAGCCATCTTACACTACCGTGCCTCACCAATTGAAGGGTTGGATCGCCTGCGAGCGGTGTTTTAGGACGATTTATTACCTCCGCGGGTAATCGATCCTTCATCGCAACTCTCAGGATGTGCTTGTTCACACACCACGGGTTCGAGGGAATCGACAACAGATACTCAACCAAACGCACGTCGATGAATGGATGACGTAGTTCTAAATTTAACCTGGTCGCACCGCAATCATAACCTTCAAATAAGGGCGCCCAGACTTTGGAGTCCAGTGCGCGCATCGCCGACGGTCGTCTTTCTTCCTTTGCGTCTTTGCGTCTTTGCGCGAGAAAACTTTCTTTGTACCGCTCATGTAAATTCGTCCTCCTCGCGAACGACTCATCAATCCACTCAGGAAGCACGGCCTCTTGCGGTCGCTTCCCAAACATTCTCCTCAGGGTGCTTCTAACTTTGAAAGGCCGCTGTTTCGGCTCACTCATAAACGCGTCGCCGTCATAACCCGTAAACCCAATGCTGCTATGACTTTCGCAGAGTCTTAACAGAGTATGAAACTGTGCTGTAAGTGGAGACAGAAGGAAAGGCTCGGCCTGATTCATGTCGCCTGCAGCTTGTTCGTGGAACAGCGAATACTGATCGGCGACCACGTAACTGATCGGAATGCCGAGGTGGTGGGCCGCGAGTGTCGCATAGTGCCGCTCCTCGTCGGGGATCAGCTTGTTGTAAACAACTGCGCACGCATGTACATCGGCGCCCAGGTCACATGCGATTGCGGCGAGGCTCGTCGAATCGAGTCCGCCGCTCATCGAAATCGCGATGCGATCTCTAAGACGATCCCGCACTGCCCGCTTCAATAATTCATTGAAATGCTCGACGTAAGAATCGCGATCGCGATAGCGCACTTCTTTGGACGTGTCGGGAGTCCAGTAACGGCGAACCGAAAGCGAGCCGTTGTGGAGCGTAAGACTGTGCGCGGGCGGGAGACGTTGAATCTCGCGAAACGTGGTCGTCGATAGATCCTGGTTCAACCCAAACACCAGATAGTCGCCGATTGCCGTTTCGTTGAGCGTATCCGATCCGGTGCGTAACGAATTCAGATTGGTGCTGAACTTGAAGGTGTTCGCGACGTGCGTGAAGAAGAATGGTTTCACGCCGAAGTGATCCCGCGCGCAGAAAACTTTTTTCTTGCGATTGTCCCGGATAGTGAAAGCGAAGTCACCAAGCAAATGTTTGACGCAGTCCTCGCCCCAGGTTTGATAAGCGAGGAGAATCAGTTCTGCATCATCTTCCGTCTGTGGAGGGTGCGGCAGTTTAGCAATTAGATCTTCGCGTCCATCGATGCGTGCGTCGGCAGTAATCGAAAGGTGAGACACGGATTTTCACGGATTGATGCTGATGATTCCCTTGTCTACCAGGTTCTCGATCAGTTCGAGCAGGTCGTTGCGCAGCAACTGACCGTCAACGTCGTATTCGCTGACGAGTCTTTGATAAGCAGCTTCGATCGAATCGGAAGTCGTCAACACTGACAAGAATCGCGTGCCGACATCGTCGAGACCGTAGTAGCGTTCGCTATCAAGATTTAGAATTACCGACTCCTCCTGAAGCTTGGAGATCAGGACGTCGTCAGGTATCTTCACTCGATCCGAAAACGAAATAGACATGGCCGGGCATTTTAACATGCAAAAGGAGCGGCAATGCGAGCATTAACGAGGTCTCTCGCTGTTTTACTCGCAAGTTCTCTGGCGATCTCGGCGCAGACCCCCTCACCTGACCTGACGAAGCAACCAACGCTTTACGTCGTCGCCTACGCCCACCTCGATACGCAGTGGCGCTGGGAGTATCCGCGTTCCATCAACGACTACCTCCCGAAGACGATGCACGATAACTTCGCGCTGATCGACAAGTATCCGAACTACATCTTCAACTTCAGCGGCGCGAATCGTTACCGCATGATGAAGGAGTACTGGCCGGCGGATTACGCGCGCGTCAAACAGTATGTCGCGGCGGGTCGTTGGTTTCCGGCGGGTTCGTCGATGGAAGAGAGCGACGTTAACGTTCCGTCCGCGGAGTCGATATTTCGTCAAATCCTTTACGGCAACAGGTTTTTCAAACGCGAGTTTGGCAAGACAAGCGCCGAGTACATGCTGCCGGATTGTTTTGGTTTTCCAGCGTCGCTGCCGAGTATTCTTGCGCACGCGGGCTTGAAAGGTTTCTCGACACAAAAACTCACGTGGAACTCGGCCGCGCCCGTCGGCGGCCCAGGCTCGATTGAGGAAACACCGCGTGGGATTCCGTTCAACGTCGGCTGGTGGCAGGGAACTGACGGTCGTGGTGTTGTGGCGGCTTTGAATCCGGGCAGCTACGGTGGTCAGATTCGAGAAGACATCAGCAAGAGTCCGGTGGTTGCGAATCCAAACGCACGCAACGCGCCTGTCGACTGGCCTCGGCGTGTGGAGCGCAACGGTAAAGTCAGTGGACTGTTCACCGACTATCACTACTACGGTACTGGCGACACGGGCGGCTCTCCCCGCGAGGATTCGGTGCGCATGGTGGAAGCGATCGTGACGAGAAACACGTCGCTTAGCCCCACGCCCGTTGCGAGTGTTGGCGATGGACCATTGAAGGTTGTATCCGCGACTGCGGAGCAGATGTTTCTCAACATTAGTCCGGAGCAGATAAAAGGCTTGCCGCGTTACGAGGGCGATCTGTTACTCACAGATCATTCCGCAGGTTCGATAACTTCGCAGGCGTATCAGAAACGCTGGAACCGCAAGAACGAACTACTCGCCGACGCTGCGGAAAAGGCTTCGATCGGCGCCGCGTGGCTCGGCAGTCGCGCATATCCGCAGGAACGATTGAACAACGCCTGGACACTCGTCATGGGCGGACAATTTCACGACATCCTGCCGGGCACCGCGACGCCGAAAGCATTTGAGTATTCGTGGAACGACGATGTGATTGCGATGAACCAGTTTGCGGGCGTGTTGACGAGTGCGACTGAAGGCATCGTTTCTGCGATGGACACGCAAACCAGCGAGATCCCGATCGTTGTCTATAATCCACTGAACATTGAGCGCGAAGATGTTGTCGAGATGTCCAGTCGACTCTTGCTCGGTGTACCTGCTCGTGTAATTGGTCCGGATGGACGCGAAGTCCCCGCACAAGAGATCGAGGACAGAGACGGTTTTACGAAATTGTTGTTTCTGGCCAAGGCGCCGCCGGTTGGTTACGCGGTTTACGATTTCAAGTTGGGCAAGCCAGGCTCAATGCCTTCGACGCTGAAAGTGTCGCCAACCTCACTCGAGAATCATCGCTACCGGATCACGCTGAATGACGACGGTGACGTCTCGAATATTTTTGATAAGAAGCTCAATCGCGAACTGCTCGACGCTCCCATTCGGCTCGCGATCAAGACCGACACGCCGGCGCAGTGGCCTGCATGGAACATGGATTGGACCGATCAGCAAAAGCCGCCGCGAGCGTATGTCGGCGGTGCTGCGCAGGTGCGCGTGGTTGAAAATGGTCCGGTGCGCGTTGCGGTCGAAGTCACGCGCGAGACAGAAGGTTCAAAGTTTCACCAAACGGTGCGTTTGTCGGCGGGCGATGCTGGCAATCGTGTCGAGTTCAGTAATGTGATCGATTGGAAGACGAGTAACGCCAACCTCAAGGCGACTTT
>Ga0157372_10004935_pt1 | contig 14168 bp, 10 predicted proteins | sample C55metaG_FD_115307 | JGI IMG/M metagenome (GOLD analysis project Ga0157372, IMG submission 115307) | Corn rhizosphere microbial communities from Kellogg Biological Station, Michigan, USA - C5-5 metaG | ecosystem: Host-associated > Plants > Roots > Rhizosphere > Soil | place: USA: Michigan... | reverse complement strand
TTGTCCGCGCAATGTGAGAACGGTTCGGTGGTCGTCGCGGTCGCGGACAAGGGGCGCGGAATCGCCGCTGACCAGATCGACAAGGTGCTCGAACCGTTCTACACGACTCGCATCGGAGGCACGGGTCTTGGGCTTCCTATCGCGCGTCAACTTGCGGTGGCGCACGGCGGCAATCTCGCGATCGAGAGCAACCCGGGAGTCGGAACGACGATCACCGTCCGCCTGCCACGCGTCTGAGGATTCGGCGGCGTCGTATGGCCGACTTCGACAGCAGCGACGTCGGTAATCGCGTCGAGCGGGCCGGGCGCGCCGCCGATCGGCAGCTTGAGATCACTCTCTCGTGGCTTTGATTGCGCCGGCGCTTTCACGCTCGCGACGAGGACCAGCAAAAGGATCAGGCCGCGCTCACGCATGATGTCTCCGTGAGGTTCAGTCAGTCGGCCGCGACGACCGCGAGCCGGGAGGCTCGCCGGCGTCCAAGCACGAAGATCGCCACGCCCGCGAGGTTCGCGCCGACCAGTACCGCGACGATCTTCGCCGAAAACGTACGCCAATCCGGAACGTCGATGATCGGGAAGATCGATAGCACCGAATACAGCACCGACATTCCGAGCCCCGCGACCGCCGCACCCTTCAGCCAGAGCGGCGGCCGTTCGGCGAGGCGACGGGCCGCGAACAGCGGGATCGCGAACAGTGAGATGTAAGCGAACGCGTAGAAGATGCCGCCGGCGTTCTCGAGTACCTGAAACGCTTCCTGCAGTCCGACGCCAACCTGGCCGGCGAGCGTGAATGCCAGCGTCAGGCCACCGACGAACAAGATCGAGTTCACCGGTGTGAGGTAGCGCGGATGCAGCCTCGTGAACCACTTCGGCAGGATGCCGTCCCAGCCGGCGACCATCGGAAGTCGCGTGGTGCCGGCGAACATCAGCGAGACGTTGCCGATTTGTCGCAGTAGAAGAAGTCCGATCAACAGCGGCGCGATCATCGACGCGGCACCCATGCCGCTGAACGCCATCGTGAGCGTCTGCGGGATGGGGCTCACCAGATCGATCTTGTCCTTCGGTACGATGGCAACGACGGTGCTCGTTCCCATGATGAACATGAGCGCGATGATCGGCGACGCGATCACCACCGATCGTCCGATCGTGCGCGCGGGATTCTTGCACTCGCCGGCGAGAATCGCCACGTACTCGAATCCGCTCAGCGCGCCCAGCGCCATCTTGCCAAGCAGGTTGAGATTGAGCGCGGTGAGCGGCGGCAGGGACGCGGCGAAAGGATGAAATTCCTTGATCTGGCCGCGGGCGAGCGCCATGAACGGCACGATGATCAACGCCACGTAGGTCAGGAGCTGCGCGGCGCCGCCGATGCTCTGCATCCATTTGCCGATGCGAAGCCCGAATAGCGCGAGGATCGTGATCGCGACAACCATCGTCGCGCTCACCACCGGCGTGTACCATGCGGCGCCCGTCATCCACACCGCGCCGGCGCCGACGAGGTACGAAAGATTTGTCGCCATCATCACGCCGAACGTGGCAAGAATCAGGATGGCGAACGCCCAAAGATTCCACGCCGTGAGAAAGCCGCCGAACTCGCCGAATCCAACTGTCGCCCACTGATAGAGACCGCCCTCGAGCGGCATCAGGCGATTGAGGTAGATGACGACGGCCGCTTGCGGGATGTAGTACAGCGCCATCGCGGCGAGCCAGAACACGACGTGACCGGTGCCGAGCTTGGCCGCCGTGCCGACCCATCCCGAGCCGACGATGAACATGATCTGCGTGAGCACGAGCGTCGGCAGCCCGAGCTCCTTTCGGAGCCCGGCCGTGTGTTGCTCGACGTCCCGTACGCGATCGGTCGACGTGCTCACGGAAGTTGGCCGTCCATCGGAGGTGCACTACCCTACAGCGCCGCACGGTCGGGGGCAAGCGCTTCCACGTTTGCGTTTCACCAGATTGACGACGCTTCGACACCACCCGCAGATTGCCATCGTCCCGAACCCCACCTCGATGATCTCGCAGCATTCAGCGCTTCGCCCCGTCCTAGGACTCCTCCTCGCCGTCGCGTGCACCTCCGCCGGCAATCAGCAAACGCCCCCGGCGACGCGGCCCGCCGCCACCGACGACGCGCTCGTCGCACGTGCGCGCGCCATCCACCAGCGCGTCATGACGCTCGACACGCACGTCGACATCAACCCCAACCAGTTCAACCCGGGCGATTCGGTCAACTTTGCCAAGGGTGTTCCTGGCCGGCAGGTCGATCTGCCCAAGATGGAAGCCGGCGGATACGACGCCGTCTTTCTCGCCGTCTATCAAGGCCAGGGCCCGCTCGACTCGGCGGGCTACGCCAATGCGTATCGCGCCGCAATCGCCAAATTCGACGCGATTCACAAGCTCACCGAAGTCCTCGCGCCGGACCGCACGGGCCTCGCGCTGACGGCCGCCGACGCGCGCCGCATCAACGCGGCGGGGAAGAAGGTCATCTTCGCCGGCATCGAGAACGGCTACCCGATCGGCACCGATCTCACGCGCGTGAAGGAGTTCTACGACCGCGGCGGCCGTTACATGTCGCTCGCCCACAACGGCAACAGCCAGCTCTCCGACTCGAATACGGGCGAGCAACAGGGATATTTGTACAACAACGGGCTATCTCCGCTCGGCCGTGAAGTCATCAAGCTGATGAACACCTACGGCATGATGGTCGACTTCTCGCATCCCTCGAAGGGCGCGATGATGGAGATGATCAAGCTGTCGAAGGCACCGATCATCGGATCGCACTCGGGCGTGCGCGCGATCTGTAACCACAGCCGCAACGCCGACGACGAGCAGCTCAAGGCGCTCGCCAAGAACGGCGGCGTCATCCAGCTCGTCGGCTTCGCGGGATACGTGAAGTGCGATCCCAAGCGGGATTCGGCGCGCACCGCGGAGACCACGGCGCTCAATCGCGAGTTCGGTATCGTGCTGCAACAGGGCGCGGGGCGAGGCGGTGCTGGGCGTGGAGGCGCGGGCGGCGGCGGCGGCGGCGGCGGTGGCGGTGGCGGTCGCGGAGCGGGACGCGGCGGCGCGAACGCGGTGCTCGATTCGATCCTGCAGACGCTTCCCGTGGAGCGACGTGCCGAATACCAGCGACGCCAGCAGGCGATCGCAGCCAAGTATCCGCCTACGCCGCGCGCCAATGTTTCGGACTTCGTCGATCACATCGACTACGCCGTGAAGTTGATCGGCATCGACCACGTCGGCATCAGCTCGGACATGGATGGCGGCGGCGGCGTGGACGGCTGGAACAGCGCGGCCGAGACGTTCAACGTCACGCTCGAGCTGGTGCGGCGCGGGTACACCGAGGAGCAGATCGGCAAGATCTGGAGCGGCAACCTCCTTCGCGTGCTCGAGGAGTGCGAGCGCGTCGCGAAAGAGATTCAGAGCGGGAAGCTCAAGGCCTGAGTCGCGGGGCGCTCGCCGTATTGCCACCCGAGCACAGAACGATCAGTATTCTGGAGTCAGCGGCGGTGAGAGGCTCGGTATGCGGCAACGAATGATCGTCGTGTGCTCTGCATTTGCCTTTACCGCGGCGTGCGCCGGCCATGGCGTACCCGCGACGGCGGACGATGGTGCCGGAGCCGTGCAATCCGCGCGGACGCGCGACCGGAGTCTCATCACTCGCGACGAGCTGTCCGAGAATCCCACGATGAACGCCCAGAGCGTACTCGATGCGATTCGATCGCTGCGTCCGCAGTTTCTGACGCAGCGCGGGAAGAACAGCCACAGCGACGACGACGCTGGAAAAACTCACGCCTCGATCGACGGCGGGCGCATAGTTCCCCTCGAGGAGCTCGGCAACATGCACGTCGCGTCCGTGCTCGATATTCGCTTTCTCGATGCCGCGGCGGCCATGCAACGCTTCGGTGGTGCGGCCCGCGAGGGTCCTGTCATCCTCGTCCGAACGATCGGTAAGTAAAGAAAGCGGGGCGTGTGAGAAACACACGCCCCGCTTTCTTTCGTCCGCGACTGGGTCTATTTGTCCCACCACACGTGCGTCAGATACGTGTCGGTACCCATGCGCGAGATGGCGTCGTTCAACGCCGCGCTGTTCACCGACTGCTCCTGGCTGGGATACGTCAGACGCCGCGGAATCCCCACCACGTCGGCGTACATCTTGGGTCCCGGCTTGATCGATGCCGGGTTGCCGGTGCGACGCCACTCCGCCCACGCTTCGAACCCCGTCGTGAACAACGCGATCCACTTCTGGAGTCCGATCTGTTGGAGTCCCGTTGCGCCCGCGACGTACGCGACGCCAGGGCGGGCGAGATACGCATCCGCGTCGGCGTCGGCGAGTCCCCACTGCAGCATCGACGCACGAACGCCCGCGTTGTAGTGGCCGGCGGCATTCGTCTGACCGCCGAGCCCACGTTCGGCTGCTTCGGCCTTGAGGAGCTCTACTTCGGAGTACGTCATGAGGTACGACGGTGTCTTCTTGCCGGCGACCGTGCCGAACGTCCCGTATGACGTGGCGCCGGGATAGAAGACCGTGCCCGGGCGCGACGTGGTGTTGAAGAACGGCGCGACCGTCGTGTTGTCGAGACCGTTTTGCAACCCGGCATACTTGGTCGGATCGGCCTTGGTCGGCTGCGCGTAGACCTTGAGGCGCGGGTCGTTCAACGCCACGAGCGTATCGATGAGTGTCTTGGACATCCGGTCGTCGTCGCGCGTGGCGAACGTCGCGGCCCACGGGTTGTCGAAGATGCCGTCGCCCGGCCAGGCGAGCATCGCGTTGTCGGCGTTCGACGTGAACGTGCCGCCGGGGCCCGAGAACGCCGCGGTCAGCTCGGCTGCCGCCTTTGTCGCGTCCACTTTCGACAGTCGCATGGCCATTCGCGCGTGGAGCGAGTTGGCGAACTTTTGCCACTTGCCGAGGTCGCCCTTGTAGAGCGGATCGGCGGTGCCGAGTCCGAGGTCCGTGCTTCCCGGCTTCATCGCGGCGGCCGCGTCGGTCACGGTCTTGAGCAAACCATAATAAATGTCCTTCTGCGCGTCATACTTTGGCTTGAGCGCCCCGCCGGCGACGTCGCCCTTGAACGCTTCGCTGTAGGGAATGTCGCCCCAGATGTCGGTCATCATCTGAAGCTCCCAGGACTGCATGACGCGCGCAGGGCCCGAGGTATTCGGCGACTTCGCGGCGTCGCCCTGATCGATGACTTTCTGCCAGTCTTCGAGCTCGCTTGTATACGAGCCGGTGAACAGCCCGTCGATCACGTCGGGCCGGATGTGGCCGCGGTCCTCTTCGACGTACTGGATCTGCGCGATGTGTTGCGCGAACAACTCGGACATCGCGAGGGTCTGAAACGACCCGTAGTACCGTCCGATTCCCGACTGCACGGCCTGCGTGAACAGCGGCCCGGCGGGCGCTGTGGTGGGGCTGTTCGGGTTGCTGTTCAACCCGGTGAGATCATGTTGGCAGGCCGCGACCACGAGTGGCGCGAGCAGAACTGCCAATCCTTTGGCGTGTCTCATTGAATGATTCTCGCGGTTGATGGTCACGGGACGATGGTCACGTTGAGGCCGATCGAGCGCAGCGTCGGGAGAGCGCCCATGTCGTAGCCCTGGCCGCCGTTACCGGCATTGGCCGCGTTCTCAGGATCGTAGTTCGGGAAATCCGTCCACGTGTGAAGGTTGCGGGCGACGAACGCGATATTGAGCGACTGCGCCCGTACGCGGTTCGCGAAGCGCGACGGCACTTCCCAGCCCAGTTGAACCTCGCGCAGCTTCACGAAACCCGTGTTGTAGATGCCCGCCTCGTTGATGCCGAACAGCGAGTGGTTGTAGTCCTCGGCTATGACAGTGGTCGTGTTCTGCTTGCCGCTGGCCTTGTCGATCCCATCGACCACTAGACCGGGATTGTTCCAATCCACTTCGCGCCCGCGGAGTGTGTTCGCGAGAACTCCGGACTGCGTGCCGAACCAGTTGCCGACCGAGAAGTTTTGTCCGCCACGCCGGATGTCGAGGAGCGCGTTGAGCGTCCACGCCCGGTAGCGGACCTCGTTGATCCAGCCGCCCGTCCAATCCGGGTTGACGTTTCCCAGAATGCGCTTCGTCCCATCTTTGAGCGGCAGACCGTTTGCCGTCAGGATCTTGTGGGTCGCCGAATCGCGGAGGAACGCGTAACCGAACAGAACACCGTACGGTTCTCCCTCGCGCGCCTGAATCTCCGAGCTCCACTGCGCCGACAACCGCGTGGCCGCCAATCCCGGCGCGAGCGCGTCGACCTTGTTGCGGTTGCGGAGGTAGTTGAACGTCGACGTCCACGACACACCGGTGCTCGAGCGAAGGACGCGCGCCGACAGCGTTCCCTCGAAGCCACGGTTGCTGATCTGACCGGCATTGATGATCGTCGAGCTGAAGCCGGTGGCCGGCGCGGTCGTCAGCGCCAGCACCTGGTTGCGGCTGATCTTGGAGTAGTACGTACCGTCGAAGGTGACGCGATCGCTGAACAGCGCCGCCTCGATGCCGCCCTCGGAACCGATCGTCTGCTCCGGCTTGAGCTGCGCGTTCGCCGACTGATCGGCGAGCGTAAAGAGCGCGAGGCTGCCGAACTTGCGCGAGCTTCCGTTGTACACCGTTGCCAACTGGTACGGGCCGGCGTCCGATCCGACGCGTGCCCAACCTCCGCGGAGCTTCAGGTAACTCACCTTCTGGCCGCTCGTGATCCACGGGAACAGATCGGACAGGATCAACGACGAGTTGACCGACGGATAGAAGTACGAGGCGTTGTCCTTGGGCAACGTCGACGACCAGTCGTTGCGGCCCGTGATTTCGACCGTCCAGTGCTTCTTCATCGTTGCGATCACCGAGCCGTACGTCGAGTTGACGGCCGAGTGGAACTCGGAGTTGGTGGCGGTCGGCGTGACACCCGCGTTCGCGAGATTGTAGATGCCTTCGACGAGAATTCCGTTCGTCGAGAACGCGTTGTTGTAGCTGTCGTTCCGCCGGCGGTTGCCGCCGAGGTTCGCGGTGATGTCGGCGAAGCTCACGGTCTTTCTCGCCGTGAGCAGGCCTTCGAAGTTCATCTCGCGCAAGCGGCCCGTATTGTTGGTAAAGCCGCCGTTGTACGCCGGGCTCGCGCGATCGATGTTGCCCTTCGCGAAATGTTCTTCGGTCGTGTTCCGGGCGTTATCCGCGCCACCGCGCACCAAGCCCGTCAGCCACGGCGTGAAGGTGTAGTTCGCCGAGACCTGCGCGACGATCCGATCGCGCGTGTCGGGCGCCGCGTTGTCGTAGAACTGCCAGTACGGGTTCCGGTGATAGTTGTCGTTCCAGTTGTACAAGCTCCCGTCGGCGAAACCGTACGGGCTGTTCAGGTTGAAGTACTGTCGCTTCAGCGCCGCAACGTCGACCTGGCGACCGAACCAGGTGAAGGTCATGAACGGATTGCCTTCCGTGTAGCCGTTCTCCGGACGGTTCATGCCGGCGAGCTGTGAGTACTGGAGCGAGCCGGTCACATCGAGCTTCTCGAAGACCGTCGCATTCGCCGAGAGCGCGCTCGTCGTGCGGCCGAGCGTCGTGTTGGGCACGATACCCTTGATGTCGTCTCGGGTGATGGAAAGGCGGCCGGCCGCCTGATCGAATGACTGCGAGACCGTCAAGTTGTTCGAGACGGTGCTCCCGCTGCGGAAAAAACCGCTGACGTTGTCGGGGTGGGCCATCCACGGCATCGCCTTCCCGGTGAACTGGTCGCAGCCGACGCTGGTGTCGTATTGCCCGACGATGGGATTGCCGCTGGCGTCGTGCTTGAAGACGCAGCCGGTGGTGCGGCCGTCCATCTTCGGTCCCCACGATTCGTCGGCGCCGTCGTTCGTGCCGCCGCCGGCGCCGTCGACGTAGTTGAACTCACCGCCGAATCCCTGGCCGTACTGATTCTGATAGTTCGGCATCACGGATGGGGCATCGTTCGTGAAGCGGCTGGTGAAGCTGATGTGGGTGCCGCGCGACCAGCCTCGGCCCGTCTTGGTGGTGATGACGACGGCGCCGTTCGAAGCGCGTGAGCCGTACAGCGCTGCCGCATTCGGACCCTTCAGCACCGTCACGCTCTCGACGTCGTCCATGTTGATGTCCTGGATGGCCGAGCCGTAATCGCGGCCGCCGCTCGCGCTCGCCGTCGAGTAGTCCTGGTTCGAGACCGGAAGTCCGTCGACGATGAAGAGCGGCTGGTTCTGGCCGAGGATGGAGCTCGCGCCGCGGATGACGATGCGTGACGTGCCGCCCATGTTGCCGGACTGGCTGATCTGGAGACCCGACACTTTGCCGGAGAGCGCGCTGACCACGCTGTTGGTCTTCGTGCGATTGAGCTCGTCGCCGCTCACCTCTTGTTGTGACGTGGCGATGGTGGATTTCTCGCGCTGTTGACTGAGGGCGGTGACGACGACCCCGGTGAGCTGTGCGGCGCTTTGCGTCAGCGTGAAGTCCTGGGTGATCGCCGAGCCCGTGAGCTCGATCGACACGGTCCTCGATACGAATCCGATGCGTCGGGCGGTGAGCGACGACGGGCCGCGAAGCCGCGACGTCGGAACGGTGAATGAGTATCGCCCCTCCGCGTCCGTGGTCGCGCCGAGTCCGGTGGTGGGGACGGTGACGCTCGCACCTTGGAGCGGCGCCTTCCCGTCGGTCATTACGCGCCCGGAGATGGTGGTCGCTTGTTGCGCGTGAGCGGCGACGGGCGCGAATAGCAGGAGGAAGGCCGTTGCGGACGCCAACCGTGTGAAGTGTCTCGGCATGAGGGGATTTACCTCGTGGTTGAAGAGGCAAGACGGTGCCGCGACCATGAGTGAACTATGAAGTCGGGTGCCGACGAGCGTGCAGCGTCGCGCGGGATACAATATGTCGTCGGCGACCAACCGCAAGCCGAGGCCCTGTTTCCCCTATGAGAGGCCGCTCCATCCCGGTGAGGCGGATATCGTATCCAAACACCGCCCACCGCCCGACCCATCCCGTCGATCCTTCGTCAACCACAAAGAAATCGGGGCCGAAAGTCTATCGACTTTCGGCCCCGATCTACGAATGCTCACGTCACCGATAGTCTGACGCGATCGTCCCGAGCTGCTGGCGAATGGTTGACCATGCAGTCCGCACCTGGCCAGTTGTGTTTGCCTGAGCCAACGCGGTATCGACTCGGCGTGCCGCGGAGACCAACGCGCGCGTCGCCCCGGCCGCTCCGTCACTGTTCGGCCCATTCGTCACGACTTGCTCGTAGACGGATGCATTGTCGGCGAACGCCGACAGCGCGAACCAGAGCTCGATGTCGCTCGCCGCGTACTGCCGACGGGAGCTCAGCGCGCCCGATGCGCCGATCGAAAGGTCGCCGCGTTCGCGGGCGGAGAGCGCTTGCGCGGCCCGGCGGAGCGATGCGGCCTCCGACGACGACAGCATCACCCTGAAGCCAACGTCGCCGCCCGCGGTCGTCGTCGTCACGAGGCCGAGCGAACGCGCCGTTCGCCAATCGAGGTTGCCAGTCGCGACGATGCCCTTGTCGATCTGATATTCGACCAGTGCGCGTTGCGTTGCCTCATTGATTTGGCCGGTCGCGACACCTCGATAGTAGTTCAAGCGCGCGAGCTCTTGCTGCGCGGCGCGAATGCGATCGGTCGCCGTGAACACGGAGTTCGGGTTCATCGCGACGGCCATTCCGCGGCTTCGAAGGGTCAAGGGGCGCAGAAGCTGGACCGCCAAGGTCGTTCCCGCGGGTAGTTGAACGTCGCGCCCCTCGGAAAGCAGACCGCCGAGCGCGCCGAGTATCCCCGAAGCGGGACGGTTCGTCGATCCGGCCGCGGCAATGGCGGCGCCCAATCCGCCGCGCGGCCCGTAAAGGACCACGCGGGCATTCGGATCGGAGTCGATTTGCCGGCGCTCGGCGGAGTCGGTGCTCGTGAGCTTTGCTGACATCGGATACACAGAACCGTCGATCACCGTGATCTGATCGAACGTCACCTGGATCACGCCCGACTGATTACGTGTTGCCGCCTGCGCGTAGGTGATCACGCCGCGAATGCGACTGCCGCGCGGGATGAGGGTGAACCCGTCCGCGTCGACCGTGTCGATCACCTGCGTATCGAACGTCTGACCAGCTTTAACATTTTGTGATGCGAGCGGCTGCCGCGTTTGCACGAGAATGACGGTGCCTTCCGGCAGTGTTCGCCGCACCTGCGCCTGTACGGCACTCGATACGCTCGCCAGCCAGGTAATCGCGGCCAGGCTCGGTACGAGAAGTTTGCTGAGATCCGTTTGCATGATGCCCCCCAAAGGCCAATTGGCAGCCACAGCTTTCAAGACACATACCGGAGGCCGCCAACAGAGCGGACTCGTAGGTTCGCTTGCGCCGTTGAACGGCGGCCCGCACGCTGGAGGGTGCGCGACTATCCACTTCGCCGAGCCCGGCGTTTATGACGAACCCGGCTCAACTGGCTGTATCGCTCGCCGGTCGATACACCGTCGGCCGCGAGATCGGCCGCGGCGGATGGCTACGGTCTTCCTCGCGCGCGACACCAAGCACAATCGGCCGGTCGCGCTAAAGATTCTCAATCCCGAGCTCGGCGCGGTCCTCGGCGTCGAGCGGTCCCTTGCCGAGATTCGGGTGACGGCGAACCTGCAGCACCCGAACCTGCGGTTCCGAAGTTTCCAGTCAGGACGATCGTTGCTGCGCCTGACGATCTACGCGGCGTGACGGTGTCCGACATCGAGTTGCCGCTCAGCGTGCCGACGTTGTGGACGTCCTGAGTGCCAATGTCGAATTGAACGGCCACGCCGTTGATCTGACCGTTGGCAACGATGTCATTGCCCAGATTATCGCTGAAAGTCCCGCCAAGTCCGGGCCGCAACCGACGAGCGCTGCCAGGAATACAACGACAAAGCGTTTCATCAAGCCTCCGTTGGCCTGAACGACGGCAACGCGTGAGCCGTTGTTCACTCGCGCCTGCAGGGGAACACTGGACTATCTCGAAAGGCACCGCGGTCAGCGTGACGAGCAACTCCGCGAACAGTCTATCCGAAGCGATGGTGGCAATAGTTATCGGCCGCCGCGCGGAAAGTATTAGCGAACCTCAAACAGGAATCGACTGATGCGGAGAATGATCGGCGCTTTCGTTGTTTCTGTACTACTCGCACCGACGACGCTTGCCGGACAGGCCTGCGTTGGCGGGCCGTCATTCAAAGACGGGAACATGCGCTTGGGCGCGGGCGCGCGATTCGAAGATGGAGCGAAGAGCTACGGCGCGCAGTTCGCGACGGGAAGCGCAACAGGTGGCTTCGCCCAAGCAGGGCTTTCGACAGTACAGTACGACGACGTCTCCGGTACCGGTGCGATCGTCGACGTGACCGGCGGATGGGCGATCGATCTCGTTCCGACGAGCAAGGCGCAGTTTTGTCCACTCGTTGGCTTTTCGTACCAGAACGGGCCGAATATCAGCTCGTCATTCGGTGACGTCTCGGTGTCGGCGCACGCGTTCGGCATCGGCGGCGCGCTTGGCGGAGTGGCGATGACGTCGCCTGGATTTGACTTCGTCCCTTTTGCCGGCTTCACCTACTTTCTCGCGTCCGGCACGGCGAGCGTCGCAGGGTTCTCTGATACGCAGAATCAGAATTACGGCGAGTTGACGCTTGGCAGCGGCTTCGTCCTCAATCGAGCGTTGACGATCCAACCGACGATTCACATTCCGGTCGGTCTCGATGACGCGAAGACGAGTTTCGGAATTGCTCTTGCGTTCAACTTCGGAACGCGGGCATCGAAATAGTCGGGACTGCAGCGAAACCGTCAGGAACAAACGACAGGCGGCTCGTCCGTGAGACGAGCCGCCTTCGTTGTCTTAATTCAACTTCGTCACGGCGGATTCTTCGCCGTCCGGATTGCCCATGCACCGCTGTTGCCGCCAGATCGCCAGGTACCGTTGACCACGGCATAGATAGCCTTGTCGAACAGGTCGCCGAACTGCAGGCCCTTTTTCAGATCGGTGCTCGAGTCCCACGTTCCGGTGTATTCGCCGCCGCGGCCCGCGACGTTCGCGCGCCAGTTGCCGTACCATCGGTCGGCCGCCTTGCTCGCCGACCACAGGCCTGACATCACGATCTTGCCCTCGTTGTCATTGAGGGTCCACGTGCCGATGACCGAGCCGTGCGCGCTGTCAGGCACCGCCGTCCACGATCCCATGAGCGCCATCGTTCCACTCGTCGCGCTCCACGCCCCGTGCAGGGTGTTCGCTGCAGCGCGCGCTGAATCGCTCTGCGCTCCGAGGTCGGCGCTGAGGATCATACAGGCGAGAACGGTGATGAGTCGCACGGTGGCTCCGAGAGGTCAAGGCGAGCGAAATGAACTTTCGAAAATGCTCGCTTTCCCGCAACCCTCGAGTTCTTTGCGGGCACCCGCCGGGGACGACCCAGGCCGCTAGTCCTGCCTCAAGGCCAGAATCGGGTCCACGCGCGTCGCGCGCAGGGCCGGGACGACGCCCGCGCCGAGCGCCGCGCCGACCAGGACGATCGCCGTGCCGGCGAATGTCGCCGGGTCGGTCGGAGTGACCCCGAACAGGAAACGACTGAGCAATCTTGTCGCCGCGAGCGCGCCGATTGAGCCAAGCACGATGCCGACAGTCGCGAATACCAGCGTGCGGCCGATCACCAGACGGCGAACGTCGCGCGTGCCCGCGCCGAGTGCGATACGGATGCCGATCTCGCGCGTGCGCTCGGCGACGTCGTAGGCGAGCACGCCGTATGTGCCGATCACGGCGAGCAAGAGCGCGAGGAGCGAGAAGGTTGTGAGCAGCCTCGTTTGGAAGCGTGGCTCGGCGACGACGTCGAGCATCGAGGCGTCCATCGTCTGGAGCGCCTGAACGGGAATCGTCGCGTCGACGTCGCCGAGCGCGGCACGCATCGCCGGCGCGACGCTCGATGCGCCCCCTCCGGGCGCCGTGCGCACGACGTACGTCATGTGGTTGATGAAGAACACCGGGTCCGTCTGGAGATACGGCAGGTAGACCGTCGAGTGCGGCTTGAGCTCGCGGTCCTGCACGACGTCGCGCGCGACGCCAATGACCGTCAGCCAGTCGTTCGGACCCGGTTTGTCCTTCATCGAGATGCGCTTGCCGACGGCCTCCTGGTTGGGCCAGACCCGTCGCGCTACCGATTCACTGATGATCACTACGCCCGGTGACAAATGGTCGTCGCGCGGCGTGAAGTCGCGCCCGCGCACGAGGCGAATTCCCATTGCGCCGAAGTAGCCGGGACTGACGGTTGGCTTGTCGACGGGATAGCCACGGAGCGCCGTGCCATCCTCGACGGCAAAATCGCCCATGATTCCGACGCTGCCCATGGGACGGTACGACACCGCTCCGACGGCGCGCACGCCAGGTACAGTTGCCAACCGATCGAGAACGCTCGCGTGGAAATGTCGTATCCGCGTCGCGTCGGGGTACGAGCGCGACGGCAGGTCGACCGACATCGTGACGACACCGGACGCGTCGTACCCGGTGTCGACTCCACGCATGCGCGCGAAGCTCCGGATCATGAGACCGGCCGACGTGAGGAGGACGAACGCGAGCGCGATCTCCCCCATCACGAACCGGCTTCGCAGACCGCCGTGCGGGCTGCTGAGCGTTCGTCCGCTTCGTGACAACGCGGCACGCTGATCGGCGCGCGCTCCGTCGAGCGCCGGTACGAGTCCGAAGATCACGCCGCACGCGAGCGAGGCGAGAATCCCAAACACCAACACCCTTGCATCGACGTGCACTTCGTGGACGCGCGGAATGCTACCCGCCGGCGCGGTCGCGAGCAGCGCGCGCACCCCGCCGAACGCGAGCGCCGTCCCGAGAACTCCGCCGAGCCCGGCGACGACGAGGCTCTCGGTCAGCAGCTGACGGACGAGTCGCCCGCGATTCGCCCCGAGCGAGGCGCGCAGCGCGATCTCGTGCTGCCTCGCCGCCGCGCGCATGAGGAGCAAATTGGCGACGTTGACGCCGGCAATGAGGAGCACGAGCGCCACCGCGCCCGCGAACAGGTAGAGCGACCGCTCGGCGTCGCCGGTGATGAGCTGTTTGAGCGGAACGACCGCCGCGGTCTTGCGCCGGTTCCCCGGATCGCGTCGGTCGCGCGGCATCGCCTTACCGAGCGCGTCGAGCTCGGCGCGTGCCTGCTCGAGCGTGA